>Ga0208879_1000857_pt1 | contig 30301 bp, 22 predicted proteins | sample Knorr_S15_td_Bot_FD_185605 | JGI IMG/M metagenome (GOLD analysis project Ga0208879, IMG submission 185605) | Marine microbial communities from Southern Atlantic Ocean transect - Knorr_S15_td_Bottom_ad_5009_LV_A (SPAdes) (version 2) | ecosystem: Environmental > Aquatic > Marine > Oceanic | place...
TTTTGACCCTCTCTGGCCAACAACTGTAAATCTGTGTAAAGCGGCAGCGAATTATAACGGTTTTGTTGATGGCCTTGAAAGTGCAATCGAGCAGGGCTGGCCGGACCAGTAGGCACGCCGCAAAATGAAGTGACCCTATTTTTATCGTAGAATCTGATTCCACAATAATTTGGGCAACTCGGTGGGAAATTGCTGTAAATCGCCAGCGGTGAACAACTCTTCGATGGCAGACGTCACATCACGACGCTTCGCGGCAATTTCGTTGATATCCCAGCGGTCATCGGGCTTCACAAATAACTCCGTTACTTGATCTCCAACAATCTTAGCGAACCACGCGGCGGTCGAGATAGCTATCTCGCCGGATTGGTCCGTTTTTGAAATGGCCACCGCATTGGCAAGATTGCAAACCCCAGCGCTGCTCTCATCAACAATTAGTGGCAAAAACGATTGCTGGGATTGTGGCAATTCGTCGCTAGCTATATTCACAAAGCCAAACCATTCAACCAATGTTTGATAAATTGATTCAGATTGCAACATCCGCTGGCTACGTGAAGATGTAACTTGAGACGCTGGCGCTAGTATCGATGCAAACATCGGCACATGTAACTGCTCGCTGTACAACGCCGCGTGTTCATAACCGACCGTGCCATGTTGACCTAAAGGTATTGCCCGCGCAGCGGTCACAATCAACAAGATCGGCTCGGACGGAGGCCGCAGAGAATAGTCTTCGAGAGCACTATACAGCGCTGCGAAACAAGTATCCGCCACACAGACTTGAGCAGCATAAGGGTGACTAACTTGGAGCTGCTCATCCGGCTCCAATGGTTGCTGCTGATGAGCCAGCGGAGGCGCCGTCACTGTGCTCGCTTCCGGATCCTCGTCGCCGCGAAACATCTCACGTAATTCAACGGGAGCGTCCCAGCATTTACCGAGACTGTCGGCATGAATCCACAATAAGTCCTCTTGGTCCGCTGCTGCCGTCGTTTCTAACCAATGCAATACTTCACCAAAGAAACCTGCCATCATCGTCGATTCAATATCGGCAGCCGATTGCACATTATCAGTAAGCGGAACGAGAACCTGTTGTGTAAAGGCAGCGCAACAGGGCAGCTGCAACAGTTGCCCGCTGCTTGAAATCAAAGTGCTCGTTGCACCTTTCTCGGTCAGTTGGTCCAATAACGAAACTCGACTGGGCCCAGGAATAACGGGATGTTGCCCCCGCAAAAAACTCGTATAGATTTCCGCAATATCGGTGCTGCTAGCAATCATTGATTCGGCCAATAACGAACAGGTCCCTAGTTGGTTAAATCCGGGCGTAGGAATCCAAGTGTTGCCATACGGACCTATATATTTCGCCGATAAGTGGTCTAAAACCAAAACGATTGCTCTTGCCATGGGATTTAATGTACCAGAGATTTGAAATAACTGCTTTTCCGCCAGTGGTGGTTTCTGCCTGTTCCGATAGAATATAAAAGTGTTTTCTTTTCTTGAGTTTTCTATATCATGCAATTAACTAGTACACTTCTTGTAGCGACCGCCAAAATCATAAGTGGCTACACGATACGGTGGGTTGATTGTCTGCCAGACACGTGCCAACGTATCTACTTTGCGAACCACACAAGTCATCTCGATGCACTTGTATTGTGGGCTAGCCTACCTCGCGAAATACGCGAACTCACAAGACCCGTCGCTGCTAAAGATTATTGGGAAAAAGGCTGGTTGCGACGGCACATCGCCAAGACATTTAATGCCTTGCTGATCGACCGCAACGAAGTTAAAGTGCACCAAAGTCCAATCGATTTGATGATTCGAGAGATGAAAGATCGCTACTCCTTGATTATTTTCCCCGAAGGGCGTCGTAATCCTGCTGAAGAAATGATCAAATTCAAAAGCGGTCTATTTTACCTCGCGAAAAAACGACCCGATTTAGAATTAGTTCCGGTATATTTGGATAACATGAGCCGAGTATTACCACGTGGTGAAATTCTACCTGTCCCCTTATTGAGTCACATTACTATTGGTGCACCGATTTGGTTGGAAAAAGGCGAGACAAAACATCAGTTCCTCGACCGCGCCCGTACGGCCATTATCAACCTCAAAGATTGTTAAGGACAGTATAATAATCTGATGCTTAACTTATTCCATCAATATCTGTGGGCCTTTGTCGACGTTAAACGCGTGTTGAACCTGCCATTTGATGAACCAACCGCTTGGCTCATCGCGACAGTGATGTTGCTGCTGATCCTCGCCTCGGCTGCTGGCAAACTGCTTGACGGTACTTCCGAACAACGCCTTAACACCGCTATCGTTCGCTCTTTTAATCAACGCATCCGTTCGTGGTGGCTAATGTCAGCGGTGCTGATCGCCGGTTTGTTCATTGGCGAACATGGAACGGTCGTGCTCTTCGGCTTGATCGGCTTCTGGGCTCTCCGCGAATTCATTACCATGACGCCGACTCGACGCAGTGATCATCGAACACTGTTTTGGGTTTTAGTTGTCTTTACGCCATTGCAGTTTTTTCTAGTCGCTATTCAAGGTGAGCTATTCCTCATCGCGATACCAATCTACGCATCGCTCTTCATCCCCGCTCGAATTGCGATGGCGAACGATGCAAAACGTTTCTTAGAACGATCCGCAAAAATACAAATTGGCTTGTTGATTTGTGTCTATGCTCTGAGTTTTGCACCCGCCATTCTTTACCTCGATCTCGGATCCAATAAACAACCGAATGTCGAAATTGACGCTCCTGTTACAATCGAATCTGCGGCGAATGAGGCTGCCCAGAGGACATCGTGGAGTCACGTCAAAGACAGTGATGGAAATGACATCAATCGTAATAAGGGATTGTTGTTTTTCTTTGTTCTGATCACTCAACTTAACGATGTGTTGCAATACGCTTGGGGGAAACTCTTGGGCAAAAACATCATCGCCCCACGGATCAATACTAGTCGTACGTGGGAGGGTGTCATTGGCGGAGCGGCAACTTCAGCATTGCTCGGGGCCCTATTCTCCTGGGTGACTCCATTTTTGTTTTGGCAAGCTGCGATTATGGCGATTGTGATTTCGTTTATGGGCTTTGCCGGCGGGATGACAATGTCAGCCATCAAACGCGATCGTGGGGTCAAAGATTATGGCACTTTGGTACAAGGCCATGCTGGTATCCTAGATCGCATCGATTCGTTATGCTTTGCAGCCCCAGTGTTTTATCACCTCACCAAGGTATTCTTCGCCATCTAAGCACTGCCAGCAGGCAATCCGGATGGGCAGCTCAGCAAGTGATAATGCAAATGAAAAACCGTTTGCCCAGCTCCAGCACCACAGTTTGTGATCACTCGATACCCGCCAGCGATTAATTCAAACTCGCGAGCTAAATCACGTATCACTAGTTGCAAATGTCCCAACAGTGATTCATCCTCGGCAGAAATATCATCGAGTGATTTGATTTCTTTTTTGGGGATAATCAAAAGGTGCGTAGGGGCTTGAGGGTTTGCATCTTCAAATGCTAAACACAGCGCGTCCTCGTAAACAATATCTGCTGGTATTTCACGGTCAATGATGCGTTTAAAGATACTCTTTTCCATTATTCAGATCCCTCTGTAGTTTTCTGATCCAGTTGCTCCAGTTGCTCCAGATCTATCGCATCGTCAGGATTCATATCTGGAATGTTTTCGTACACGGGCATCAACAGTGATCCATCTGCATTTACCAACCCACTGTCTAGAGGCCGCGTTAGCGTCTCCATAACTCGTGACTGCATCTTGCCCCTAGCGATAGCCACGTTGACACTTTCGATCACCGCCTGATCTGCAATCTGCAATTGTGATTGCGTCGTAGGACAGCGGAGAATGGAAAGTAATTGAGGGTGAATCATTGGGGATTTATTATTGAATTGCGGTTGATCATAGAACTGGCTAACAATATTCAGCACATTGTACTCTAATTCGCAGGCCTTAAACGCGGCAAACAAAAAAGGGACACCAGACCGCAGAATAGCGGTGGTGTCCCTTCATGTACGAGGAGAATAATCAAGTAAGAGAGAGAGAAGTAGATCGTTTTCCGTCGTATTGTATGTGTACTGCTTTCGTTAAACTTGCCCAGCGTGCACAACAAAAGGCTAATGGGTCTCGGTAGCTTCCATCGAATCAGATTTTTTGCGTTTGGAAGTGGAGCTATATGACCACTCTTTGGTCATTTCCTCGAACACTCTCGGGGTTTCGTACCGAACGACCTGCGGGCCATCCGCCATGGGACCAATAAGACCGCTAAGAATTGGAAGACCACGGAGCGTTAAATCCGTACTACAGTCGTCCATGCCAATTTGGTTGAATTCTTTAGTAAGTGCACGTTCACTAAGAAAGTCACTCATTAGTAAAGAATCCTTCGGTCCACTGGAAACTACTCGAAATGTTTTATTCATCGTTTTATCCACATCAAAAATACTAATTCGATTTTCGCATAACTGGAACGTTTAAAAGTTTATTGTGATGGAGCACAATTCGTCCCAGCAAAACAGACATCGACCTGCCCTGTAGCCAAACCGTAAAATAAATGCAGACGGTGATATCATGGGTACGTTTGCACAAATCGGTGCAATATGCTCGAGCGGCACACGTGGTACAACCTACATCGAAGTCTGCCCGCCACACGCCGCAGTGCCCTCTGCAACCGTCGCAACACGTCCTAACCGAACTACCTAGAACACGTATTTCCGATTATTCCGATCCTAGTAACTATTCCCAATTCAACCCACATTTCGATTATCAGAGGGCATTCATTCGCGGATTGGTCGGACAATATCTCGCTGATTTCGCAGTTGCTCAACAATGGCAGTGTTGGCCTCGGGAAAAGCCAACTCCGCAAGCTGCTCCCGATCGACCCAGCAAAACGGCTGGTTTAGAGCACACGAAGTTGTCTGTGGCTCACAAGCGATAAAACTCAGCTGCAAATCACCATGTTTATAAGAATGCTCTACTGTCATATAACGACCAACCGCAGCCACAGTAACACCAGTCTCTTCGAAACACTCGCGTACAGCCGCCTCTAAATCCGATTCACCCGCTTCGATTTTACCGCCAGGAAACTCCCAAAAACCAGCAAGAACTTGATCTTGGGACCGTTGCCCAACAAGAAAACGATCACCGTTTTTTACTACGGCGATCGCTATTTTGGTTGGTTTCGTCATTATGCTAGACCTGCGACTTTACGATTGCTGCTGCAGCTCTCGTACTTTGTCTAGCAAACGACCGGGAGAACCCATTGCGTTGTAGCCGCCGTCGACATGCAGAATCTCGCCGGTAATTCCATTGGCACAATCCGAGAGCAAGAAAGCCCCAGTCCGGCCAACTTCTTCGTGTGTAATGTTCCTGCATGTAGGTGCGATATCTTGATACATCGCAAGCATTTCACCCACTCCAGCAGCTGAGCCAGCAAGAGTTTTTAAGGGGCCAGCACTCAGTGCATTGACTCGAATCCCTCGTGGGCCGAGATCATACGCTAAGTACCGCATCGACGCGTCTAGGGCTGCTTTGCAAATGCCCATCACGTTATAGCCAGGAACACACTTTTCACCACCAAAGTATGTCATCGTAGCAATCGCACCACCATCGTTCATGATATGTTGGGCGGCGTTTGCGACAGCGATCAAACTGTAGGCACTGATTTCCATCGCCATGTTAAAACCAGCGCGGCTCGTTTCAATAGTATCACGCGACAAGTCTGCGCGATCGGCATAGGCAATCGAGTGTAACAAAAAGTCGATCTTGCCGAATTCAGCTTCCGCGGTTTTCATGACCTCAGCAATATTCTCATCGTCTTGCACATTCAAAGGAACCACAAACTTGGTTTTCTCAGGATACTGATCGGTACACTTGGTAACCCGACGACGATTCTTGCACTTTTCGTCACCCGGTGGGTCCGGCAAGTGTGTAAATCCAACTTCGCCGCCGGCGTCCATAATCGTTTTAGCAATGGCCCAGGCAATCGAACGATTATTGGCAACACCTAGAACTAAACCTTTTTTCCCGTCGAACATTCCCATCCGTTGTTTCCCTTACTTATTATTTCTATTGCAATAACAATCAACTTCGATTGTGCAGTGATAGGCTTTATACGTTAGATAGAATACCTTGAAACCACTAAAAACGGTAGGGAGAACCTTGGTTTTAGGAGGAAACGCAACGGAACGAGCGGCCACAGGGGGACAGCCCCTACGGTTTATTTTTTAGAGATGCTGTCGCGCGTTACGCACCAGCTAAACCCCGTATGACCGTTAGAGTCGTTACGACTGCGAGGTTTCTTTTGCATTTATCCTCCGGCCCAACGTGGCCGCTCGTCGACCCTAAAATGGTGTCGTTATAATACAGCCATGGCTGGAATACGCGACATCTTATCACTACCTTTGGTTTACCGCACATGGCAAGCGCCCTTTGCGCAAGGCAAGATGAAACCGATCCTGAAAACCACCGATCTAACGAAGATCAAACGCGTATTAGATATCGGCTGTGGCCCTGGAACCAACGCACCGTTTTTTTTGAATAATCGATATCTTGGCTTAGATATCAACCCACGCTACATTCGCAATGCCACCAACCGCTATGGCTCCAAATTCACCGACAAAGGTGAATTTAAAGTCCAAGATGTGTGCCACTATGAACCACCACACAACGAACAATACGATTTTATTTTACTGAACAGTTTCCTACACCACATTGACGATGACAACACGAACGCAATTCTAGATAGCCTCCACAGTATTTTAGATCCCAATGGGTACATTCATATTCTTGATTTGGTATTACCCCAGCGATTTTCAATCCCTCGCTTTCTAGCCAAAGCCGATCGTGGTGATTTTGCTAGACCCTTGGACCGCTGGCAAGAAATATTTTCAAACCACTTTGAACTCGTTCAATTCGAACCTTTTCCATTAAAAATGCTCGGCATTTCCTTATGGCAAATGGTCTACTTTCAAGGCAAGTTGAAGAGGAATGCATAACATGAACAAAACTCCCTGCCTAACCGTTGCCATACCTGTCTACAACGAACAAGATGTCATCGAAGAATTGATTAACCGTGTCGCGCAAGTCCTTGATGCGATACCCGGTGGTCCACATCAAATTGTCATCGTTGACGATGGTAGCCAAGACGACACAGCGAAACTATTGTCCCAAGCAGTTGCCGTCGACCCCCGTATCGTTGCCGTCTCCTTCTCGCGAAATTTTGGCCAGCAGCCAGCCTACGCCGCGGCGCTTGAATACGCCGCGGGCGATGCCGTGGTATTGATGGACGGCGATCTACAAGACCCGCCCGAACAAATACCCGCGTTACTTGCTCGCTACAACGAAGGTTTCGATGTCGTTTATGCGGTCCGCGTGAATCGCAAAGAGAACATCTTGAAACGAACCTGCTACAACTTGTTCTACCGCCTAATTAAGCGACTATCCAAAACTACGTTGCCGCGAGACAGCGGTGACTTTTCCATCATTAGTCGCCGGGTTGCCGATCTATTAGTCCGTGACGCCGATCGTCATCGTTACTTACGAGGTATTCGTAGTTGGGTGGGATTCAAACAAACTGGCATCGAGATTGAGCGCGCACCGAGAGCGGGCGGGGATACAAAATATACGCTCCGTAAACTATTTCGCTTAGCAGCCGATGGGATCTTTTCGTTTTCGTTAATTCCACTGCGACTAGCAACGCTTATCGGTGCCCTGTCTGTGTTCGTCGCTCTCGGTTTGACAGTGTTTGCGACTTGGGCACGGTTCACCGCACCTGAAAAGCTGCCCGAATTTATGTCAGAAATACCCGCCGGTTTTACAGCCCAACTTGTGGCTATTTCATTCTTCGCTGGCGTCCAATTAATGTTTCTGGGAGTGGTTGGTGAATATGTAGGCCGTATTTTTGAAGAAGTTAAAGGACGACCCTCATTTATTGTTGAAAGTGTCATTGGGAATTCAGCCAAGTGCAAAGCGAATATGCAAAAAACTACCGACAGCTCTACCATCATCACTGGTGGTGGCGATCGCGAGAATCCTACATCCTAAAAACGCTCAATCGCTGGCACCAAGAAACAAAAGAAACGTTGCCTGCGACTCGCGAAATTCTGGATGTCGGCTGCGGCGACGGTCTCTTTTTCCCTGCGCTGAGCCAGTTTGGAAACGTGACCGGCGTTGAGTCTGATGCAGAAATCGTCGATCCCGCAGGAGAATTCTCCGAGCAAATTCATATCGGTCTGTTCGATGATTCCTATCAACCACGGAGACAATTCCAGTGGATCACCATGCTTGATGTCATTGAACATATGCCCGATGCCATTAGTGCCTTGCAACTCGCAGGCAACCTACTTACCGACGATGGAAAAGTGTTGATCACCGTTCCCGCATTTAATCTGCTGTGGACCAAACACGATGATTTCAATCATCACCAAACACGCTACAACAGACGCCTGCTCAAACAACAAACCGCCCAAGCGGGATTGAAAATCATCAAGATGCACTATTTTTATCACTGGACGTTCGCAGCCAAGTTGCTGGTGAGACTCAAAGAAGCAATCGTCACCGCTCCACCAGCCAGTGCTCAAGTACCCGCGCCGTGGGTCAACAAAACTTGTCAAACACTGTGCCAAATCGAGCAGCGATTGATCACGCCACTGCGCCTCCCTTTCGGCAGTTCGTTATTCGCCATTGCTGTGCGAGCCTAATTTCACATTTAGTATCACTATCATGTCCCATTCACAAACTAACTCGCAGCAGACTACCGCAGTCAAACCGACTGTAAAGTGGTCCTCTAGAATTGCCTTGCTCGTGACGCTCGCGGTCACAACGATTTATCTAAGTACGATGGGCAACCAAGGCTGGATTGCACATGACGAAGGACTGTTAGCCCACTCGGCTGACCGAGTACTCGCTGGGGAAACACCTCACATCGATTTTCAAGACCCCTACACCGGCGGCCTCAGTTACTGGCATGCCCAAGTGTTCAGCGTCTTGGGAACATCGCTGACTTCGCTGCGGACTATACTAGTCGCCGTTGCCGTTCTGGCAGTGATCGCTTGGTTTCTGATTGCTGCGAGATTTTTGCCACCCGCTAGTGCCAGTGTCGTAACACTCGTCTGCCTAGTTTGGAGCTTCCCTAACTATTTTGCGGCATTACCATCGTGGTACAACTTGATGTTTGCCAGTTGGACGATGTGGGCAATTCTAAAATACAGCGACGATTTGAAACCACGGTTCTTAGTCCTAGCTGCGTTCGCGATCGGCTTGTCTATCCTGTGTAAAATTACTGGAGTCTATGCGCTGGCAGCGACCTTTTTTGCAGTGCTCTTTATCCACCTCAACCAAGACCCCGCAAGTGACGCACCTGCCAAACCCAGCAAATACAACTCAAGACAATTAATAATCGGTGCTGCCTTGTTGGGTGTCGTTTACTGCACACTGCTCTTCCTTTTGGTCGGCGGTCGAGGCAGCATTAGTAACTTAGCACTCTTTTGCATACCCGGCACAATATTGATGGTGGTTGTATTTCGGCAGAGCCAGATTGCGAAAACACACTCCACATCAGTTTCGCAATTGCGACTGCACACACTGTTAATCATCGCTGTAGTCCATGTTGTGTTAATTGTCTTCTGCTATGGTTACTTCAACCAAGGGGCAATGACGGAACTTCTGCAAGGCGTGATTATGCTACCCACTGCGCGGCTTGCAGGAGCTACTTTTTCACCTCCGAGCCCCAATTGGTTACTCCTAACTATTCCTCTGGGCTTGCTGATTTACTACGATCGCCAAATACTCAAAACCGCCAAGTTGCCGGTCGTCATCACTATTGCCGTGATCGGCACAATATTAATTACCCTGGGCGGCATTCCCCTGGTCTACCGCATCGCTTTTCGAAGCGGGCAGCTATTGTTACCAGCGATCGTCACCGTTGGTTCGGCCATACTCATTAAGAGCCGCAGCGATTTTGTCAGCAAGGCGATTCGCAATCGGTTATTTATTCTCTTAATGTTTGCCGCGGCGTTATCATTGCTGCAATATCCGTATTCCAGTGGCATCTATTTTTGTTACACCAGTCCTTTTTCGATTTTAGCGGTTGCCGCAATCGTCACACGAACCAAGAAATATGACCGCCAGCTCTGGGGTAGCGTTGCCGCAATTGCGGGAATATTTGCAGTGGTTTGGATCAACTTTTCTAATCCACGGACGGTCGGCGTTTTGCATCAACAAGCTAGTGAAATGGTGACACTCGATCTACCCCGTGGAGGAATCAAGATTCCCGCCGTCGGGTACGATGAAATCAAGCCGACAATCGATTACCTGCGACAGCACAGCCAGCCTGATGAATATATTCTGGCTGGGCCGGATTGCCCGCAATTCTATTTTTTAGCAAGCCGCAAAAACCCCACACCTCAATTTTATGACCTGTTTCAAGCGTCTGTGATCCGTGGTTGGAGTAAGGAACTGGGTTACTCATCGACCGTTGAAAAAGAACTCCAAATAGCCATTAAAAAACGCGACGTTAAGCTAGTTGTTATCAACACTGTCCCCGAATTTTCGCAACCCTACTCCGGCGAGTTCATAGATTGGCTCAAGCAATGGGGACAGAGAATTACGCTCGATGGATCTCGACGTTACATCATTTACAAAAGAAACTAAAACGTAAATCTAAGCTCTCCTGAGTAACTTGTGATAATTTGCGGCGTTTATCTCGGAGTGGGGAGAGGCAGCAGATATATAATAGTGTCACCTGCTGCCATTCACGTTGAAAAAACTAACCATTTCCTCGCTCTACTTGGTGTGGTTTTTAATAATCGTATAACAATTACTATTCTCCGATTCCATTACAGGGGCTTTTCATGGAAACGGATCTAGCTGCATCATCAATAGATTCACCTCTGCACTACCAAGTCTCCAGCGAACCATCAAAATTTGCGATGGTTGGCACAAAGACCATCCCCAAAGTAACATCTCCGCCACCAGATTGGACCGCTGATGTTATCCGTGACTTTCGGACACGAGCGTCCCAAGCTTCGATATCAATTGAAAGTTCGAGTTCATCGCAGCAGTCGGTAATGCAACTCGTCAACATCGCCTACCAGCAATACCAAGAATTAATGGCAGGCGGACTATTGCTCGACTTGCAAGAGTTCTGCCGGTTATTTCCTGAGCAAATAGGATCTATGTTGTTTCGACAAATCATGTTGTTCTTTGTCGACGCCGAATCAGATTCTTTATGCGACAACCACTTATCGGATCGGCACTCTGAATCGAAAACACTTTCTGCAGCGCCACGTGTCAACGGATTTACGATCAAAGAAGAACTCGGCCACGGTTCCTTTGCCACCGTATATAAGGCCACAGAAGATGAAATTGGCCAACGGACCGTTGTTATCAAAATCGGAAAATTTGGCAGTCGCGAAGCTGATACGCTCGGCAGACTATGCCATGACAACATTGTCCCGATCTATTCAGTGACCACCAACTCGGATGGCATCTCCGTCATGTGTATGCCCTACCTTGGACGAGAAACCCTGAGCAACAAACTACCTGAACTACGGCATCTGTCCTATTCAAATTTGCTCCCTGACATCCTCAAGCAGAGCCCGCCTGACAGTACGACCACAGCCAAACACTCACGCCGATTTGTCATTCCTGAAGTTATCTGGGCGTCACACGACGCATTACTACGCGGCCTCAAATATGGAACGGAGATAGCCGCGGCATTAGTCTATGCGCATGCGGAGCGAGTATTACACTTGGACCTGAAACCGTCGAATGTCATGGTCACCGATAAAGATCAAGCTTTGTTGTTAGACTTCAACCTCGCACATAACGCTCTACGAACCGCCCAACCAAGTGGCGGGACGATCACGTACATGTCGCCTGAGCAAATAAACAAGGTGATCTTAAAAAAAGATTCGGTGGTGCTCGACCACCGTTCCGATATTTACTCGCTGGGCGTGCTGCTATTTGAAATGTTCTATGCAAAACTGCCATTTAACACGTTCGGTCCAAACCAAAATCTGTTTCAAACTGGACAGGTATTAAGAAAGCAACAGGCCGAGCTGCCATTAAAGCCCCGCAATAAATGCGATGACGTACCAGACAAATTGGCACGTCTAATATCGCGTTGTCTAGCATTTGATCGCGACGACCGACCTGACAGCATGCAGGCCGTATGGCGAATATTAAGCAGCGAACAAAAACGCGCCCGCTGGAAATCGAAAATCAAAGCTAAAAGAATAATCCGGTCTCTGGGCGGACTTGTGTTCGCCGGTACACTCGGTGCATTGCTAACTTGGCAATCCATCAAACCGACTCCAATTGCCACGGTTAATTTTGTGCACGGTTTTGTGGGATCGACTGCCAAAGAATATTCGCGCGACGAAGTTATGGAAAAAATCGCCGCAACGGTTGAGCAACAAGGAGTTGAAGCAACTATTTTGAGACTCTTAGTACAACTAGATCAACAGGACAATCCTCACCTATTGGAAGCACTAGGCAATCTCTACCATCGCATGAATTGGGTAGCCGAAGCGGAAAAATGGTACGAGCAAGTATTGCAAGTCGACGAGGAAAATCTCGATTTACGAATCAACCTCGCCTTATGCTACATTGCCAACGGCCGAGTGGGCCAAGCCGATAAGGTGCTCAACCAAACCAATTTCAATTCGGCACAGCCTTCACTTGAACATTTATACGTCAAGCTTGAATGTTATCTGTGGTTCGCCAAGTCACTACCAGTGAACCGACAGCAAGGATCAGACATTGTGAAAAAGATCGAAGCACGGATCCAAGAACAGGCTACCGGACAGACTATCAAACGGACTGCCGACCAATTAGAATCCGACGACGACCGATTACGAGTGGTGTCTGACGCGGTGGCACGTTTTCACGGAGCAACTACCGAATTACGTCAGCAGCGAACCAACAGCAGCGTTCTTTATGTCGACGTAATTGGAACTCCCGAATAAATGACGATCCGTCATCGTCATTTCGTATTCGTTTTTAGCTATTGCGGCGGGCGGTCGGGGGAAGTTCCGTTTTCAAGAAATGGCTGCATTTTAGCCGCTAACGACTCCGCAACCACTCGCGCTCCGGCAACAGACAGATGTGTGTCAAACACTAAGTTGTGTGAGAATTCATCTGACTTATTTAACTCTATCAGCGACGGCGTGGCATCGACAAACTCGATTTGTTTTTGCCGACATTGCAATTCCAACCATTGCGGCAAGTCAGACGGTTGCCACGGTTGCCTTAAATGCAGAGTCGCGTCAGTATCAACTTGGTATCCTAACGCATGAAACACGCGACGCTTCGTTGGCAGATAGACACACCACAGCTTCATATCACGTTGTCTGCAATACTCCGCCAATTTCTCAATTGCCACTTTGAGTTGATCTCCCACGGGCCCCAGCATCTCCGAACCAACAGGAGTGTAATCCAACTTGAATCGAACCGACTCATTTCCACGACTTAGTGTCGCATTGACGGCGGGACCATAAATGTCCAAACGTGAAGGTGCAAACAGCACATTTTGGATTGCTGCGGTCAATGATGATTGCGTTTTACGATTGGCAATCAGATCAACATGATCACTCGCGCCCGTTTCAATCCGCGACAGTCGCTGTGATTCTAAGACCATATCTTGCAGGTCATTCCCTTCAAAAAACGCCCAGACAACATGCTTAGTCGACTTCGAGACACCAAAATGCTGTAAGCAAGCGGTTTGGTTGAGAACACCCGTATGCGAAATGCCTAAGTTCTTCACGGACCTGTCGACTAATGAACCTAATTGCGTCGAGACAAGATCATCATATTTTAAGTTGCCCAGTTCTGTGAACGAATCACCAATAACAACCATCTCCCAATCTTCTAAATCTGCGGGATTACGAAAACCATCTTTATCATATTGCAATGTGATTTCCTGTTCTTGGGGAAACCACTTAGCGTCATACCCGATGCGTTGCATTTGCGACGTCACGACTTTTCCAGTCCAAGAGGTCGCACCCGGTCGCCGATAATAGGCTTCACCAAACGGAGTGGTAGGAATTCGATAAAACGTCGGGACGCTTTCAAGATCACGCGTCGTTTGCGAAAAATCGAAACCAATCAACTGAAATGTAAGTTCGCACAATCCATAGAAGAAAAGGAAGGCAATCAGACTAAATAGAATTTTTCGTCGACGTGTCATGTGATGCGGTGTGTGAATTATTTGGTTATCAACAGTAACTTCTATGGCTCTGTGGGCAACGGTTTTTCCAACGGGATACGACCATCAAGATAACGCCAATTCTTCACAAAGGAAACCAAGTCTGCCATTTGTTGTAACGTAATGTTCTTTTCGAGACCATCGGGCATTAGCGACACACCGCGCGATATTATTTCATCAATTTCCAACCGTGCTATGACCTCCTGTTTACCTTCAGGTTGCCGCAATGTCACCGACGAGGATGTCTCGGTCGCCAATATTCCATCGAGCACTCGACCATCGTTGAGGATAATCGAGTAGTGCATGTAGTTATTATCAATCGCTCGATTAGGCTGTAGGATGTCCGTCAATATTTGAATTGGTTGTCGTGTACGTGAGTCGGAGATATCCGGGGCAACTTGCGTTCCAATCTCACCAATCTTATGACACGTAGCACAGTTCTTTCTAAAAACAATCTCGCCTCGTTTTGGAAAAGCTTCCAGCGCTAACGCTGCTCGATATTTAGCCAATACAGCTTGGCGATCTGCATTGACTAAACTACCCTGGATTGCTGTCGCCCGCGCAACAATCGTTTTATCACTGTGTTTGAGCATCCTATTCATACGAATTGAATCGACCTCATTTGCCGAAATGTCCTTGGCTTCCAGGGCATCTAACAACAACAGAGTTGTTGTTGGTTGTCGTAAAACCGCATCGAGACATGCGCGCTTCACCGCTGGGCGCATTGCTGAAAACTGATCCAACACCTGATCCCACGGGACAGCGGAACCTGATGATTGCAAACTTTGCAAAACCGCAACGTGAAATTCCGAGCGGATTGGTACTGCTAATATTTCCAGCAACAGATCGATCTTACCAGCATGCCCTAACAGCTTTATCCCCGCCAACCGATCCGCTGCTGGTAACGTCACATTACCCGCCCATTGCTTGGCGAAATCCCACAGCACATCGATTTGAACCTGTTGTTCAGAACTCGCTGTCGCTTGCAATGCCGTGACATTCACACTACGACTGCGGCTGCCATCAAGCGTACCCAGTAAACTCGCCGTTACACCTTGGTTGCGAACACCGAGATCGTGATAACGCTGCGGCGCCTCAGACCACCATTGCACAACCCACTTCAACCACGTTTGCCGAGCGTTAACTTCGTTGGAGAGATAACGAGCAGCGGCATAGTGAACCCGGTAGATATTGTCCGTTTTCGCAGGCGACGTCGATTTCAAAATTCCGTCCTGACCGCGAATCCAAAACTCCTGCACCAATTTCGGCAGATCGTCACCGACGACCATCAACATTGCTTGCGTCAACCACTTGTCTTCAATACAGCGCGAGAACACGTGTAGCCACAGCTGAAAATCTGCCTGGTCAATTCTGTCACCGAAAGACAGTAATGCCTGAAACTGCACTGCCTGATTTGCATCAACTAGCATTTTTTTCGCCAGCAGCTCAGCATTGGGGCAATCATCCCAATGCTTCTCCAACAACACAGCGGCTTGCTTTCGAACCGCTGCCGTTGAGTCACTAACAGCCGCTTCAATATGCTTGGGCTGCAGTAGACCCAAGCCTTCTAAAACCCAGAGTGCTCGTTGTCGACCTTCCCAATGAATTGAGTGAATGAAAATTCGCGACAATAATGTTTCGGCATCGTCAGGACGACGTTCAAGCAATAGCCGGGCGGCCGTTTCGCGGTGCCATGAATTCGGGTGTTCCAGCAAGAGCACTAAATCTTCTGTATTTGAATTTGCAATATTCCAATTCCATCTAGCTTCGAGTCGCTCTCCTTTGGATTTCAAACGGTAGATGCGACCTTTGTCGTCGCCATAGCGAGTATCCTTGCGAGTTTTCAACTCAGCCGGAACCCACTTCGGATGTTCGATCACCGCTCGATGCATATCAACAATATATAGACAGCCGTCAGGACCTGTACGGAGATTCACCGCACGGAACCAAGAATCTCGTGACGCCAAGAACTCGCGCTGTTCGCTGTCTTGGTACATCGGTAAATACGTCATCGCCGCATGCGATTGTGATAGCCGTTCCGCATGCACCAAATTACCCGTTGGATCACAGGTTAAGGCAATTCCCTTCATCCCCGTTAAGGAATGACCACGATAAATCAAAACACCACAGGCAGCGGTAAACTGTCCCTCATGCAAATTCGACGTTGTCCAGAAATTAGTAAGCGGGAAAATCTTGGACTCAGCTCCCGCTTTGGCTGCGTCTTGTTTAACATCCGCCACAGCAACGCCCGAATATTTTTTGACATACTTATTGGCAATCATGATTTGAATCAATGGATTTCGATTACTGCATACGAACCGGTTCCCCTGATCGTCAAACGTCAAACCAAATTGCCCAGCTCCGGAAACCGCTTCATACTTAGCCGTCAGGGGGTCAAATTTGAAATCCATCCCACTTATATTCACGGTCTTACTATCTTTATCTCGAGGATTTTTAACAACGCCTCCCCGCAGACCATTGGCAACGTACACGTGGTTATCTAATCCTAACCGCGGATGATTTGCCCGTAGTTGTGTGTTGTCTTCAGAGAAACCCACGTACCAATCTTCGATTACGTCCGCTTGATGGTCTCCATCGGTGTCCTTCATATATGCCACTCGACCAGCCATCGTGACAATCACACCTTGCTTCCAAGGTTGCAAACCGGTGACAAAATGCAAATCATCAGCAAATAATCGTGAGGTTTCAAACTCACCGTCATTATCAAGATCTTCTAAAATGCGAATACTCGACTTTCCCTTGCCTTCAGGATAGTCACCCATTTGAGCGACCCACATCCGCCCAAATTCGTCAAAGCGAATCGCAATCGGATCGATGACTTGCGGCTCACTAGCAACCAATTCCAATTCAGTACCAGCCGGGATTTCAATATGGTTTACCGAATCCTCAGCAGTCGCCGATGCAACTTCGGCCGTGGGCAACTTGTTCGGCTCGTCAGCAAAGGCCGCCGCAGCGGTACATAATAATAGACTACAACTTAACGGCCAGATTTTTGTTTTTATCATCAACCAACTCTACCTAGAAAATACCGACAAAACCAATCTCTTCCTCTTATGATAATCTGCCCACGCCGATAATAGTGATGCGACAGAGATTTTTCTGCGACACAATACTCGCCACATTCCACGAGTCACACCGCTGCTATGAGTTTATCTCCCTCTAAAACCAATCTCTCTCTATCCGATCACCAGCGGCCGCTAACTTGGTTGACAGTTATTGCCGTGGTAACTACCGCAGCGTTGTGGGGCGGCAACCCAGTCGCTGCGAAGTACACTCTGATGTCAGACTACACCGATTACGGACTACCTCCGATTACGGTAAGTGGCATCCGATTCCTACTGGCTACATTTTTTATGCTCATCTGGTGTCAATTTGAAAAATCACCTTGGAAGATAACGCGGAAACAACTTCCCACTTGTCTGATCGCCGGCACATTACTCGCCGCGCAAATAGGTACTTTTACCATCGGCGTACAACTATCTAATTCAACTCACACCACCATCCTAATCAATACATTTATTATTTGGATTTTCGGCTATGAACATTTCATCAGCCGGACCCAACGCATGACCAAACTCCAAGTCTGCGGGTGTACGCTTGCCGCAGCGAGTGCCTTGGTGACTCTATTGCTAAAGTCCAATGCCGATTCAACAACCCAAGACACTAGCGACTTGCCTGGACTATTAGGTGACTGCATCATAGTCATTAGTGGAGCTTTACTGGCTGCTAAGATATTATTTATCAAAGCAAATCTTAAGACGATTCAATCCGGCACACTGATGCTGTGGCACGATTTAATTGCCGTTATCTGGTTCGTCTTGATCGCGGCCTACTTTGAACGCGATCAAATATCCCTCGACCAAGTGAACCAGCAGGTTGTGTGGGGTCTGATCTATCAAGGCGTCATTGTTGGCGGGCTCTGTTTTGCAATCCAAACGTTCCTGCTCAACAAATATTCTGCTTCACGAATTACCGTATTCAGTTTTCTAACACCAATCTTTGGTATCGCCGCCGCCGCCACTCTACGCAATGACCCCTTGTCATCGTGGATATTCCTTTCATTAGCACTGGTCGCTGCCGGAATCTATTTGGTAAATCGACCAGCGGTGAATCCATGATTTACCAATCTCCACACGCGTGTTCATTCGTGGGTGAATTGTTTTTTCAATAATCAACATCTGATCTTTCCTACCGGCAATCCAATTAACAAACCGTTACAATAGATCACGTCGTTTAGTACTATGCTTGATTTCCTTTTTAACTACATCCACTATGCCCGCCTTTGATTTTACGATTCGTGATACTAGCCGTATTATCTCACCCGGACTCGTTGTTTTTCCCGAAGTTGTCAAATCAAATCTCGCTGAGATGATTCGAACTGCTGGTGACGTGACGCGATTACGGCCGCATTGCAAAACCCACAAGATGACCGAAGTAACCGAAATCCAAATGCAACTTGGAATCACTCGGCACAAATGTGCGACCTTTGCCGAAGCCGAAATGCTCGCCACAGCAGGTGTTACCGACATACTGCTGGCTTACAACCTTGTCGGCCCCAACATCCAACGAGCCGTTCAGTTTCGATCAACCTATCCCGACGTAACATTCATCGTAACTGCGGATCATTCTTCACCCGTACAACAGCTATCTGCAGCAATGACCGCGGCGGACTGCACGATCGATGTCTTACTCGACATTGACTCCGGCCAACATCGAACAGGTATTGCCACGGGAGACGCGGCTATTGAACTATATCAACAGATTGCTGATAGCAGCGGACTTAACGCCGCGGGTTTCCACTTATACGATGGGCAGAACCATCAAACCGACCTCGCTCTACGCACAACCGCCGTACAGCAGTGTTGGCAGATCGCGACGGACTTGCGTGACCAACTATCAACCAACGGCTTGTCCGTGCCGCGCATTGTCGCCGGCGGCACTGGCAGCTTTCCAGCCTATGCTGACATTGATGACGACGCCCTCGAACTTAGTCCAGGCACTAACACCTTCTTTGACAACAACTATGGCAACATGTTCCCTGACTTGAACTATACACCGGCGGCGCGAATCCTAACGCGCGTCATTAGCCTGCCGACCGCCGATTCGATTACGGTCGATCTCGGTTACAAAGCATGTGCGTCAGATCCACCACTAGAAAAACGACTCCTCTTTCCTGATCTGCCCGATGCAATACCCACTCTACAAAACGAAGAACACTTAGTTTTGCAAACTTCAGCAGCGGAGCGATTCTCCCCTGGCGATGAACTGCTAGCGATTCCAGGGCATATCTGTCCCACGAGCGCTTTGCATCGAGCAGCATTTATCGTAGAAGATCAAGAAGTCGTCGGCACCTGGAACATTGCTTCACGCGATCGCTGGCTCACAATTTAGATGGTGCAAACTCATTAGTGAACATTCGCGTTAATTCGCGTTGATTCGCGTTAATTCGCGGTCCTATTCACTATCGTCGTCGACATTGATGTCTTCACGATCGCTATTTAGTTCATTGAGCAGCCCGTCATAAGAACTCATACATTTTTCCACGGTCTGCCGTAAGCGTTCCACACCTTCCGCATTGCCCTGCTGATTCTCCAAGATCGGTTTCATCCAGTCGTTCATCAGATGGAATTGGTTTTCTAGAACCGCCAGAATCGACTTCGGAACCTTGTGCATTACCGCCACGCGTTGCACACCGTCAGATGGGTCGACTGTAATCGCTCCCGTTGTATAGTTCCTAAGTTCCTCGGCTAAAGTCAACAGGGCGTCATTCGTTTGATCGCTATTGGAATCTCCAGTTTGCGCGACCGCTGACGAGGCAGCCTGTTCGGCAAGTCCAGCAACACCTTGGTCAATCGTCTGACGAATGCCGTCTAACCCGTCAGAGAAACCTTGCAGCTGCAGAATAATCTGTCCCGCTTGATCATCAGCGCCGACGCCCCGCATCTTCACGTTTTGTAGAAATGCCTTGCAGATATCGGCCCAGCGTTGGTCGTCTTGTTCCGTAGCCCAGCCACACATGACGCGCAACTTTAACATATTGGCTTCAGCATCGGAGGTCAGGGTTTGGGAATCGTTTTCATAGTTGCTCAGAATCAATGTTTCCAGTTCTTCATCGTTCATGATCGCCAACACCTTCTCGGCAATGCGATTCATATTTCGATACGAACCTTGCAACTTAAAGATCGGCTCTGTTCGATAGTCATCATCCTGAGCGGCACTACGAATATATTCTCGATTAACATCAAGCACAACATCCCGAACCCGGAGCAACTTCTTCATCGTGCCAACCATCTCGTTAACTTCTTCCATGGAATAGTTGGCTTCAAATTCAATGCCTTCACGAGAATCTGTCTGAGCAATTTTAATGATCTCGTAAACATCTTTCTGACTACGACTGGCCAACTTGCTCAATACCGGATTCGAGGTTAGACAGTTTTCGATATAACTCATCTCAAAGACATCGGCAGTGTCACCAATGATTTCACCAAGGTTATAGATATCAGCACGATTGGCAAGCATATCTGGAATCTGGAACTTCTCGCCACTTTCCGTATATGGGTTACCTGCCATAACTACACAGACTTTGCGACCCCGCAGATCGTACGTACGAGTTTTACCTTTGTAGACACCTTCGATTTTTCGTTGAGCATCACACAAGGAAATGAACTTCTGTAAAAACTCTGGATTACAATGTTGGATATCGTCCAAATAGATCATTACATTGTCACCCATCTCGAGTGCCAAGTTCAGCTTTTGCACTTCTTCGCGAGCGCCTGCGTTAGGGGCTGCTTCGGGGTCAAGCGAGGTCACCGCATGACCAATCGCTGGGCCATTGATCTTCATAAAGATCACGCCAAGACGATTTGCAATGTATTCCATCAACGTCGTCTTACCATAACCTGGAGGCGAAACGAGCAACAACAAGCCCATCAAGTCCGTTCGCTTGTCCTCGCCGACGACACCAATTTGTTTAGCGAGGTTATCACCAATCAGGGGCAAATAAACCTTGTCGATTAACTTATTACGAACAAACGAACTCAAAACACGCGGCTTGAACTCATCCAACCGCATGGCTTTGCGAGCAACATCGACCACTTCTTTTTTTACATCAATATAGTCTCGATAGGCCGGAACGATGACACGATCAAAACGTTCTAACCTCGTAACAAACGCATTGTAGTTCAATTGATAGTTATTCTTTTGGATGGTGGCGTGATTACCAATCATTCCCTGCACATCCAGATCCACCGTACCGTCAACAATGTGTTGATGATCGACTGGGCCACTCATCAACAAGACCGCCAACTCATCCACATAATCCATCGCGGTTTCACCGTGATCGGCGGATTCTAGAAATGCTTCAATCCAATCTCGCAACAGAATAAATCGATCTTTCGGACTGCCCGCTAAACGAGTTGCCGAGTCTTGGAACTTCTTCAGGAAGCTATTCTGCTTCAAATGTCGTTCAAAGGCTTCATACAATTCGGCCGCCCGACGACTGATTGCAAACGAAGTACTTACGGTACGCTCTTCGAACAGATAATTCGCTGCTTGATGTACATAATCCTCCGAAAACAAACCGGTTGTTTCCACAAACTCTGCCAACAGCGGTTCCAGTACCGCTACATATTGTTCTTGCTCGGCACTAGCTGGGAACAACTCAGAAATAGTCCCCACGCCCTGCAAGCGTAATTGCATCAACTGCTTGTTCTGCGGATCTCCAAAATATTCCCAATACAATCGCCCCAAAGCTCGAGCTTTAGTGTGGTACCGCAACAACCCAATCGCTAATTCCATATCGACTAGGCCTTTAAGGATTTTATCTGCGTCGAGATCGTGTACGCCTTTAGCATAAGCTTCCGTATAGCGCGGCGCCATGAATTTTTGGATTTCGCTGAGCCGTTGATCCTCGTCTAGCTGCGCATATTTTTCCAACGATAATTCACTATCGCTGTTAATAAACTCCAACATTCTCCATGCCAGATATTCACCTCGATAAACCTCCACGTTCTCCGAGATAACCTCTTGCTGCCAAACTTCGCGAGTGGCGAGCAATTGTTCGTCAGTGATTAATTCGAAAAAGTCCGTGCCCGTCAGGTGCAGGTACATTTCATTATCACGTAAAACAGTTGTCAAATCTAACGCCTGAACGTTGACTGAAAAATGATGGCTGCCGAACTTGATGACATTTTCACCACCGACAAAAAGTTCTTGGCGATCCTTTAATTGACGAACTGCATCTTCTCGCATCGTCTTCAGTTGACTCTGAACGTCGTCAACTTTCACGCTATCTTCTAGCTCCTTGAGCTGGTCCACTAAGTCTCGGATCTTTTCGATCATGAGATCCGCGGCAAAATATGCGTTGATCTCATTTACCGATTCCAAGCTGTCGATACGAGCTTTCACGCCTTTGAGTATTCGCTCAGCCGCCTTCATCAGAGCATTGGCTCGTTTATTACGAGTCTCAATTAGCGACACTTTACGAGTTTCAAACGCGTTGTATATTTCCTCGCGTTTTTCGGTCAATTGCAATACGAATTCGTCAAACTCAGCAAATTGACCTTCCAACTCTTCAAGTTGGATCATGACCTTCGTCAGGAACTCTTCACATTTTTCAGGGCTGTTGCAAATATCAAGGTAATTCACGACCGCTTGATTCATCAGCTTCATCTGCGAATTAAATTCAGCCACGCCTTCAACACTCATCAAGTCTTTAATCCGACCTTTGAGTGACGCACGAGCTGTGTTTATTTTTCCGAAGATCACGGAAATATTGTCGATAATGCGGGTGCGGTGTGTAGCATCATCAATGGCAAGATTACTGACGATATCAATCAACATTTCAAGTTCTTGAGCGCTCGCGGAAATCGCATCAGCCAGCGCATTCGCAGCGGTAACTTTCTTGAGTGCTGCAATCGCTGCTGTTTGTTCCTCAATCCGCTGGGCATAAGGATCTAATGCACTGTCACGCAACAAAAACTCGACGCACCGCTGGGAGACGCGTTCGCTCGACTTAGCTACTCCCGCCTCTAACTTTTCGATCAGTGGTATATCTGCATAACGTAATTCTCGTAGTGAGACGATCTCACCACGGACTGCTCTCAGTCCAGCTAGTGACTTGACAAAATCGTCTACATTTTCGAATCTACTGTTAATAGCAACCCGTAGTATTTCTTCAACGTTTTGCTGCACCTGGCGAGTTTGATCGGCGCTGTTTTTCTTGACGCGCACGACCTTTTCAAATTCATCAATCGCCGATTCCGCTGATTGCCGTATTTGTATTAGCGGTTTTGCGACTTCAAAACAATCTTCCGATGAGATCCAAAAGTAGGAATCGACGATGCCCGCCGAAGCTCGCACCAAGTCATGATACAAACCCGAGTAGGTATCCTCTTTTTCGATTAATCCTAGAACCTCATGACACTCAGCCATACCACGGACGATTTCCTTGTTGCCAATTTTGTACAAGAAAGAATCCGTGTTGGTTTCGGGCTGATAATCGGCGGAAACATAGGGCGTTTGCCATATTTGCAAGACGTGGTGTTTTTGAGTGTCCTCTTGATTACGAAAACAAACCATTTCACCAGCGTGAAAAAAGGATGTACCGTTACAAATGGTGGGAGTATCCACCTTTTGTTCAATCAGATTGTATCGTAGCAATACATATGTTCCAGAATCTGGGTTGTAGAAAACATACAAATAATCTTCGCCGTTAGGTGCATCCAAGCGGCGGTCATATTTCATATGCTGCAGATTAGTATCAAAGACCTTAAATTCACCAGTGGCCAAGGCATAGCCGTTGGAAAAGATGACTCCATGATCATCTGGCAACAGCACACAAGAATCCGCAATCGAATCAATTCGCCACACCTGTTGAATCTTCTCGTTATAAATAAAATAACGGAAATCAGTTTCTTGGTACGGCCGAATTTTAAGCAAAATAATTGTGCCCACCGAGGCGTATAGCACTTCTGCATCATCAAGCGTCTGATCCGCGTTTTCTACGGCTTCTGCATAAATGCCCTGGCCCGTTGAGGTGTTGTTTTCAATCTTGATCGTGAGATCACCACCCACGGTTTCCACGAACACGCGATCATCAATACTAATATGGGGATGTCGACCTTCCTGGAATGATTCACGTGGTGGACGCTTCCAGTCAAATTCATGCTGTGCCGGAAAATGGACTTCATGGTCACTACGGTTATCAACATAAACTAGCTTGTCGTCCGTAATTTTCCACTTCAAACTCTTGACGTCATTGACCCCTTTACCAACCTTGAAGGTCATGAAGAGGTTTGGACCGATGACATAGAACTTGGCAAACTCCGCATCCTTATAGTATTTATAGATTTCCTGAAAATCACGCTGAAAATGCTGATCGGAAATCAAATCTGATTTGATGCTATGAAATGAATGGTCCTCAAATCGGTATACGGAAAAGACATCATCGATATGCGTCGTCTTTTTCAAACCAAAGTGGATGTTGTAACCAAAAATAATTAGGTCGCCGATAGCAACCATATCGCGGGGGACACAGTTGTGTTCCGTCGTGACGCGTTCCGATCCAAGCAGGACCGTTTCAATCGAACCGAATACGTCCTTACGAACTTGGCCTAATTGTTGCAGTCGCTCCCGCAGATCCTGCGCGTAACCTTTCAGCCGGTTACGTATGATTTCATACGTGCCGCTTTCAAGTTGCGGAGTTGCTGATTCTGGCGAGCCGCCATCATCAACATCGGATTGCTGTTCTTCTGAAGCCATGATACGAATTCTTAACCTTTCCTGAGGCATCGGCTTGCGTGTCCAACAGGTCTCGAAATTTTCCCTTGGAAAGGGTCGTCGCGAGACCTGCTAGCACGGCTGGCAAAGCGGAGCATCAAGCTACGTTAGCTTTTAGCATTGCCGGCAGATTCAACCGTTAGAACATCGCCAGTTACGGTATCCGAGATACCTTTGCTTTTAGCCATTCCTAACAATCCTTGCAATTCATGCCGCAGTGAATCCGTCTTAGCCAGGCCGATCATCTTGGCAATCAATGCCGCGATCGACAGGTCCTTGACGTCGTCACTACTGAGATTAAATCGTTCGACCATTCCTAAGATACGAGCCTGGAAGTACTCAGGATCTCCGTTGAAGAAGGTATCCTTGACGTCTTGTAATACTTCACTGTTTTCAACAAAGCGGTCAATTACTTTACCGCCTTTGACCGCATTAATGATCTGGTCAAAGAATGTTGACTCGCCACCCACAATATCAATCTTCGAGTTTTTGAGCGCTTCACCCATGATCTCCGCTTGAGCTTCGGCAATGAGACGCTGAGCGTCAATTGCGGCGATTTCAATATCTTTGTCTTTGTTCAGACGGATCTTGAATTCTTCGTGATCTTTACCAACGTCATCAAACAGTTTCATGGCGGTCGCTTTTTCTTCGATACCTTGAGCTTCAGAACTGTATTTCAGCCTCATCACTTCAGCTTCGGCCGTTCCTTCTTTCTCGATACCATCTGCCATGGCAACCAGTCCGAGAGCTTCGGCTTCAGCAGTTCGCTGCAGCACCGCTGCTTCTGCGAAACCATCTTTCTCTTTGGATGTCGCCTTGGCTTCTTGAACTTGAGCTTCTGCCAAGCCACTCGCTGCTAGGTCGGCCGTTTTGGCTTCCGCTAACATCTTGGTAGCCTGCGTTTCCTTTTCGGCTCGTTGTCGTTCTGCTTCAGCTTCAATGACGATTTGTTCAGCATTACGTTCGGCTGCTTGCTTCTGAGCATCCGCAGCTTTGACTTCCTTAATCAGTGCTTCTTCTGCTTCCATATCAGCTTTGGTCACGGTAACGCGTTTCAATCGATCAACGGTAGCGAATTGCTCGGTATCCTTGATACGTTCGGTTTCTTCCACCACTCCACGTTCAACGATGACACGTTCGCGAATCACTTCTTGGATTGCGCGTTTTTCGACTTCGATCGCCTTGTCTTTATCAATATCAGCCAAAGCAATTACGCGTTCACGTTCCGTTGCTGATAAGCCGCGGTCTCGTTCTACCCGTTCCGTTTCAACCGCTTCGGTTCGCTCTTTGTTCTTGCGCGCAACAATAATCTGGCGATCTTTGTTCTCTTCAGCAACTTGGAGCTCTTCTTCGGTTGTAATTCGACGAGATTCTGCACGCAAACGTTCTTCTTCGCGAACCACAGCACCCTGCGCTTGCTCCCGAGCCGTGACTTCTTCGATTTCACGTTGTTGACGTTGTTCCGCTTCGACCTGCTGACGTTCTAAGGCCAAGATAGCTTCACGGGCTTCCACGTCTTGCTTAACAATCGCTTTTTCTTTTTCACGCATGATATCGTTTGACTGGATTGCTTCGCGAGAAGTAAGGTCAGTAATCTTCTTAATACCTTCTGCATCAAGAATATTGTTAGCGTTCATTAGCTCCAACGGGGTTTGTTCGAGATAGTCGATGGCAGTACTTACAAGCTCGTAGCCTTGTAGGTCTTCTGGGTCACCTAGAAGTTCTGTAATTTCTATCTTGAAACGGTCGCGATCTGTATAGAGGTCAACAAAATCAAATCGCTTACCAATGGTCTTTAGAGCTTCGGAAAACTGAGCGTCGAATAATTCAACCAAAGCCGCAGTGTCAGAAGCGCGAACAGCACCAAGTTTTTTGGCAACATTTTCGATGTTGTTTTCTGAAATACGCAAATAGAAAGCAACTTCGATATCAGCACGGATATTATCCATACAGATCAAGCCTTCTTTTCCATGACGCTTAATTTCAATACGTTTAACGGACAAGTCCATAATCTCCGCTTGGTGTGCTAGAGGAATGACAAACATCCCGCCACCAGAGGCAACTTTGACACCGCCTACACCTGTTCGGATAATCGCTAAATCAGGGCTGACCTTGCGATAGAACTTATTCAAGGCGATTGCCAGAATTAACAGCAAGAACAGAATCCCGCCACTAATACCAACAGTCCAAATTAAACCTTCGGGTGCACCGGCACCAAGAATTTCGTTAAACATCATCTGACCCCTTATTGGTTGTTGCTGCTACGTCCTCATCCATCGCTGGTGATTCGGCAACAATATACATTTTTTGATCGCTGTCATACCCGACAACAGTAACCCGCGTTCCATTCGGGATGCTCTCTCCAGCCGTCCTAGCTTCACTAAACAAGTCCCCTGCTTGGCGTTCAATGAACACCTTGCCACGAGTGGGACCTGTGGTAATGCGTGTCGTTCCACTTGAACCGACCATTTCACTCGGTTCAAAGAAATCTTCTTTAAACCACTTTCGCATCGGTTGTGTAATAATTTTTGTAATGGCTAGTCCTGCAACTAAGTTCAACAACACTCGAATAGCGATGGCTCCGTTGGTTGCGGGTTCGCTGTATTCTTTCCATTCGTGAACCGCAATGGAAGCGGTAAGGAATGAAACAGATAAAAATGTCATCCACACCATAAATGGAATAGAACCCAAATTTAACCAACGCAGTGGTACTAAGCCGATCCCTAAGAATCCGTCAAACCCGCCAACGTCTGTATCCGTATCAAAATCCAAGTCGAAATCCAACGCATCTAAACCTAAGCCTGTTAAAATCGAGATTACCCAATAGGCAACCACAAACATCACAGCACCAGAGGCGAATGTCATTTCACCCGTAAATAGGTACTCTTGGATTTCGCTAAAACTATTCATTGTTCTTCAAAGTCCTAAGGACAAACGCAGTCTTCATGCAATTTTGCACAGCGAAGACCTCTGATAAGTATGCTTACAAATAAATTGTGTAATGTGTTTCTTTTACTTTTCCGACTAAAAAACATAGACAAAACAGCGAAGGTTTGATGGTTGTATCGACTTTAACGGTTGCGCAAGCATTACCGATAAACGCGACTCCATATGTCTTGCTGTGGACCTACTTACTATTCGCTAGGCCACTTTAATTATTAAACCCAATCCCGAACGATCACTAGTTCGGACTTAACCAAGCGCATTCCATAACCGGTCAAAATGGCCTGAGTAGGCTCGATTAATTGTAGGGTCACTGGTGATCACAAAATTCTCGTCATTGTGCTTGTCCGCACTGCGAGTCCAGTTGTAGCTTCCCGTCAGCGTCGTTTTCTGATCAAACACGGCATATTTATGATGCATATGATGTTCCGTCTGATCAATTCGTAGCGGAATTCCCAAGCCCTTGAGTCGTTCAATATCCGAGCCCGGATCTAGCGATTTATCGTTGTCCGAGATGACTCTCACCGCGATACCACGCACAAACGCATCGCGAATCGCGTCGGCGATGCGGTTATCGGTAATCGTAAACACACAAATATCGATACTTCTACTAGCCCGTTCAAGCTGATTAATGATAATCTGGGGGCAATCATCACCTGGGCTAAAATAGACTTGCGAACTATTCTGATCCGGTTCTTCCCGTGGTTGAAACACTTTAATTACGTCTTCAAGCCACTCCATAGCAGCAATTCCTTCAGGTCCCACGATCGACTCGCGGGCCACAGCAAACGCTCGATGCCGCAAGAACCCCAACTGTTGCTCAGAATCACCATGCTCGTGAACCATACCTTCGAGAATCCGTTTTTCACCGCGCGACACTCTATAATCATCCAGCGTGCGCTTCAATAAATCGTCAATTTGTTCTTTTTGCATGGTTGGTGTTTTCTAAAATGGTTTTAAAAAAAAATGGTACCCATTGGACAACTTTAAGGGAGCCTTATCGCTGAAAATACTCTGCTAAGAGCTTGCTAAGTTCCACATCGCGATCGGAGGGGTCTTCGGCACACCATTGTCAGCATCCACAACGTTGTCTTTGGGAGATTCGAACATCTTAGGTCAAACCGCCCAGCGCACGAGTGGCGTGAGAGTGAAGACCATAGATACTGTCCGGATTCGAGCCGACGCAGCACATGAAAAGTCGGTCAATAACGACTTTCTTCCAAGGGATTATGCTTGGATTGTTGTTCACGTAATTTTCTTAGCCCCCGTTTGACGAGTCCGGCAACCGCCATTTCGGTGCGATCCATTGCCAATGCTATTTCGCTGATTGAATTTCCTTCTAGAAATCTCAAACGGATTGCTTCACGTTGACCTCCCACCAAGTCCTCCAGCATGCCTGCGAGGCGGACCGCACGCTCGTCTTTCATCGCTTGGTGAATTGGTGAAATATCATTTGCCACAAACCGACCTCGATCTAATACTGAACCGGAGGGGGTCTCGTCAACTTTGGCCTCCTTCGTAACAGTACGTTTTTGGGTTTGAATATGCCGGCGTATCACCTGATACACATTATTCTCTAATATCCTTCGTAGCCAACTGGACCATTGGGCCTCATGACTTCCGCGGAAGTTTGCCATTTCAAGGTAGACATCTAAACACGTTTGTTGAATAACGTCGGACGGGTCGACTCGTGTCGGAATCGCTCCAGCCATATATCGCAGCGCAAGTAGCCGTAAATAGGGCCGATACCGTTCTAATAACGCACCTAAAGATTCTGCGTCACCATTCTTAGCATGCTCTAACAGTTGGCTATTCGACGGAACTGGCGTATTCAACTTGTGCCTACCCTGATAGAGACCAAACGCACCATCGATGGGCGCTTCTTCTAAGCATGTTTTCTATCTATATAGAATAGCGTTTTCCGCGGATAATTGCAAAAAATGCGTGCTGTTGGTTGTGGGTAACCACGATACCATCCATAAGAAAATTGCAGGGGCAAGCTCCGCCGTTGGCGGACGCCTGCCAACCTACGGCTTACCCAAAGAAGTCATTTAAGGCGATGTCGACTAGCAGACCATCTTCCTGAGCGTCCGTTAGGTCTTCGGCGATTTCACCCAATAAGTCTTCGAGCACTTCACCACGAACCGTGCTTAAACCGCTGCTACGCATGTTTCGCATGTCCGTGAAACCGTTATCGACGACATTACTTTCAGGGACTTGAACCGCCGGGCCAACTAGTGATTCACCAACTAGTGATTCACCAACTACTGATTCACCAACTACTGATTCACCAACTACTGATTGGGTCATATCCACAGAGATCGAGAATTCACCTTCGGCCGCTTCGCCATTAGCA
>Ga0208879_1000859_pt1 | contig 30252 bp, 27 predicted proteins | sample Knorr_S15_td_Bot_FD_185605 | JGI IMG/M metagenome (GOLD analysis project Ga0208879, IMG submission 185605) | Marine microbial communities from Southern Atlantic Ocean transect - Knorr_S15_td_Bottom_ad_5009_LV_A (SPAdes) (version 2) | ecosystem: Environmental > Aquatic > Marine > Oceanic | place...
TTTCCTCCGCGTGGCCAAGCGGGAGGGGGTTCAATTAAACGCAGAGGACGCAGAGGACGCAGAGGACGCAGAGGGCGCAGAGCCGCAGAGCCGCAGAGGGGTTAAACTGAATCGCGGCAGCGTCGTGGAGTGCGGCTGTCCCCGCCGCTGTTGGGAGCGTTCCAAAGCTGCGCACAGCGCAGCACTCCAAGACGCTGCCGCGTGACTTGGAGCGCCTTGGCCAACCGTTGCTCAGGTGATGTGGGCGCCGGTGGCGTTGGTGTAGACGGCGTAGAGGCTTTGGCTGGCGGTCATGAAGAGGCGGTTGCGTTTGCGGCCGCCGAAGCAGACGTTGGAGCAAATCTCCGGCAGCCGGATTTGCCCGATGCGATCGCCGTTCGGGGCGAAGATGTGCACGCCGTCGTAGCCGGCTCCGACCCAGCCCGCGCTTGCCCAGATGTTGCCATCCACATCGGCGCGGATGCCGTCGGCACCGCCTGCTGCCATTAGCCTTGGCGTGTTCTTTTGAGCCAATTCTTTGGTTGTTGCCAGCCTGTCTCCGCCCTGGGCTTTCAAGGCTTTCATCGAGGCGAACTCTTTTCCGTTTTTCAGCTTCGCGCCATCGACGTCCCAGACTTTGATGTTTTTCCCGGAGCCGCTGTCGGAGACGTAGAGTTTGCTCAAGTCGGGCGAGAAGCAGAGGCCGTTTGGCTTGTGAATATCGTCCGTCACCTTGGCGATTTTTCCGCTTTTGGCGTCGATGCGGTAGACGGCTTCCTTGAGTTGGAGCGGGCCTTTGTTGCCTTCGTAATTTGACAAACTACCGTAGCCAGGGTCGGTGAACCAAATCGAGTTGTCGCCGCGATGGACGACAGCATCGTTCGGCGCGTTGAATGGTTTGTCGTCGAACGTGGCCGCCAGCACGGTCTCGGTGCCATCGTACTCGTAGCGCACCACGCGCCGGTGTCCGTGCTGGCAGGAGATTTGCCGGCCCCGATAGTCGAACGTGTTGCCGTTGCTGTTGCCGCTGGGTTTGCGGAAAACGGTCACGCGGTTGTCGTCCTCGACCCAGCGCAGTTGCAGGTCGTTCGGGATGTCGCTGAAAACCAGATACCGGCCGACACCGTTCCAGGCACAGCCCTCGGTCCAGAGGGCGTTCGGGCTGGTGTAGAGCCGTTGAACCGGCGTGTTGCCGATCTTGTATTTGTCGAAGCGCGGGTCGAGCGAAATGAGGTCGGGATCGGGATAACGCGTCGGGTTTTTGCCGGTCCAATCCCGAGCGGCAGCGGTGGCCAAGCCGGCTCCGGCAACGGCTGCGGTGGCGAGAAAATTCCTGCGATCAATGTGGGTCTTGTTCATGATGTTTCAGGGCTAAACGTTGGCGCGCAGCTTCGCTTGGCCAAGCGGTTGGCGCAAGAAAAAGCTCGCGCTTGGCCAAGCGATTCCGTTGGATGGCCCAAGCCGATGACCGATGAATTTCCACAAATGTTCCGTGTGCGGCAGCAGTTCGATGCCACGCCGCCGGTCGATGTCGCCGCCTCGGTTGCCGATGGTTTTGCGGCGATTCGCGGGCAATTGAAGCCGGGCATGCGTGTCGCCGTGGGTGTCGGCAGTCGCGGGATTTCAAACTTGGCCAAGGTTGTCGCCGCCGTGATCGGCGAGCTGAAAAGCGCCGGCGCGGAGCCATTCATCCTACCGGCGATGGGCAGCCACGGCGCCGCGACACCGGAAGGGCAGGCCGGGTTGCTCGCCGACTACGGCGTTACCGAGGCGTCGATGGGCGTGCCGGTTCGTGCCTCGATGGAGGCCGGGTCGCTTGGCCAAGTGGAGGGCGGACAGGACGTGCCGTGGAGCCGCGAGGCGTTGGCGGCGGACGGCGTCATCGTGATCAACCGAGTCAAGCCGCACACCGACTTTGCCGGGCCGATGGGCAGCGGGCTGACCAAGATGCTTGTTGTCGGCCTGGGCAAACACGCCGGTGCCTCGGCGTACCACGCGGCCGCGCTCACGCTCGGCTACGAGGCGGCGTTGATGCGCTTGGCCAAGGTGGTTTTTGCGCGGGCGCCGGTCCTCGGCGGCGTGGCCATTGTCGAGAACGCGATGCACGACACGGCTCGCGTCGAGGTGCTTGCGGCCGACGCGATTCCCGGGCGCGAGCCGGAGCTTTGCGCCGAGGCGGCGACGATGATGCCGGCGCTGCCGTTCGACGAAATCGACCTGCTGATCGTCGATCAAATCGGCAAAAACATCAGCGGCACCGGCATGGACACCAACACGATCGGCCGCGGCGTGCACGGCTATAATCTCATGCCGGGGGACGCGTTGGCCAAGCCGTTCATCTGGCGGATTTTCGTGCGCGGCCTGACGCCGGAGACACACGGCAACGCCATCGGCATCGGCTTGGCTGAGGCGACGACCAAGCGGCTGGTTGCCGGGGTGGACGCCGCCGCGCTCCGCACCAACGTGCTCACGTCGCGTGCTGTCCAGTGCGCCAAGTTGCCGATGGATTTTGCGACCGACGCCGAGGCGATCCGCGCCATGCTGGCGTCGCTGCCCGATTCCGATCCGGCCAAGGCGCGGGTGGTGCGCATTCGCGACACGCTTTCGCTTGGCACGCTCGAGGTCTCCGCCGCATTGGCCGCCGAGGTGGCGGCGCATCCCGCGGTCGAGCCGCTTGGCCAAGCGGAGCCGATGCAGTTCGGGGTTGACGGCAATTTGTCGCCACTGGAATTGGACTGAGTTGCGCGTGCGAACGTCATCGACAAGTGGCGGCGCTTGGCTATCTTCTGTCGCCATCAATGGGGGTTCCTTTTTTGAAAATACAATTCGTTAACGGACTGTTTGTTCAGCTTGGCCTGTTTGGGTTGGTGATTGCCCCGGCGCTTGCCCGGGAACCCAACGACGAGCGGGTCGAGACGGACATCACCGCGCGGGCCGGGTTGCGATACGACGTCGTCCGGTTCGCCGCCAAGCCGGGCCAGGCGATCCGGGTAAAACTCATCAACGGCGACGACATGGCGCACAACCTCGTCTTCACAAAGCCCGGCCAGCGGCAAGCTGTGGCCACCGCCGCGCTCGCGCTGGGCGTTGATGGTGAGGCGAAAAACTGGGTGCCCGATCATGATGCGGTTTTGTGGTCGACGCCGGTGCTGCCGCCGGGAGAGCAGCATGTGCTGCTGTTCACCGCGCCGGTGGAACCGGGAATTTATCCGTACGTCTGCACGTACCCCGGGCACGGCTTCCTGATGTACGGTGCGATGTACGTCGGTGTTTCGATGCCGGAATTGGCCACGGATCAACACGTACCCGAACTGGCCCGGCAGGGGAAAGCGGCTCAAAAACAGTTTCACGCCTGGGGAGATAAACGTCCGCTGATGTATCGCATTTTCATGCCGGACGCTTCCCCGGCAGCGATCGCTGTGGGGCTGAAACACGGGCAGAATTACTGCTGGGACGCCGGGCAGTGCCGGTTGCGATACGCGTGGTACGGTGGGTTTGTCGATCCGTCGCCGGTGTGGCGCGGCAACGGCAACGGCTTGGCCGGGGTCTTGGGCACGAAGTATTGGGAGTCAGAGATGCCCGGCACGATCCGGGTGGGTGGCGGTGATTCCGAGCCGGAGTTTTTGGGCTACAAAAAAGTCGATGGCCAGCCGGAGTTCCATTTCCGCGTCAACGACACGGACGTGTATGAATTGATCACTCCACTTCATTCGATCATTGGGATTCAACGTTCATTTCGAATCCCGAACAACACGCAGCCGGTCTCGCTTCCGGTCGGCCCGACGAGCCGGGTGGTTTTTGAGCACAGCGCGGGCAAACTCGAGAATGGCCTGCTGACGTTGTCCGCAGAAGAGGCCAGGGCGTTTACCGTTTTCATCGGGTTGATCAGTAAGTCACGATGAGAGTTACAGGACGAATATTGACAATTGCTGGATTGGTTGCGGCTGTTTCCATGCGTGCGGCGGGCATCGGCGACTACTACTTGCTGGAAAACATCGCCACGCCCAAGGGGCTCGATCCGCAGGTCGGCGGGCTGGACTTCATGCCGAGCGGGCGCTTGGTTGCCTGTTTTCACCGTGGCGAGGTGTACACGTACGATCCCGGCAAGGGCGAGTGGAGGTTATTCGCCGATGGGCTGCAGGAGCCGCTTGGCATCGTGGCGATAAACGACCGCGAAGTCGTCGTCATGCAGCGGCCGGAGTTGACGCGCATCACTGACACCGACGGCGACGGCGAGGCGGATCAGTACAAAACGGTGTGCGACGATTTTGGCATGACCGGCAACTACCACGAGTTCGCCTTTGGGCCGGCGCGGGATGCGCGCGGCAACTTGTACGTCGGTCTGAATCTGGCCTCTAGTGGAGCGAGCATCCGGCCGGAGTTGCGGGGGGAGTTTCGCCACTACGGACAGTCGCGCGAAGGCTTCAAGGCCAGCAGCTACGGTAGGGCGTCCGGCCGCATGTACACGGCCACGCCGTACCGCGGCTGGGTGTTGAAGATCACCCCGGAGGGGGAAATGACACCGTTTGCCCCCGGTTTTCGGTCGCCAAACGGGGTGGGCTTCGACCTCGATGGGCAGTTGTTTGTGACAGACAATCAGGGTGACTGGCTGGGCACGAGCAAACTGTTTCACGTGCAGCGCGGGAAATTTTACGGACACCCGGCGAGTTTGGCATGGACGAATGAATGGAAGAAGGGGCGCAACCCGCTGAAGGTTGCTTCAGCCGAATTTGATGCAAAACGCACCCGCGCAACGGTGCTTTTCCCTCATGGGTTGATGGCCAACAGCCCGACCCAGCCGATCCCCGATTCTTCCGGCGGCAAGTTTGGCCCGTTCGCCGCTCAACTGTTCGTCGGCGAAATGAACCGGGCGCGGATCGTGCGCGTGATGTTGGACAAGGTCGCCGGCGAATGGCAGGGCGCGTGCGTGCCGTTTTACGACGGCGCAGGCTTGGGCAAAGGCAACCACCGGTTTGTTTTTGGCAAAGACGGCAGCATGTGGGTGGGCCAAACACACCTCTCGTGGGTCGGCGGCCAAGGTGTGCAGCGAATCAAGTGGAATGGAAAAACGCCGATGGAAGTCGAGTCGATGAAGCTACTTCGCAACGGCTTCAAGCTGACATTCACCAAGCCTTTGGCCAAGGGCGCGGGCCATCACGATCATTTTCAGTTCACTCGCTACTACTACGAGTACCGGCAGGGCTACGGCTCACCGCAACTCGGAACGGAAGCGGTGCAGATTGCAGGCTTGAAACTCCGGAGGGGCGACAGAACGTTGATGATCTATTTGGATAAGCTGACCCCGGGCTACGTCTATCAGCTCGACCTGAACAACATCGCCGCCACCGATGGTTCGCCGCTTGTGAATGCACTGGTTTGCTACACGCTGAACCGGCTCACCAACGGCGACGACAAGGCGCCGCACTTGGTGCAAAAATAAACTCGCCTGCGACTCCGATTCGCTCCAACAATCCGCCGGAAAACTTGACGAACCACACACGAATCAAACATGCCCAATACACCCCAAAACCCCATGAGCCGACGCGATTTATTGAAGACGACCGGCGTTGCCACCGCTGGCCTGCTGGCTGGCAGCGCCACGGCGCAGGCCAAGCAGAAAAAAGGAGGCGACCTGTTCCGGTACTGCCTGAACATGAGTACGATCCGCGGGCAGGAATTGTCCGTCACCGAGGAGGTCGATGTCGCCGGCAAGGCGGGCTACGACGCCATTGAGCCGTGGTTGGGCAAGCTCAATGACTACAAGAACAACGGCGGCTCGCTGAAGGATTTGCGCAAGCGCATCGAGGATCACGGGCTGACTGTCGAGAGTGCGATTGGCTTTGCGCGTTGGATTGTCGATGACGACGCGCAGCGAGCTAAGGGCCTCGAGGACGCCCGGCGAGACATGGATCTGCTCGCCCAACTCGGCGCCAAGCGCATCGCCGCGCCGCCGGCCGGTGCCCGCGGCACAGTCGACCCGATGGCGGCGGCCAAGCGGTATCGAAAGCTGCTTGAGATCGGCGACGAGATCGGTGTCGTGCCGCAGATCGAGATGTGGGGCGGCAACCCATCCATTGGCCGCGTGAGCACGGCCATTTACATCGCGATCGAGGCCGGCCATCCGAGCGCCTGTTTTCTGGGCGATGTTTATCACACGTACAAGGGCGGCTCCGATTTCGCCGGGCTGAAGATGCTCGGCCCGCAGGCGTTGCAGCATTTTCATTGGAACGATTATCCGGCCGACCCGCCGCTGGACAAAATCGGCGACCAGCACCGGGTGTTCCCCGGCGACGGCATTGCGCCGATCGCCGACATCACGAGGGGCTTTCTGCAGGTCGGCGCGACGCCGGTGCTGTCACTCGAGTTGTTCAATCGCGAATACTGGGCGATGGACGCGCTCGAGGCCGCCAGGATCGGGCTCGACAAAATGAAGGCATCCGTCGCCCCGGCACTTTAGTTTTTTGCGATGGCAACGTACGACGAACTCGCCGGTCGCCTGGTGCTCATAACCGGTGGGGCTAATGGCATTGGCCAGGCGATGGTCGAGGCGTTTCACGCCCAGGGAGCCGTGGTTTGTTTCTGTGACTTGGATGACAGGGCCGGTGTGCGCTTGGCCAAGCGCCTGGGCGACCGGGCTGAATTTGCCAAGGTTAACCTCTGTCGCGAGGCCGACATCAAGCGCTGGGTGGCGCGCTTGGCCAAGCGGCATGGCGACATTCACGTGCTCATCAACAACGCCGCGCGAGACCCGCGCATCGCCCTTGAGGACGTCACTGCGAAGGTGTGGGATGATCTCATCGCCGGCAATATTCGGGCCTATTTTCTAGCCTGCCGCGAGGCGTCGCCGCACTTGGCCAAGGGGGCGTCGATCGTCAACTTTTCGTCGATCACGTTTTATACCGCGCCTGTGAACATGAGCGCCTATGTCGCGACCAAGGCGGCGGCGATCGGGTTGACGCGATCACTGGCCCGTGAGCTGGGGCCTCGGCGGATTCGCGTGAACACCATTTCGCCGGGGTGGATCATGACCGAGCGGCAACTCAGCGATCATGTCACCCCGGCGGTCAAGCGTCAGATTCGCAGGGAACAATGCATCCCGGATCTCAATCAACCGGATGAGGTCGCCGACGTGGCGTTGTTCCTCGCGAGCGATGCCAGCTGCGCGGTGACCGGCCAGGAGATACTCGTTGATCGCGGTTGGGTGCACGGATGAAAACGGACTACCTTGTCATCGGCGGAGGCGTTGTCGGCCTGGCGACGGCGTGGCGGTTGCAAACGATGCAGCCCGGGAGCCGCGTTTGCCTGCTCGAAAAGGAGCCGGAAGTTGGCAGACACCAAAGCGGCCACAACAGCGGCGTGCTGCATTGCGGCCTCTATTACAAGCCGGGCTCGACCAAGGCCGTTCTCGCCGTGCGGGGCATCCGGCAGATGGTCGAGTTTTGCCGCGAGGCCGACATCGCGCATGAGGTCTGCGGCAAACTGGTCGTGGCGTGCAACGACGCCGAGCTGGAGCGCCTGCGCAAACTCGAGGAGCGCGGCCGGCAAAACGGACTCGAGGGCATCGAGTTTCTCGGGCGCGAGGCGATGCTTGAGTGCGAGCCGAACGTCGGCGGCGTCGCTGCGCTGCGCGTGCCGCAGGAGGGCATCGTCGATTACCCGGCAGTTTGCCGCGAACTCAAGCGACGCATCACGGCCAATGGCGGTGACGTGCAGACCGGCGCGCGCGTCACGCGGCTCGAGCAGCGCGGTGGCGAGTGGATCGCGGCGACGCCCAAGGGCGACTTCACCGGCAGGTATCTTGTGAACTGCGCCGGGCTGCATTGCGACCGCATTGCCGGGTTGGCCGGCGAGAAACGCGAGACGCGAATCGTTCCGTTTCGCGGCGAGTATTACAAACTCGTCGAGGGCAGCGAAGGCTTGGTGCGCCACTTGATTTATCCCGTGCCCGATCCGCAGTTCCCGTTTTTGGGCGTGCACTTCACGCGGTTGATCCACGGCGGCACCGAGGCCGGCCCGAACGCCGTGCTCGCTTTCGCGCGCGAAGGCTATCGCAAGACCGATGTTAACCTGTTCGACCTGTGGGACGCCGTGAGCTATCCCGGCCTGTGGCGTTTCGTTGCCAAGTACCCGAGGATGACCGCGCTCGAGTTGTGGCAATCGTTCAGTAGGCGGCGTTTTTGCAAGGCGCTGCAAAAGCTCGTGCCAGACATCCGCGTGACGGACATCGAGCCGGGCGGCGCGGGCGTTCGCGCCCAAGCGATGTCGCGGGAGGGCGACTTGATTCAGGACTTTTGCCTGATCCAGCGGCCAGCGGCGCTGCATGTTTTAAATGCCCCCAGCCCGGCGGCCACCGCGTCGCTGGCGATCGGCGAGGAGATCGTCCGGAAGATTTTGGCGGACAAATAAACGCGCTTGGCCAAGCGGAATAAAGAGAATCGCACCCGCTCCATCCCGGCAGGCTGTAAGCCTGAATCTACGTAGCCGAGGGCAGCGCCCTTGGTTTTACGCAACCATTCTAATGTGCCCTGTAAGGGCACTTCAGCCAGCAACATTGGATCACGATTGAACAACCCTTTCAGGGTTGATTTTTTGATGGCACGTTCACCGAGGGCGTTGCCCTCGGCTACGTAGAAGTCACCTTTCAGGCGACGGCGGGCGGCCGTTTTCAGCGGCCCATCCCGATGAGCTTCATTATGTCGCCCACGAACTCGCCCTCGACCTTGTCGCCCTCCTTCATTCCCGCTGCGGTGAGCTTGGTTTTGCCGCTGACGAACTGCATGCCCAGCGGCCCAAACGAAAAGCCGCGGCCTTCCTTGAACACACCGCCGGATTGAATGCCGTCGCCGACCTTGAATGAATTCTCGTCCAGCGAGAGGTCGAGCGACACCTGCTCGTCGTCGCTGGCACGCCGCGCCACGAAGCGCACGGACGGCTTGCTGCTGCGGCCGAAGCTGCCGGTCCATGACGCGTGCACGCCGGCATCCTTCAGCGCGATTTTTTTGCCGTTCATCGACAGGCTGAGTTCCACCTTGCCGATGTTGGTGCGTTCGCGCGGCGAATCCTCCATCCACGTGGCGGAGAACTTGGCCTTGATTTTGCCGATGGCGGCGATGACGGGCGGTGCCTTGGGTTCCTTGCGCCACTCCGGCATGCCGCCCCCAGTTTCCTTCATCAAGTCCCGGCGGCGTGCCTCGATGAAATCACGCGTGCCGTCGAGCGACCGGCTGAAGCGTTGCTGCTCGCGGCTCAAGTGCGGCTGGATCAGCGCCTCGATGCGGTCGCACTCGGCGAGCAGCTTGTCCTCGTCCCAATGCTCATTGAGCAGTGCGTGCAGCGTCTTGCGATAGCGTTCACGGCCTTCCGGCAGTTGGTAAAGGCGATAGGCGACCCGGCCCTTGGTCTTGACCGAGACCGGCGCGCGGAAATTGAAGTTGAGCATGCTACGCTTGCGGAACAGCGCGTCCGCTCCCCACGGCATGAAGTGGAACCGATCCGTCTTCGGGTTGAGATAAATGAAAAAGTTGTTCGCGTTGCCGGAGTAGCCGTCCCAAAAACCAAGCAGCCCCTCGATGGCCCAGAACCGGTAAAACGAATCGAGATCGACGAGCCTGCCGATGGCTTCCTCGCTCGCCTCCTCGCTCTCGAGCAGCTGGATCAGTTGCCGGATTTTTTCGCGGCCCGGTTTGTCGTCGCCGCGTTTGTGCTCGAGGCTGCCCTCCCAGTCCTCGTAAAAATCCACTACCGTACCCTCGTAAAGCGTGCCGGCATCGTTGCCGAACCCGCGCGCCAGCAGCGGCTTGCGCATCGACTCCACGTGCGAGTAGATGCCGAGGTTTTTGCCGTTGACCGTCACTTTGGCGAAGGCGCAGCGCGGCGCCGTCGAGCCGGCGGCGTTGAAAATCGCGTACCCCATGTACTGGCTGACGATGCTGCCGTCCTGCTTGTTGTTGTTCATCGTCAGGTTGGTCAAGCCGCCGATGTTCCGCTCCTTGTCGGTGTGGTTGAGCTTGATCTTGAGCGACGGTCGGCTGGTGCTCTGCGAGCCGATGAATCCCTTTTTGCGAAGCCCGACCTTTCCAAATTTTACACCGTCAATCGTCACGTCGGCATTCACGTATTCGTACGGGCCGTCGATCGGTTTCGTCTTGCGCTTTTCGTGCAGCGCCGAGACGAAGTTGCGCGACTGGTGGCGTATCTTTTCCCAATCCTTTTCGGCAACGGTGATTTGCACGTCGAGCACGCGGTCGGCCGGGAACAGTTCGGCGAGCGTCAGTTTTTTGTCCGCAGCCAAGCCGGTGGCGGCCAACACGAATGCAGCCAAGCCGACGGTCGCGCTCTTGAAGAAAGTCAGGTTCATGTTCAGTGATGGGTTGCGCCTGTAAACAAGCCGCAATGCATTACGTGCCCGGAGGCGGCAAAGTTACCGAATCGACTCAAAAACTCAACACCCGGCCCAGAGTCCCTCGGCGGTTGCCGTGCCTTTGGCGTTGGCGATGAGCGCGGCGACCTTGGCGGCATCCTTCCGGCCGGGGGACGCCTCGACACCGCTCGACACGTCGAGCCCGAACGGCGCAATCTGGCCAACCGCGTCGGCGGCGTTCTCCGGCGTCAACCCGCCCGCGAGCAGAATTGGGCGGCCCAACCGCTTGGCCTCCACGGCCAAGTCCCAGTTGAACCGTGCGCCGGTGCCGCCCGGCACGCCCTTCACGTGACTGTCCAGCAGCCACGCATCGGTCTCGTAATCCGGCAGTTGGCCAAGCGACTCGCTGTCCTTCACGCGGAATGCCTTGATCGTTCGCAGCTCGAATCGCGCACAAAAATCCGGCGACTCGCTTCCGTGGAATTGCAGCGTGTCCAGCCCGGCCGTGGCTGCGGTGGCACGCACCATCGCCTCGTCGGCATCGACGAACACGCCGACCTTGGCCACGTGCGTCGGAAGTTCGCCGATGATCGCCGCCGCCAGCTCCGGCGTGACGCAGCGCGGGCTCGGCTCATAAAACATGAAGCCCAGCGCATCCGCCCCGGCCTCGACCGCCGCGCGCGCATCCTCCGCCGAGGTGATGCCGCAAATTTTTACCCGCACACTCACCGCGCAAGACGCTATGCGGCCGGGGCCAAGTGTCAACGCCCGTGTCGGATTCAGATTGCGCCGGAGGGTGGGGCACGGCAAAACCAAGCGCGTGAATGACGAACCGCTAATGGCCTATGTGGCGCTGGGGGCCAACCTCGCCGCCGCCGCCGGGACATTGCGAGAGGCAGCCGACTCAATCGCCGGATGGTCGCCCGCCAAGCTGCTTGGCTCGTCGCTTTGGCGGACCGCGCCGGTCGATTGCCCGCCCGGCTCGCCGCCGTTCCTCAACGCCGCGCTTGGCCTGCAGCCAACGCCCGGCACCACGCCAGAGTCGCTGCTCGACGCATTGCTGGCACTCGAGGCCTGGTTGGGCCGCACCCGCTCCGGATTGGCCAACGCGCCACGCGCCATCGACCTCGACCTGATCGCCTTCGGCACCGAGACACGCACCACGCCGACATTGGTTTTGCCGCATCCGCGTGCCCACGAGCGCGCCTTCGTCTTGGCCCCACTCGCCGAGATTGCCCCCGGCTTGGTTTTGCCCGGTCAGCAACAAACGGTTTCCGGGTTATTGGCAACGTTTGGCCAATCGGAAGCGATAAAAACGGAGCATCGCCTCATCTAAACGCAGAGGGCGCAAAGACGCGGAGAACCGCAGAGATGAAGGTAGGGACGGCTGTCCCAGCCGTCCGCAACGTGTGAGCACTACTTGGACTGGCAGATTGTTTTAGGCCGTAGAACATCGCGGCAGCGCCTTGGATTGCGGCGCTGCGCGCCGCTTTGGAATGGGAACAGGATTTCACAACGTCACCGAAAGCGGTGCAGAGAACCGCACTCCAAAACGCTCTCGCGTGCACAACAGACGGTCGAGCTTGCAAACCGTAAAAAAGCTTTGCGGCCCTTTGCGACTCTGCGCCCTCTGCGTTTAATTCAACCGTCTATTTCGCTGCCGGTGTTGTTGCGGTTTTTTTGAACACGATGACGTGTTGGCGGGGGAGCACGGAGATTGTCTCCACCCACTCGAGCGGGTGCGGCGTGGCCTCTATCATCACCTGCAGTTGCGACATCTTGTGCAGCAGCTTGATCGGCACGTTGGGATCCTCCATCCGATACTCGACGAACGCGATCCGCCCTCCCGGCTTCAGCGCGTGGCAGAGGTTCTGCAGCATCTCGTGCGGGTGCGAAAATTCGTGGTACACATCGACCATCAGCGCGAAGTCGATGCTGTTCGCGGGCAGGTTTGGGTTTTTGATCGTGCCGAGCACGCCCTTCACATTCTTGATGCCGAGCTTGCCGAGATTCTTTGCCAGCAACTCGAGCATCTCCGGCTGGATGTCCACCCCGTACACTGTGCCCTTCGGCCCGATGACGCGCGCGATGCGCCGCGCGAAGTACCCCGTGCCGACGCCGATGTCCGCCACGTTGTCGCCGGCCTTGAGTTTGAGCGACCGGATGAGCGTTTGCGGTTTCTCCTCCAGTTCGCGCGACGGGCGTTCGAGCCACCCCGCGCCGAGGTGCCCCATCACGTGAGCGATCTCGCGGCCCATGTAGAATTTGCCAATGCCGTCGCGGCTGTGCTGCGTGCGGTGTGTGTAGCGCGGGTTCTCGGGATCGATGCGGACACCCTTGGTCTGGCCAAACGCGGGGGAGAGCTGGCCAAGCGCGACGAAGGCGGCGGCGAGTCCGAGGCAAAACAGCGGGCGTTTCATGCGGGGCAATCTACCCTTGGGCAGGCGCGATGACAAGCTGGCCCGTGCTTGGCTCGGCGCGCTCGGCTTGGTACGGTGTGCGGCGTTATGGCCTTGGCAAAGAAACTGTTGCACACCCGCTACCGCGTGAACGACCTCGAGCAAACCGTCGAGTTTTACAAGAACGTCCTTGGGCTGGAGGAGGTGCGCCGTCACAAGTCGCCGCGCGGCTCCGAGCTGGCCTTCCTCAAGGCACCCGAGAGCGAGGAGACCGTCGAGATCTGCCATTTCCCCAACAGCGGCCCAGTGGTGGTGCAGGAAGACCTCACGCATCTGGCCTTCGAGGTCGACAGCCTTGAGGAATTCGGCCGGCACCTGGCCAAGCTGGGCTTCGAGTACTCCGACGGCCCTACGATGAGGGAGGCCGGCGGCGGCTTCGCCTTCATCGACGCCCCCGAGGGCTACGAGATCGAGCTGATCGAGATCGCGAAGTGAGTTTCTGGTTTTTAGATTAGACACGGATTTCATGGATTGACACAGATTATCCGGATCAGTACATCCGTGGTAATCCGTGAAATCCGTGTCCTGTTCCTCTGCTCATCAAACGATACTTGACTAAATAGGTCGAGATTCTACTTTCTGCCTTGGCATGAAATTGTCGCAACGGGGTGAGTATGCTTTGCGGGCGCTGTTGGTTCTGGGGATGAACCACGGTTCGGGTGTGGTGCGGATCAGGGACATCGCGCAGCAGCAGAATATTCCGCGCCGGTTTTTGGAGCAGATTCTCAATGACCTGAAGTCGGCCGGGTTTGTGTTGAGCAAGCGCGGGGTGGCGGGAGGCTATCGGCTGCAGCGCGGGCCGAACGAGATTTCGCTGGCCGATATTATTCGTCACTTGGAGGGACCGCTGGCACCGGTGGGGTGTGTGAGTGTGAATTATTACCAGCGCTGTTCCTGTCCCGACGAGGGCAAGTGCGCGATCCGCAGCGTGATGCAGGATGTGCGCGATGCGATCGTCGGCGTGCTGGAGGGGGTGAGCGTGGCGCATTTGTGCGACCGCGTGCGCGACTTGCAGGGCCCGCTGGAGAACCCGCTCGATTATATCATTTAGGGAGTTTCAAGTTTTCAGTTTTCAGTTTCAAGTTCGGACACGGATTACACAGTTGAACTCAGTCCTGACTATCTGTGTTAATCCGTGAAATCCGTGTCCCTTTTCTACCCACTTAATTCCGTCTCGAGGTCGGACTGGGTTTGCCGGAGCAGTGCTTCGTCGGTTGGTTTTTTCCCGAGGGCGGTCCGGACGTAGAAGGTGTCGATCGCCGCGCCTTTCTCGGTGCTGATGCGTGCGACGTGGATGCTGAGTCCGTGCCGTGTCAGCACCTTTGAGATGCGGTGCAGCAGGCCCAGCCGATCCGCTGACTCGACCTCGATGATGGTGCGCGACTCGGCGGCCTCGGTGTCGATGCGGATGCGCGTCGGCCACTCCCACTCCGCTGGTGCGCCGCGCTTGGCCAAGGTGTCGATCTGTGTCTGGAATTCCGGCGACTCATCCGGCAGCAGTGCCTGGGTGAGCTGTCTTTTGAACGTGTCGCGCTCGCGCCGCTTGGCCAAGCCGCCGGTGCGCGCGTCCACGACGAGGAACGTGTCGAGGATGATCCCGTCGCCCCGCGAGAAGACGCGTGCGCTCAGGATGTTCAGCCCCGCCGCGGCCAAGGCCCCGGAGATGGTGGTGAACAGCCCCGGGCGATCCCACGTGCAGATTTTTACCGAAGTGTGGCCGCGCGCAGGTTGATTGTGCCAGGCGATGATCGGCTCGAGCACCCTGGAGCCGGAGCCGTTGACGACGCGCTTGAGGAAGCGGTTCACCTGCGTGAGGTCGATGTTGATATGCTCGAGCGAGTGGGTGCGGAAATAACGCGGCGTGAGGTGCTCAAAGTGGGCCTCGAGTTCCTCGGCGGAAATTTTCAGCGGCAACTGTTCGCGCGCCTCCTGCATGAGCTTGGCCAGGCGCTGCTGCTCCGCCCGCTCGTAATCCTTGCCGCTGGCGAGTCGCCGGCCGGCGAGGTGGTAGAGGGTTTGCAGCAGCGTGTTTTTGAAATCGTTCCAGAGGTTGTTGCTGGTGCCGAGCGAGTCGGCGAATGTCAGCAGCGTGAGCATGGCCAGGTTTTCCTCATCCTGCACCGTCTCGGCGAATTGGCGGATCACCGTGGGTGAGTCGATGTCGCGCCGCTGCGACACCTCGGCCATGAGCAGGTGATGCTCGACGAGGAACTTCAGTCGGGCCAGGCGGCGAGGCGTGAGGCCAAGCCGCTCGCCGACTTTTTGGCAGACGACTGTGCCGTCCTTCACGTGGTCGCCGCTCTCCATGCCCTTGCCGGCGTCGTGCAAAAACAGCGCGAGGTACAGCAGGTACGGCAGGTCGATGTCCTGCAGGATGTGGGTGTAGTGCGCGAACGGCGGCTGAGCTGCGTCCCAGACTTGGTCGAGTTTCTCGAGGCAGACGAGCGTGTGCTCGTCCGCCGCGTAGGCGTGAAAAAACTCGTGCTGCACGAGGCAGGTCATCCGGCCGAACTCCGGAATGTAGCGTCCCAGCAGATCGACCTCGTGCATGGCACGCAGGGCGGGGGCGACGTTGCCGCGCTGGTTGAGAATCTCGAGAAACGTCTCGCGGTTTTCCGTGTCGTGGACGAAGTCGTCGTCCACCAGCGAGACGTTGTCGCGCAGCAACTGCGTGAGGTCGGGGTGAAACTCGAGGCCGCGCTGCTGGGCGTGCAGGAACACGCGCATGAGTCGTCTCGGCTGATCCCTGAAAATACGCGGTGAGATCGGCACCAGTTCGCCGTCGATGATGTTGAAGCCGTCGAGCGTCTTCGTTTTTTTGCCACCCCCGAAAAACGAGCGAAGCGAGGGCAGGCGGCGGGCCGGCTTGGGGCGGAGAGCCAGTCGGCGCTCGACCATGCGGGTGATGAGATGGATCGCGCGCATGTGCGTGTAAAGGTCGCGCATGAACGCCTCGAGTCGGCGCGCCGGGGAGCGGTCCTTGTAGCCAAGCTGCCAGGCGATTTTCGGTTGGAGCGCCTTGGGGATGTCGTCCGCCAGTCGCTTGGTCTGGAGGTGAAGCTCGTTGCGAGTGCGCAGCAGGAAGTCGTAGCCGACCTCGAGTTGCCTGCGATTTCTCGGGCGGACCATCCCCTGGGCCTCGAGCTGCTCGAGGGTGTGGGCGCCGTACTTGAAGTGCGTCATCCACAGCAGATTCTGGTAATCGCGAAGTCCGCCGCAGCCGTTCTTGATGTTGGGCTCCTGCAGTAGGGCGGAGTTGCCGAACTTCACGCGGCGCGCGTCCTGGTCGCCGATCCGCATTTGCAGATAGTCGCCGACGTGGTTGCGGACGCATCTGGCCTCGAGCCGCTGCTGGAACTGCCCGAACAACCCGGCGTCGCCGGTGATGAGGCGCGACTCGATCAACGACGTCTTGGTCTGCATATCGTCGTTGGCGACGTTGACCGCATCCTGGATGTTGCGCACCGAGTGGCCGACCTTCAAGCCGAGGTCGTACAGCGTGTAGATCAAGCCGCCGGGGCCGGTGAGTTTCTCGAGCAGCGGATGACTGAAAATGCGGTTGACGCTCGGCATCGGGCCGCTGTGCAGCAGCATGATGTCGACGTCACTGTGGGGGTTGAGTTCCGCGCGACCGTAGCCGCCGATGGCGACGAGGGCGACTTGAAGTTTCCGCGCATTGCCGGGCTGCTCGAAGGTTGCCAGCGTCCAGTCGAACAGCTCGCGCAGCAGCGTGTCGAGCATCCACGACCGGCCAAGGCACACCTCGCGACCGCCGCCGCCGTCGCGGTGCCACCCCTGCAGGCGGGCCGACTCCGTCTTGAGGAAACGCTTGAGCCTTGGCAGCTCCTTTACGAGGGAACTGTCATTGGGGATGGCCATCAACTCCGTGGCGTCGGCTGGGTCTGTGGCGTTCTCCGGCACGCGCCGGGAGTCTAGCCGCGCTGGGCCGCCGAAACAATTCCGCTTGGCCAAGCGTCATTTCGCCCACCCGTAACCTTGCCGCATGGCCAAGCGTAATTTAGATTTTTGCGGCATGGTTGACAGGAACGATCCCGATGTGGCCCTGATGTTGAGGGTGAAGGAGGGAGACTTGTCGGCCTACGAGACGTTGGTGGAGAAGTTCAAGCAGCCGGTGATGAACCTGGTTTACCGGCTGATCAACGACATCGACGAGGCGGAGGACATCGCCCAAAACGTCTTCGTTCAAGTCTGGAAAACCCGCGAACGCTACGAGCCGGCCAGCAAGTTCACCACCTGGCTTTTCACGATTGCCCGCAACCTTGGCCTGAACGAAATCCGTCGACGCACCCGGCATCCGGCCGACTCACTCGATGAGCCGCGCCCCGACAACGAGTCGCAGCCATTGCGTGTGGTGGAGGATGCCTCCAGCCCGATCCCGGCCGACGCCGCCCTGAGCGGCGAGTTGCGCGCCAAGGTCGAGGAGGCGCTGATGGATCTGCCGGAAAAACAGCGCACCGCCCTGCTGCTCTGCCGCGAGGGCGGCGTCAGCTACGAGGAAATCGCCGAGGTGCTGGGCGGGATCTCACTGACGGCGGTGAAATCGATCATTTTTCGGGGACGTGCGGTGCTCAAAAACCGCCTGAAACCTTATTTGAAATCAGGCGAATGGCAAAAAAAATGACCGCACGGCAAAACTTTTTTGCAGCCTTGGTTTTTAAGGAAAGGCGACAATGAACCAATCCGAGTTTGATAACCTGTTGCAAACGGCAACTGAGCGTGACTTGACTGATGGTGAGTTGGCCAGGCTGGAGCGCTGGCTGGCTGCGAACCCCGCTGATCAGGCCGAGTGGGAAGAGCTCGACCACCTGTTGGCCACACTGCCTGACACGCCTGTCGCGACCAATTTCACCGCCCGCGTGCTGGACGAAGTCCGCCGCGCCGAGACGGCCCACCCGGCGCTTGGCCAAGCGTGGTGGCAGAGGCTCCTCGCGCCGCAGTTTCGTCCCGTTCAAATCGTGGCCACTGCAACGCTCGCCATGGTGATCGGTGGTGTTGGCTACCAATCGCACCTTAACCAGTCCCGCGCCGAGATGGCTGCGGCCGTCGCGTCCATCGCCGAGTTCACTCCCGTTTTTTTGGTGGACTTCGAGGCCATCGAGGCCGTCGCACAGGCCGACGCGATCGACGAGGAACTTTGGGCCGCCCTCAAGTAACTTCATGAAATTACGAGTCACAGTCGCCCGCCTGCTCCTGCTGCCGATGTTGGCATTGGGCGCGACCGTCGGTGCGCTGGCTGCCGACTCGCCGTTTGCCGTCTTCAAAAAAATCGTCTCGCTGCCCGAGACCGAACGCGAGGCGGCGGTGGGCGGGTTCAAGATTTCCTCCGAGCGCCATCGTAAACTTTTGCAGGCCAAGGTCCGCGAATACGCCGCCATGCCTGAGGCCGAGCGTGATCGCAAACTCGACGCATTGGATTTTCGCTGGCACCTGATGCCAATCATGAAAACGGCCAAGACCGACCGGGCCAAACGGCTGGCTTCCGTGCCGGAGCGGTTCCGCACCGACATCGAGCGGCGCTTGACCGGCTGGGACAAGCTGGAGGCCGGCGTCCGCGCCGACCTGCTCAAGAACGAGTCGTTTTTCCGCTACCTCTCCAGCTTCGGCCGGGGCCGCCAGTCGCGCGTTGCGCTGACGAATCACATGGAAAAAATGCCGACTCGCCTGCGCGAGGGGCTCGAGGGGCGCATCACGACCTGGCGTGAAAAGTCGAAACCGGATCGCCGCCGGATGACTCGCCAGTTTCACCAGTTTTTCGACATGCCGGTTGCCGAGCAGGAACGCGCCCTGAGCCACCTGTCGAGCCGGGAGCGGGCGCGAATGAAGGCCAGCCTTGCGCAGTTCAAGGCCTTGTCCCGCGCCCAGCGCGAGTTGGTCATCCAGTCGTTTGAGAAGCTGGCCAACATGTCGCAGGGTGAGCGTGCCGGTTTCTTCCGCAACACCGAGCGGTGGAACGACATGAACGAGGGCGAGCGAAAAAAGTGGCGGACACTCGTGACGCAGATGCCGCCGTTGCCGCCGGGCTTCGGGAAACAGGCCGCGCCCCCGCTGCCGCCCGGCTTGGTGGATGAAACCACGCCCCGTCAAACCGTGGTCACCAACACCATTCGCTGAGCGGCGAAATGGATCCCATTGCCTTCAAGATCGGCGGTTTCGCAATCTACTGGTACGGCATCCTTGTCGCCGGTGGTTTTATGGCCGGGCTTTGGGCCGCCAGCCGCCGGTGCGTCCTCGACAAACTCGACGGCAAAGTCATCTCCGATCTCGGCGTGTGGATAATTATCGCTGGGATGCTTGGCGCCCGGGCAATGCACGTGGTTACTTACTGGGATGAGCAATATGCCGGCGAACCGCTCTGGCAGGTGCTCGATTTTCGGGGCGGTGGGCTGGTGTTTTACGGCGGCTTCATCGGCGCGGTGCTGGCGGTGATTCTTTACACCCGTTTCCACGGCAAGCAGCCGCTTTGGAAGATCGCCGACGCCTTTGCCCCGAGCATCCCGCTTGGCCACGCGCTGGGCCGCTTGGGCTGCCTGATGTATGGCTGTTGTTTCGGGGTTGCGTGCGACCTGCCTTGGGCTGTTCAATTCCCGGCGCACAGTCCCGCCTTTGGCGTGCATGCCGCGCTTGACCAAGTGCCCGGCGATGCGGCCCACTCGCTGTATGTCCACCCGACACAAATCTACTCCGCGCTGCTGAACTTGGCCCTGTACGGCGGCTTGGCCTGGCTGTATCGGCGCAAGCGGTTCGACGGGCAGGTGTTCGCCGTGTACCTCGCGGGCTACTCGGTCAACCGCTTCGTCGTCGAGTTTTTCCGGGGCGACTATTCGGTGGAGGAAATGTGGTTTGGCTGGATGAAGCCGGGTCAGCAGCTCAGCCTGTTCTTGCTGCCCATCGGCATCGCACTGATCGTGACCCTGCGCCGCCGAACCATGGCCAAGCGGCAGGATTGAGCTGGACTTTCTCAACATGAAAACAATGACTCGATTCGTTTTTGGGCTGGCCTTGGCCGGTGCACTCACGGCCCAGGCCGCCGACAAGATTAAGACGGCCAAGGGCGACTTGGAGGTGCACCCGGTCAGGCACGGCACGGTGGTGTTCAAGTGGAACGGCAAGACGGTGTTCGTCGACCCGGTCGGCAGTGCTGCGCTGTTCAAGCCGTACGGCGTGCCGGACCTCGTGCTGGTGACCGACATTCACGGCGACCATTTCAACAAGGGCACCCTCGAGGCGATCGTGAAGGACAGGACGGTCGTCATCACGCCCGAGGCGGTGGCCGCGCTCGCGCCGGAGGGGTTGAAAAAACGCATCACCACCCTGGCCAACGGCAAGTCGGTGGAGAAACTCGGCGTGAAGATCGAGGCGGTGCCGATGTACAACCTGACGGCAGCGCGGCTGCGGTTTCACAACAAGGGACGCGGCAACGGCTACGTGATGACCTTCGGCGGCAAACGGGTGTACGTGAGCGGCGACACGGAGGACATCCCGGAGATGCGCGCGCTGAAGAACATCGACGCGGCGTTTGTCTGCATGAACTTGCCGTACACGATGACGCCGGAGCAGGCCGCCGACGCGGTGCGGGAGTTCAAGCCGAAGGTTGTGTACCCGTACCACTACCGGGGCAGCGACACGGCCCAGTTCAAGAAACTGGTCGGCGACGCCTCGGAAGTGCGATTGCGGGATTGGTATAAAAATTAACGCCTGGCCGAGCGTTAGTTTTCGATGTCGAAGAGGATTTCGCGGGGCTCGGCGCCACGGCTGGGGCCGACGAGGCCGCGATCCTCGATTTCGTCCATAATGCGGGCGGCGCGGGTGTAGCCCAGGCGCAGGCGGCGCTGCATGAGTGAGACGCTGGCCTTTTGCTCGACGCGGATGACCTCGATGCATTGCTGGATGAGATCTTCGTCCTCGTCGATGCCGCCGCCGTTGCCGCCGTTGCCGGGGGCTGGGGCTTCGAGTTGGCGCTCCATGTCCTTGTCGTAGCTTGGCTTGGCCTGGTTGTTGACGATCTCGACGATGCGGTTGATTTCATCGTCGGTGACGAGGCAGCCCTGGGCGCGTCTGAGGTTGGAGGTGCCGGGCGGCAGGAAGAGCATGTCGCCTTTGCCAAGCAGCTTGTCGGCGCCCATGGCGTCGAGAATGGTGCGGGAGTCCACCTTGGCGGCGACCTGAAACGCGATCCGGGCGGGAATGTTGGCCTTGATGACGCCGGTGATGACATCGACGCTGGGCCGTTGTGTCGCGACGATGCAGTGGATGCCGGCAGCTCGTGCCATCTGCGTGATGCGTGCGATGGAGTTTTCCACATCGTTCTTGGCCATCAACATCAGGTCGGCCAACTCGTCGATGATGACGACGATGTAGCTGAGCGTTTCCGGAATCTCGATTTCCTCATCGCGGGGGACGCTGACCTCCTGGTCCATCTCGACGGCGAAGCCTTCACCCTCGTCGAGCGGCAACTCCGGCTGGTCCGTCTTCTTCGGTTTCTTTTTGGAGCGCGAGTTGAAGCCGGCGATATTGCGGGCACCGACTTTGGCAAAAATCTGGTAGCGCTTTTCCATCTCGTTGACGACCCACTTGAGCGCGAGGGTGACTTTTTTTGGATCGTGCACCACGGGGGCGGCGAGGTGGGGGAGGCCGTTGTAAATCTGCAACTCGACGACTTTCGGGTCGATCATCACGAAGCGCAGTTCCTCCGGCGAAAAACGGAAGAGCAGCGAGGCAACGATGGAGTTGATGCAGACCGACTTGCCCGAGCCGGTGGCACCGGCGATGAGCAGGTGGGGCATCTCGGACAGGTCGGCGACGATCGGCTTGCCGTAGACGTCCTTGCCGAGTGCGAGCGGAATCTTGGCCTTGGATTTTTTCCACTCGGGCGAGTCGATGATGTCGCGGAAGAGCACCTTGGTCTTGATGCGGTTCGGTACCTCGATGCCGACGGAGCTGCGGCCGGGGATGGGGGCGAGGATGTTGATGTGCTCGGCCTTGATGGCGGCGGAGATGTTGTTGGCCAGGGCGGAGATGCGCTCGAGCCGGACGCCGGGCGCGGGGTGCAACTCGTAGCGGGTGATGGTCGGCCCCTTGGTGATGTCGCCCTCGGTGACGTCGATATTAAACTGCTTCAGCGTGTCCTTGAGCAGGCGTGCGTTGGAGAGAAGTTGCTCGCGGGTCTCGGTGGGGGCGATGGCGGGCTCGGGCTCGTCGAGTAACATCGACTTGGGCAGCTTGTAGCCCATGACCTTGGGCGTCTTGGCGACGGAGGTTGGCCCCTTGGGCTTGGCCAGGTGCCGGGGGAGCTTGGGCTTGGCCGGTGCGTCCGGTTCCGGCGGGTCGTCCGGCTTGGTGTCGCTGTCTGTTGGGTCGTCCACTTGGCCAAGGATGTCATCGGTGCTGGCGGCCTTGTGATCGGTGGGCCCGCTTGGTTCGCCCGGTTTTTCGGGCTTGGCCTCTGTGTCGGGTTCATCGGCGGAAGCCTTGACCTCCTCGGCAGTAATCACCGCGCCCATCTCGACTTCATCCGGATCCGGTTCGGCCTCATCTGTGGTCTTGTTCCGTTGTTCCGCATCCAGCACGCTCAGGTCGCGAACGGTCGGCTTGGGCACCGGCTTGAGATCGGCACCGAGCCCCTGGTCGGCCTCAAGTTCCTCAGCGGTCTGCTCGATTTCCTGCTCGATGGCTTTCTTCTGTTTTTGCAGGTCACGCTCAAGCCGCCTGGTCTTGCGCTTGATTGATTTTTGGTATGGCTCGCCCGCGGCCAAGCCGGTTTGCTCACGGCGATCACGCCAATTCTCCCACGCGTCCACCGTCCAGTGCCAAATCTCGACCGGCTGGAGGTTGGTCAGGAAATAGAGGCTGGCGAGGATAAACGCGGTGTGGATGATGATCGCGCCCGCAGTGCCGAAGGTGTGAAAAACCGGGTAAATGATGGATTGGGCAATGACGCCGCCGAGTTGGAATCCGTCCGCCCAGAATGCGAGGCCGAAGTTTTCGTCCAGTTCCTGCAGCAGCCCCATCAGGCCGAGCAGGTAAACCACTGCGGCGACCGGTTCCTTCCACGATTGGCGGAGGTGGATGAAGAACGGGTGGAGAAAAGCGGCTCCAAAGAACAGCAGCAGCAGCGGCACCATGTAGGCCGCGAAGCCGATGGCCATGAACGAAATCCAAGACAGGTAGGCTCCGACCGGCCCGATCATGTTTTGGTAACCGTCGGCTGAGTCGCCAGGGTTGAGAGGGGGATCCGTCGGGTCGTAGCTGAGTAGTGACAGGACGAAAAGGACAGAAACGGCGATCATCAGGATGCCGATCCATCCCAGATCCATCGGGGGCTGGGCGTTGGTTGCTGCCTTACTCTCCTTGCGCGGCACGGGCGGAAGTGTAGGGGCTGCGACGCCGAAGAAAAAGCGCGGATTGGCGATTTGTCGCCGGCGCGAACTTGGGTTGCTTTGGGGGTGGTTCCTGTTTAGTTTCCGCCCATGAAGTTCTGGTTCGGCCTTGGGCGGACGATGACGCTGGCGATGTTGGCGGCCTTGGTGGTGGGTTGTGAACCAACGAGCGGGAGCGGTTCCCGAATGGAGGACGACGCCGATTTTGTGCGTGGGAAAAGCCGCCTGGCCCGCAAGGACGTTGACGGCGCGGTTCTCTCCTTCCGCAAGGCGCTCGCCAACAATCCGGGCAACGCCGCCGCTCATTTCGAGCTGGGGCTGATTTTTTACGAGCCCAGCAACGAAAAAACCAACTACGTCTCGGCCTGCTACCATTTCCAGCGGCATCTTGAGTTGCAACAGGACTCCAGCCACGCCGGCAACATCAAGGGCTTCATCAAGGTCTGCAAAAAGGAGATCGCCAAGGACATCGCCATGGCGCCCATCCCGCCTTCGGAGATCAACGCCATCCACACGCTGCGCACGCAGTTGGCCAAGGCCAACAGCGAAAAAAGCCACCTCAAGAGCCAGGTCGAGGCCATGCGCGGCCGGTTGCAGCAAGCCGGCAGCACCGTGCCGGAGGTCGCCGTGGCGGCCGGCAGTTCGCCGCCTTCGGTGAACCCCCGCGCCAACCCGCGCGTGGCCCCGAGGCCCAATTACGGAGTCCGATCCAGCCAGACCCGGACTCACACGCTCAAGGTGGGCGAGAGCCTCTACAGCCTGGCCCGGAGCTATGGCCTCCCGTTCTCAGCCTTGAAGGCGGCCAACCCGCGTCTGATGCGCAACTCTCGCGACCTCAAGCCGGGCGTCACCGTTTACATCCCGGCCAAGCGCACCCTGTAATCCATCGCCGTGCGCCGGTTGGTCTTCCCAGTCATCCTCCTGTTTTGGCTGGCGATGAATGCGCTCCTTTGGCGTGCCGAGTACGGCGACACTGATCGGGGTAGCCGCGTCTCCAACGACGTGGTGCTCAATAAAATCTTCAACGCACCCGACGCCTCCAACCTGCGGGTTTCGCAGAACGGCACGTCGCTTGGCTTCGTCCATTGGAAAATCATCCCCGACGAGGTTTACTTCAGCGGCACCAACCAGCCGGCCGGGCGCGTCGAGTCGATCACGGGCTACACTCTCGCGCTCGATGGCCGGATCCAAGTCGAGTCGATAAAGACGAAAATGCGGTTCACCCTCCGCTCGACACTCGACGCCGGCCTCGGTTGGCAAAACGTCAGCGCCACGATCGACCTGCCGCCCAGCACGTGGGAGTTTGCGGCGGCGGCAACCACCCAAGTGCTGAGCGTGAAACACGACGGGGCGCTTGGCCAATGGGAACGAACGACACCGCTTGGCCAACTGCGAAATCCCGCCGCATTGCTCGAGCCGTTCGCCGGGCCGGTTTTTGCGCCGTTGCTCAAGCAGTTGCTGCCGCCCGCCGCCGCGCTTGGCCAAGCCGGCTCCGCGCCGATTGAGCTTGGCCTCGAGTGGGCCGCCTACAACGACGCGATCCGGCTCGGCAGCACGCGCGTCCGCATTTATCGCATCGAGGCCAAGCTGCTCGGCGAGCGTGTGGTGACCGTGCTGGTGAGCCGGGTGGGCGAGATTTTGCAGGTCACTTTCCCCGGCCAACTCCAGTTCACCAACGAAAGTTTCCCCCTGAAAAAAGAAGCGGAAAAATGATCGAAATCGAGCAATTAACGAAGCAATTCGGCGATTTAAGGGCAGTCGACGACGTCAGCCTGGCCGTGCCGGCGGGCGAGTTTTTCGTCATTCTTGGCCCGAATGCCGCCGGCAAAACCACCACCATCAAGGTCATGGCTGGGCTAATGAAACCGACGAGCGGCTCGGTGCGGATTTGCGGATTCGACATCGGCACCAGCCCGATCGAGGCGCGCCGCCGCATGGCCTATGTGCCGGATTTTCCGTTCCTCTATGACAAGCTCACGCCGGCTGAGTTTTTCCGTTTCATCGGCAAGTTGTTCGGGATGAAGGACGCCGCGATGGAGGCCCAGGCCGAGCACCTGGCCAAGCGGTTCAACCTCGGCGAGTTTTTGGCCAAGCCGATCGAGAGTCTCTCGCACGGCACCAAGCAGCGCGTGGCCATCGTCTCCGCGCTGATGCACTCGCCGGAGGTCGTCGTGTTCGACGAGCCGATGGTCGGGCTGGACCCGCACCATTCCCGCGTGCTCAAGGACATCCTGCGCGAACAGGCCGACGCCGGCGTGACGGTGTTTGTCTCCACCCACCAACTCAGCGTCGCCGAGGAAATGGCCGACCGCATCGGCATCATGCACCAGGGGCGACTGGTTGCCGTCGGGTCGCACGAGGAGTTGCAGGCAGCGAACCGGGACAGCACGCTCGAGTCGATTTTTCTGTCGCTCACTGACGACGACGCATGAACGACGCGAAGCCCATTCCGCACTGGCGGCTTTTGGCCGGGGTCAACCGCACGCAAAGCTGGCGGCGGCTCAAGTCGGCGGTGGCGCACTCTCGGCTGCACGCGTTCCTCATGGGCCTGTTCGTCTTGGGTTACGCCTTGGTGGCGTACGCGCTGTTTCACAAGGCGCTGCAGTTCACCTCGAGCTTCCCCGGCCTGGGGCCGGTGCTGATCGAGCGGATGATGTTCCTGTTGTTCGCGTTCCTGTTTTTGCTGCTGCTGCTCAGCAACGTCATCATCAACTTCACCAACCTGTTCCGAAACAGGGAAACGCATTTTCTGCTGTCGCTGCCGGTGCCGCATCAGGTGGTTTATCGGTGGAAAATTTTCGAGTCCGGCATCCTGGCGTCGTGGGCGTTTTTGTTTTTGATCGCACCACTCGTGGCGGCGTACGGGACGACCTACAACGCGCCGTGGCATTTTTATTTTGTGACGCCGCTGTTCGTGGCGCTGTTCGTCGTTCTGCCGGCCATCCTCGGCAGTTGGGCGGCAATCGGGCTGGCGCGGTGGCTGGACCGGCTGGCGTTCCAGGTGGCCGCCGTGCTGGCGGTGATCGTGCTGATCGTCTTTGTCAGCTCGTGGCTGCAGCCGGAGACGGTGACCGACGAGATGCTCGAGACGCGTGTGCTCGACGTCGTCGATCGGTTACTGTCGCGCACGCGGTTTTCGCTGTTCCCGTTCCTGCCAAGCTACTGGGTGTCGAGCGGGATCACCCAATGGGTCGAGGGCGCGTTGATGGGAACGTTTTTCTTTGGCTTGGTTTTGCTCAGTCACACGCTCTTTTTCGGCTACCTCGCCTCGACGCGCACGGGCGGTATTTTTTACGGGGCGCTCTCAGCGGTGAACAGCCGTGGCGTCGGCGCGACGGCCCTTTGGAAATTCTGGCGGCGCAAACCACCGTTGGGCCAAGCGGCGTTCGCGCCCAAGCCACTCGACCGCTTGGCCAAGCTGCTGTGGTGGGGGAGTGCCGACACGCGGTCGCTGATCGTGAAGGACATCCGCACCTTTTGGCGGGACGCAACGCAGTGGGGCCAGTCGCTGATCCTGCTTGGCCTGTTGATCGCGTACATCGTGAACCTCCGCCATTTCTCGCACCGGCTGACGAGCGATTTTTGGATCGACCTCACCTCGTACCTGAACCTCGGTGCGTGCGCGCTGAACCTCGCCACGTTGACGACCCGCTTCGTCTTCCCGCAAATCTCGCTCGAGGGCAAACGCATCTGGATCATCGGCATGGCGCCGCTCGGGATGCGCCGCACGCTCATGGCCAAGTTCCTCTTTTCCACCGCCGTGTCGATGAGCGTGACGATGGCGCTGGTGGGGGCGTCATGCGCGATGCTCTCGATTCCGCTGGAGCGCATTCTGTACTTCACGCTGACCGTCGGCGTGATGGCGTTCACGCTCAACGCGCTGGCGGTGGGTCTCGGCGCGGTGTACCCGAACTTCCGCGAGGACAACCCGAGCAAGATCGTCAGCGGCTTCGGCGGCACGCTCTGCCTTGTGCTGAGTTTCCTCTACATCATTGGCATGCTGAGCCTGATGGCGGCGACATCGCGCTGGGCATTCGGCGGCAGCTCGGCGGTGATTTTCGGTCTGGGTTGGGCGCTGTTCCTCGGCGGCTCATTCCTGCTCGGCTGGCTACCGCTGCGAACCGGCATCCGCAAAATGGCCAGCGTGGAAATCTAGCCGCTTGGCCAAGCGGGGGTCAGTCTTTGGCGGGGCGCCAGTCGATTAGTTTTAGCTGGACGGTTCGGCGGTCGTTGAAGTCGTTGATCTGCGGCGCGATGGCGATGTCGAAGGTGTCTTTCGGCTCGTCCTCGGGCTTGAGGTTCCACGCGACGACTTCGCAGGCACCGCGCTCGTCGGTCACCCAGAACTTGGCGTGCTGTTTGTCGCGGCCCATTCGGTAAACAGGACTCGACAGGGTGAGTCCGGCGACGAGGAGCTGGATCTCCGGGTTGCCTTGGCCAAGCGGCTCGAGTTGGCGCATTTCCTCGACGTGCACCAGGGTCAGTTCCGAGAGGTCGGTCTCGGCGTCGAGCTTGAGCGGCGGCTGGAACATGTCGGGCGTGATGGTCTTCTTGGCGATTTCGTTGATCCGTTCGCGGAAGGCGTCGAGCCGGCCGGGCTTGACGGAGACGCCGGCGGCCATGGCGTGTCCGCCGTGGTCGTTGAGCAGGTCGTCGCAGCCGCGCATGGCCTCGGCGAGGTCGAAGCCCTCGATGCTGCGGGCGGAGCCTTTCCAGCCGTCGCCGTCGCTGGCCAGGATGAAGGTGGGCCGGTAGAACTCGCGCATGACGCGGGAGGCGACGATGCCGATGACGCCGAGATGCCACTCCATGTTGCCCTCGACGATGACGAAATCCTTCTCAGGGTCGAAGCGTTCGCGGACGTTCTCGACGGCCTGGGTGGAGATGTCGCGCTCGATTTTCCGGCGCTCGTTGTTGTAGTTGTCCAGGGTCTCGGCGGCTTTCTCGGCCTCGTACCGGTCCTTGGCCAGGAGGAGGTTGAGCGACGCGTCGGGGTTGTCCATCCGGCCGGCGGCGTTGAGGCGCGGGCCAAGTTGGAAGCCGATATTGAAGACGGTGACGGGCCCGGAGACATTGGCGATTTTTTTGAGGGAAACGAGGCCGGGGCGGGTGGTTTCGCTCAGTTGCTCGAGGCCGGAGCGGACGAGTTTGCGGTTTTCGCCGGTCAACGGCACGAGGTCGGCGACGGTGCCCAGGGCGACGAGGTCGAGGTATTGCTTGAGGTCGAGGTCGCGTTCCTTTTGCAGGCCCTCCTGCCGGCCGCGCTTGACGAGTGCGTGGGCGAGCTTGAAGGCGAGCCCAACGGAGCAGAGTTCCTGAAAGTTCGGGTAGTCGTTGCTGAGCTGGGGGTTGACCATCGCGAGCGGCTCGGGCGGCGGCACGCTGACCTGGTGGTGGTCCAGCACAAGGACGTCAACTTTTTTGCTGTTGAGAAACTCGATGGCCTCGACGGCGGTGGAGCCACAATCGACGGCGAGCACGATGTCCACGTCGAATTTTTCGAGGCATTTCTCCAGGGCCACGGCGCTCAGGCCGTAGCCGTGGTCGAAGCGGCCGGGCAGATACGGCTGCACGGTCCAGCCCAGCTCGGTCAACATCTCCGTGAGCAACGCCGTGGAGCTGACGCCGTCCACGTCGTAGTCGCCATAGATCAACAACCGCTCGTTGTCTTCCCGCGCCTTCCAGAGCCGCTCGACGGCGGCATCCATGTTTGGAATCAGAAATGGGTCGGCCAACAACTTGAGCCTTGGGTTCAGGAACTCGCTGACTTCCGCCTTGCTGGCGACGCCCCGGTTGACGAGGCATTGCGCCATGAGTGGCGACAGCGGCAGCTCGCGAAAGAGTTGGCCGGTTAAGAGCGGTTGTGAGGGTGCGAGGCTCCAGCGATATTTCACGCCGGAATCCGAACCCTCCTTGATGTCCGGATCAGTTTGTCAGGGTTATTGTTCATACTACTAAAAATTCTTTCGGTGGCCCGGCTTGGCCAAGCGCCTGGCGCTCACGTTCCCCCGGTCTCTTCCGGTTCCTTTTTCGACGCGAACAGCGAGGCGGCGATGGACAGGCCAAGGAGCGCCGCGACGATGATGAGGACTCTGTTGTGGTTGTCCTCAAAATTGAGCCACTCGGGCCGGCCGCCCCAAAGGACGATCAACATCTTGAATCCGATGAACACCAGCACGAGTGCCAGGCCGTATTTCAGGTAGCAAAAATGTCGCAACAGGCCGACCAGAACGAAATAAAGCGATCGGAGGCCCAAAATTGCAAACACATTCGACGTAAAAACAATGAACGGCTCTGTGGTGATGCCGAAGATGGCCGGGATGGAGTCCACCGCAAAAATCAAGTCGGTGGTCTCGACCATGATCAGGCACAGGGCCAGCGGCGTGAGCGCTCGGCGGCCGTCCAGTTGGGTGAAAAACCGCTGTCCCACGAATTGCGTTGTCACGGGGTAAATCCTGCGGGCCAAGCGGATGACGACGTTTTTCTCAGGCTCCACCTCTTCGTCGCCGACAAAGAGCATTTTGATGCCGGAGAACAGCAGGAAGGCGCCGAAGACGTACAGGATCCAGTCAAACTGGTGGATCAGCCCCGCGCCGCCAAGGATCATTGCCCCGCGCATGACGAGTGCGCCGAGGATGCCCCAGAACAGGATGCGATGCTGGTACTCCAGCGGCACGCGGAAGTAGGCGAAAATCAGCGCGATGACGAACACGTTGTCCATCGAGAGCGACAGCTCCACCACGTAGCCGGTGATAAAGAGCTTGGTGTGATCGGCACCCCATTGGTCGCCGATCATCATCGGGGCCAGCCAGAGGGCGAACGCCATGGCCATCGAGAACCAGATGGCCGTCCACATCAGCGCCTCGCGAAAGCCGACGGCGTGGGCCTTGCGGTGGAACACGCCCAAGTCCAGCGCGAGGAACACCAGCACCGCGCCGACAAACCAAACCCAGCTCATCGGGGAGATGGTCAATGCGGCTTCGTTGGCGGCGGCGAGTATCATGCCGGGTGTCTCGGCGGCGTGGCGCTTGGCCAAGCGCGGTGTACGCGAGGCTCA
>Ga0208879_1000860_pt1 | contig 30223 bp, 29 predicted proteins | sample Knorr_S15_td_Bot_FD_185605 | JGI IMG/M metagenome (GOLD analysis project Ga0208879, IMG submission 185605) | Marine microbial communities from Southern Atlantic Ocean transect - Knorr_S15_td_Bottom_ad_5009_LV_A (SPAdes) (version 2) | ecosystem: Environmental > Aquatic > Marine > Oceanic | place...
TGACATCATCAGGGTTTGTATTTACAGTTTTTACTTGATCTCTACACCATTCTGATGTTTTCATCACCGGGTCATAGGCTTCGACCACAGAACCCCAATGTTTATGTTTGTCAATTGCTGCTTCTATTGGCATTCCACCATCAATAATAACGTCACCCTCAGGATGTTTAATTAAAAACCATGGCACAGGTATTTCATAAGGTTCATCAGTATGATTCATTTTGATAAATTTTAATTTCGTTTTAATTGTTCCTGTTTGAAACATGTATAACCTAATACCTAAATTAAATTTTTTAGTTTGTTCAAAAATGTCTTTGTCTTTTTCTTGCATAAATACCTACCCTACCAAGCTGCCTGATAAATGTTAAAAGCATCTGCTTCCGTTACTTCTCTGGGATTATTAACTAATAGTCTTGTTTGTTTCATTGCATCACGTGCCATTTTTTCACATGCATTTTTTGGTATATCAACTTCCCTTAATTTTTGCGGCAAACCTAATCCCTTTGATAATTCTTCCATCCTGTCAATAAATTCCGCGCTAACTGCTTGGGCCCCTTTGTCAGTATTTAAATCTGGAAAAACATAAGGTGCTAGTTCGGCATAATCTTTTGCTGCTTTTGCATCAACACTGTTGAATCTAAGCACATAAGGCAAAACTAAAGAATTTGAAAGTCCATGTGAAATATGAAATGTTCCACCAATTGGATATGCTAGTGCATGGACAGCAGCGACCGGAGAGTTTGCAAAAGTTTTTCCTGCAAGCATTGCTCCGATAAGCATGTTGCCTCTAGCCTCAACATTAGAACCATCTGAAACTGCTGTTTCTATTGAACCTCCAAGCAATTTAAGTGCCTCTATCGCTAACATTTTTGATATCGGGTTATTATTTTTATTGGTTGAAGCGTATCCCTCAATGGCATGTACCATTGCATCAATACCAGTTGATGCTGTAGTTCCTGCGGGCAAGCCTAAAGTAAGATCTGGGTCTAAAATCGCTAAGTCTGGTAAAATTATTGAAGACGAGACTCCTTTTTTTTCTTCTTCTCCTACTGTAATAATTGCAACAGGTGTAACTTCAGAACCTGTTCCTGCTGTAGTAGGAACTAAAACTAGTGGCAAACGTGGTCCCTTAGCGTTTGCAACTCCCCAAGCCGCTTCTAAATCTTCATTGGAACCGAGTATTAACGCTACAAGTTTAGCAACGTCCATAGATGATCCCCCGCCAAACCCAATAACACCAGTTGCATTAAATTTCTTTCCAATTTCTATTGCTGATAAAAGAGTCTTTCGAGATGGATCTGATTCAACTTTATCAAATATCTCAACAGAACCAATTTTATTAAGTTCTTCTATGGTAGGTTTGGTTAATCCTAAAGACATCAAACCTTTATCAGTTATAAAAAGTATACGAGGACCAAGTTTTTTAGAAATTTCTTTACAAGAATCTTTTGCTTGGCCACTACCAAACAGAAGACCAGGTGTTGTGTCAAAATTAAAAGTATTTAAAGTCATAATTTTTTTATACAAAATAAATATAGAATACTACTGAAAATATTGCCATTCCTATAAGGATCAATATCCATCCATAGCCTGTACCAACTTTATCAATATAGTTAACTTCTCCTTGAACTTCATCTGGTTTTTTATAAAAATCATTTGCTTGAATTGGTTTATTGGGTAAGGTCGATAAATCCATTTTGCTTGCCAAAAACCAAATTAATCCTATGCCTAAGAACCACCAAATAAGTTGATATCCCCAAATAGATGGTATTTTAAGAATCCAAGCTTCATAACCTGCGCCAGGTTCTCCAAAAAAATTATTACCTAATACTTGTCCGGGTCCAACTCCAAAAAAAAGCCAAATTAATGTAATGACGTATGCAAAAGATCTCAACTTTGTTCTGCTTGGATGAAGGCCCATATGTTCATTTAAGAAATTATGAAATTTTTGTCTGTGCGATCTGTAAATATCAATTTTTGTAATAGATGAAAAAGCAGAAATAGAAAAACAAATAAAAACATTAAATAACAATCCCCATACACCTGAATGTATCGTTAGTGGCCACCTTCCCCAAGGTAGTCTATTGCCCGAAATTTGCTGTCCAAGAGTTTCAGTTAAAATTACAATAATTATTCCAATAACTACTCCGGAGATTGCCGCCCCTCTTGTTATCCAGGGAAACCAAAGTGCTCCTAGTAATAAAATCAAGAACTGAAATGCTATAGAAATTGATATGCCACTAAAAACTACCATTGCAGGTTTTGCAAATGTTGCAATATAAAGTGACGCTAAAAAAATTAGCAGCATTATTATACGAGCTACCGCAAGTTCTTTTTTCCAACTTATATCTTTATTAACATAAGCTTTATATAAATCTCTAGTAACAATACTTCCAGATGTCACTAAAAAAGCAGCTGCTGTTGACTGAAGAGCTGCAATCAAGCCTACTGCAAGTAAACCGGTTAACCATAAAGCATGCTTATCCATTAAACTTATAATATGATAAATTATTAATGAATGATCTTTTTTAGAAACTTCAGGTAATAAAGTATTTATAGAAAGATTGTTGCTATTGATATCTGCACTTGCTCCTAATAAACTTGCACCAATTCCTTGGTACGTTGTAAATATAAATAATAATAAACCGACAACAACTGCAGATCCCCAAATTTGGTAATAAGAAAAAACTTTTGGATGTTTTACAGAGTAACTCCACATAGAAAAAGAAGGAGAAAGAATTACTCCCATAAATGAAATAGTAAATGTAAAAATCATCATTGCAGTCCAAGGTCCGCCCACTGCTTCATTCTTGCCTAATCCTGCTACCCATTGAATAACGCCAGGTAAAGCGAAATAACTGTTATAATCGCCACCGCCATAGCCATTGGTGTTTCCCCAGGTACTAACTGATGTGCTCGCTATTTTTGCTAACGATTTACCAAAAGATTCCATATCACCTACAAAGAAATAAATAATGAAGCCCAGAAGAATTACTGTTAAAAAATAAAGCCAAGATTGAACCACACCTACACTTACTGTAGATTGCAATCCACCTCTTGTTACATAAAATAAAACAACTGTTGAAATGACCCACATGCTTAACTCTCTTGAAACATATCCATCTGTTATTGTATTTACCAAATAACCAGTAGCACCAAATAAAACTGCCAGAATAGGTATTGCTACAAAAAATGTGACTAGAACTGAAAGAACACGAACTGTATCGCTCTTGTAATAATCATAGTACATTTCTCCTGGAGTAATATATCCAAACTTTCGACTTAACATCCATTGTCTCTTAAAAAAAAATATACTTCCTAAAGGAACAGTTATAGCAATGAATGCTGTACCGACGTATTGAAAACCATCGTGAAAAATCAGACCTGTTTGAGAAATTACTGTTAATCCACCAAAGGTAGCAGCGGTAGCAGCGAAGAAAAAAACCCACGAAGAAATATTTCTATTTGCTAAATAATACTTTTCTGGATTATCAGAATTATATTTTGATCCTTTCACGCCCCAGAAAAAACAATAAGCAGCATACAATAATAAAAAAATAAATAGCCAAAGAGTTTTTTCAGACATAATTTTAATTTATTAATTCAACCTCAATAAAAGAATAAGGAAAGTTATTATTATTAAAAACATTATGCTCTACACCTTTTTCCCTATAATAAACTCCACCTTTAGTAAGCTTTGAAATCGTTTCTTTTTTATTTTTGTCTATTATTTTTAATTCTCCATCAAGCATGGGTATAACAACGTAATTATATTTGTGAATGTGATGGCCAGTACTATCACCAACATCAAAAGACCATTCTGTGACTATTGCTTTTTCATTCTGCACAAGGACTTTTGATTTAGCCATCTCTTTAATCCTTTTTTAATTGTTAAGTACAACGTCTTGGTGCTGATTCGCCTCGCTCTTTTTTAATTTTTTCTGCTTCTTTTTGTGCTTCTTCTGGCGATGAAAAAACTTTATCTTCAAATAAAACAAATGGTTTAGCTCTATCAGCACTAAGTTGACCAACGCACCATTCCTTTCCAGGCTTAGTACACATAACCATGTAAGCTCCTGGTATTGGTCCGTATTTTCTATTATTTAAAACAAAAAGACATTTTGCAATTTCATTTATTTTATCTTCATCTAAATCTTTCATAGCTACTTTTTCAAGATTATTTATTGCAGCAAGTCCTTCTGATCCAAGAATAGCTTTTCCATCAGTACCTGATGGTCTTTTAATTATTCCTTTTGTCATTATGGAAGCGGTCCTTCTTTTAAAAAGCCTCTAATTGCATTTTCTAAAATTTTTGAAACGTTATTGTTATAGTTATTGTAAGATAAGCTTCCACACCAAGAAAGAGATCCTGGAGCGAACAATGCGCCATCTTTGGGCGTTTTGTAATAAATCATATCAGCTCTAACCATTGGGTTTTCTGTACCACCTCCATAGTAACCTCTAACTGCAAAGTGAATTTCTTCATTTACTTGTAGCATTAAGTTTGTGTGATTTTCAGATCTTGCTAATAAATAAGCATTATGAGGTGTTCCAAATTCTAAATCATATCTATCTAACTCTAGTCCAGCTGCTCCACCTCCTACTAAACCAAAATCTCCAATTACTTCATCTTCTCCTACTCCTTCAAAAATCCATGAACATTCTGGTCTCTTGCTATCTGGTTCTCTTTTATAATATGACGAAACATCAAACCCGTAAGCAGTAAAAGTTAATCCACATACTTTTGTTGGTATTCTCCCACGAGCACGCCACATGCCTCCAAATTTGCCATCAAAAGCATTGTTGTATTCTCCGGGATTTGCTGTCCAAGCTCTTGTTCCAGCCTCACCTTTTCTTACTTCAATAATATTTGGATTGTCAGGATGATATTCACTAATCCAATAAAATCCATCAGCACCCAAATATATCCATCTTCCACCATTTAACTGATAAGACTCATATGCTGCTAACATTTTTTCTGAACTGTATTCTGGATGTGACCCAGTTAAAACACATTGATAACGATTTAACATATCAACACCTTCAATATGTAAATCTTCATCTGTAACTACATCAAAATCTAAATTTTTTTCTTCTAACCAATCTGTTAAATGAAGGTCGCCGTTTAGTTGCCATAGCGATGGTGATAACCAATGTCTATATTTAGGTCTCATATTAAGAATTGGTCGAAGTCTTGATGAATAACAAACTCCACTACCATCTGAGTGAAGTGAATAAGTTGATAAACCATATTCTCTGTGTTCATTTAAATATAAATCTGAAGCTGCTAAAACTGGAACTTTTCCAGCAAGTAGTTGGGCTACAACAGAATTGGTTCCCAAGTTATCATTGGAATATGCCATGTAACTATTTGACGGAAGTACAAATAAAAGTTTTGAAGTTGTTTTGCCTTTTGGTGGTTTTATAACAAACGGAACAAAGTCTTCGGTCTCTGGTGAATCTTCTCCATTAATTCTTAATCTTGCAGCATAGACTCCACTTTTAATAAGATCCGGAACATCAAAAGTAAAATCGACCTCCCATCTAGCATCATCAATATCATCATCGTGAAAGTGTATAGCTCCATATTCCTCTGGCTTATGATGGTAAACAATATCATCTGCGGTCCAGTTATATCCAGTCATTCCTCTGCAAGGTAAATTAATTATAAAACCATTTAGATGATTTGAAGTCGTATCAACAATAAAAGTTGATGCAATATTTTTAGTTATGTTTGCATGAAAATCCCAAGCTGCAATTACTTCAGATCTCAACTCTGACGTACAACCGTTATAGCCTCTAGCCAAAGATTCAATTTCTGCTTTTGACAAAGCTTTTCTACTTAGTCTGGGTCTATCAATCTTTCCGTTATAAGTTAAAGTTTGTTCTGGTAGTTCAACTGGATTTACTGCTTCTTTATAATGCCCACCTTGTATATGTCTTCCTGCACGGTCAACAAGAGTACATGCCGCCATTAAAAAAGGCGCTTCATTTGCACGAGGCTTTAAGTTGTTTGTTGCTTCGACAAATGCTGTTGTTTCGTCTGCTGGGTGTAACAAAGACATTCCTAGTCCACCGTTTGTTGGCGTAACACAAGGCTCTTGATAAAGTTTTAGCTTTCCAGACTCAGCATCATAACTAGCTGCTACTAAATACCAAACTTTTCTCATTAATTTTTTTTCGCTAGATAAATTCATAATTTGACCAGCTCCATCACCGATCATTACAGAAAGACATGCGTTCTCATCAATGAAAAGTCCGTAACCACTTTTGCTCTTTTCATTCCATTTAGTAAGCAAACCTTGTTTTCCTTTATCTGGAGTTGTTGGAAATATATAAGCTTGTACAGTGAAACTTTTAGTATTTAATCTTTCATCTTGAGGAATAACAACATATGATCCACCATGAATTCTTTGATTTCTCCCTTGGAAAGTTTTATTGCAAGCTGATCCTATTTCTTCTTCCTTATATCCAGGACCTTCTGGATTAGTGTCTCCATGAATTAATCTTATAATTTGAACGTCGTAATTTTCATTTTTTTCAGAATTAACATAGAACTTAACTTTTTCTCCAGGAAAAGCTGAATATTTATCGCTATAACCAGTAATTCTTAACATGTTAATCTTTCAATAATATTAATCATTCTGCGTACTTTTCTAAAAGTTCTACAACTCTTTTTAAAAAAATAGCGTGCTCGCAAGCTTCTTCGGAAGAAAAGAATTCTTCTTGAATTTTAACTGGTTGACCTCTTACTCCGCTGCAAACTCCAATTCTGTAATCTTTAAAGGCTTGTTTGCATATCGTGATATATTTGCCTGCCATTGGTTGTCTTCTCAATTTATCTAAAACCGTTCTTAGTTCTTTGCTGTGCTCGACCCCGGCTTGACCCTTATGAAGTGCAGGTGCTTTACCAACTGGACATGCTCTGTGTTCTTCAATTAATTTATTTCTCGTTTTTTCATCTTTTAATAAAGGTAAGACGTATTTACGAGTTATAAAATCATCTGTACTTGTGTGCCCCTGGTTTAGTTGTACTCCAGTTTTTTCTATAGTCATTATTGATCTCTAATATTACTTATTGGTTCTTTTTTTAATAATTTTTAATGCTTCCATTAAATATACACGAAACACTTCGTGATTTTCGCTCATTGGAAAATGCCCTATGTCAGTCATTTCGATATAGACTCCACCTTTTATTTGTCGAGCTGTATTTTCTGTTGCCTCAGGAGGTGTTAAATAATCATATGTACCTGTTAACATTACAACAGGGCATTTGTGTCCATCAATATTTTTTAATTCTTCCCTCAAATCATGATCAACTGAGTAAAAATATAAATCTCCCTTAAATGCTTCAGATCCTTGAGTGTAATAATGCCAAGTCAACCATCTATCTTTTTCTGGAGACTGTGGTGCCATAAGATCCCATGTTCCACTTGCGCAAACTTGAGCCGCATTTGCATGAGGGTGTCTCCACCAGTCTAAGTAAAATCCAGGAGAATAAGCTGCTGCCTCTACTGGTATAACTGCTCTAAATTTATTTGGATGACGCAAAGCTAGTTGCAGCGCTACATTTCCACCAAAAGAAGAACCCATAAAAATAGGCTTTTGTAAACCTAAAGCTTCACATAATTTTACAATAAAATTGCAATAATGCTCAGCAGTTAATTTGTATTCTTCTTTCCACCATTCTTTATTATGAGGGGGGTCTGACTTGCCATGTCTTGGAAGATCATAAGCTATTACATTATAATTTTTTATAATTTCTTCGTCTTCAAGAAGTCCTCTCCATTGATGATTATGACAACCTGCTGTGTGTTGACAAATTAACGGTATTCCTTTTCCATTTTGAAGATAAAAAACTTTATATTCACAATCATCTACTTCAATCGTAACATAACGACCTACTACACTATGATGTTTTACCATTTTTTTACTCCTTCCAATTTAAAATAATTCATTAAACTGGCACTCCTGTTTTTCTTAATAGTTCAAACTGAACAGTAAAATTTCTCAAATTTTTCATTAATACTAAGTGATTGCCTTCAATTTTTAAATCTTTTCTAAAACTTGCTGACCATATTCCATGATACATAGGCTTTGGCATGGGTTGACTAAATTCTTTCCAAGTATTTGCTGAAGCTCGAAGAGCAAAATCGTATGCATCTAAAGGTCCTGGATTGGTATTAATATTCTTAACCTTTCCATCGTGCATTTCGATAATTATTTTTGCACTTTCCATATCAAACATAAAGGAGCAAGTATAATATTTTGCCATTGCTCCAATAGTTTCATCACTATTAGTAGCTTCTTCATATTTCTTTGCCCAATTATCTAACTCACTACTCATAATGTTTTACTTTCGTTACTTAGAACCCTTGGTTCCTTTAGTCGGATCTTTATCAAAGTTCATATGATAATCTTTTTTAGGATTTTCATAATCACCAAGAATATTTCTGATATTGCTTATCTCTCCAGGATGCATTCCTATTTCTTTAAGCAAACTATCTAGAAATGGTTGGTGTGCCCTATAACGTAATGCAGAACTAACTACGTTATCTGCTAAATTGCCACTTCTTCCAGATCCTCCTGCAGTTACTGCTTCACCACTGCCTCCTGAACCAGAAGTTCCACTAAAACCAGGTAAACCGTTAACATCGACAATTTTAATATCTCCAATGTTCGCCATCGGTTTAACACTTTCTCTAATGATTCCTTCAATTTTTTCAGCAAGTTTTAATCTTAAAGCGCTTCTTCTGCTTGCATCACTTCTTAAGTTCTCAGCAGCATTTAATGCTTCCTTACCAGCAGCATCTATCTCATATCTTAGTTTTGCTGCCATAGTTGAAAATCTATCCTGTTCGGCTTTTGAAGCAGCTGTGATAACATCAACTTTCTTAATACCTTGAGCTTTTTCAACGTACCTAGCTGAGTTCGCTTTTTCTTCAGCTTCTATCGCTCTAGCTCTAGTAGATTCTTCTTCAGCTTTAGATTTCAAAACTTGTTTTGATTTATGTATAATTTCAAGATTTTTTTGATGTTCTTCTATGCTTAATCTTTTCGCTTTGTCTATATCAAGAAGTCTTGTTTCTCTTTCTGACTCAATTCTGTGAGCATCTAAATTTCTTTGTTGAGCAATTTTAGCGTTTTTAATGTCTTGTTCAGAAACTATTTGCGCTTCCTCAGCGTCCTTTTGTCTTTCAGACTGCTCTTTAATTATAACAGCCCTCTCCTGTGCTCGTTTTATATCAACAAGCCTTTGTTTCTCTAAACGTGCATACTCACTTTCTTTATCCAAGTTTAAAATCTTAACTTCGGTCTCAAGATCTTTTTGTCTTATTTCATGTGCCGCATTCTTTTCTAATTCATTTTGCTCTTTTCGACGTTTTTCAATTTCTTCAATTAATCTTGTTTCGGTTAATTTTCTTTCAACTTCAATAACTTGATTTTGAGATATTTTAGCTACTTCAATCTGTTCTTGACTGCTTATCTCAGCTTGTTCTGCTTCACGTTCTTTTTCTGCTCTTTGTTTTACAGTCTCTGTTCTTTCATTAGCTTTTTGAATAGCAATTTCTCTTTCCTGCTGATATTTGGAAAACTCTTCATTTTTCTTAATTTCTAATTCTTTTTGGACTGTTTCCAAATTTTTATTTTCAATTGAAATTTTTGTATCCTGTGTAATGTCATTTCTTTTTCTTTTTCTAGACTCTATTTGCTCAGTTAATTGAGTCAAACCTTGCGAGTCAAAAGTGTTTGCTGGGTTAAACAGTTCAATTGGAGCTTGGTCCAAAGAAATTATAGAAACTGTTTCTAAGGCTAGACCTGTATGACCTATTGATTCATTTGCAATTTTTGTAACTTCTTTTACAAATTGTCCACGATTTTCCTGTATTTCATCAAGTGTCATTTTTGCAGCAACTTCACCTAATGCATCAGCGAAACGACCTGCAACTACTTCTTTTAAATGTTCGGGATCAAGAGTTCTATTACCTAAAGTTTGTGCTGCAGTTGCAACAGCTCTTTGTTCTGGTGGTACTTTTGTAAAAAATTCTGTAATTAGTTCTGCTCTCATTCGATCTTTTGTAATAAGAGATTTATCACCAGCTCTTTTTATATTAATGCTTAATGTACGCATTCCCACTTGTGTAATGTTGTGAATAATAGGTAAGACGAAGGCGCCGCCTGATATAACAACCTTCTCGCCAAGCATTCCTGTTCGTACAAATGAAACCTCTTTTGATGATCTTCTGTATAACCAATGCAATAAATAAACTACAATTGCTATTGCAAGTGCCAGTAAAATTATTGCTGCTATTATATCTGCTCCTCTAGTCATAAATTATTCCTCCTTAATTAAAGCTCCTTTCTTAGTATCTTCTAAAGCCGCACTATAAATTATCATTCCAAAAATAATTTTGTTCAATATGTCGGCCAAATTGTAAATTATGTTTAAACTGTTAATATTTGCTCCTCCAGCCAAGTGTTCAATAAAATATCCAATATGATAAATTGAAAAACCTATGGTTATAATTAATCTATTTGCAAAAAATGCCATTTGAACACTCTCATTGTTACAGGATGCATTGCTTCTTCCCGCATCACCCATGTAAAGCTCACCAATGATATAAAGCCAGCCAACAATGCCAACAAGGAACCCAAGCGTTACACTCATGTACCCATAAGCTCCTAATAGCTGCGCTATGACCCAAACAAGCGTTCCAACAAGTAAACGCCAGAACATTCCTCTCTTAACGTCAGTAACTGACCTAAGCATGACGTAAAAAGTCAATATTGTAAGAGGGAAAGTTAATATCCAATCAATATATCTTAATGCAGTTGGTGCCTGACCATTCAAAACCCACAAATTCTTTGCATAGAGGTAATGTATAGAGGACATGAGCGCTATTACTCCCACAAGATTCATGGCCGTTCCCCATCTGTTCGATAGGCGACCTCTTTCTAAGAAGAAAAATATCGCTGCTCCTATCATTGCAACAGAAATTAACCAAAAAGATCCTCCAACTACATCCTGTGGCAGCAATAATTTGTTCATGAACCTCTTCCCTGTCCCTTAATCATTAAAATTATAACTTTAATGACTAATTTTCTCATAAATCAATCTAAAAATATATAATTTTATATATACATATATACTAGAAGTAGATTTTACTCCAAAAATTCATGAAATTAGGCTTCCAAAAAATGTTTGAGTTTTAGATTCAATCATTGCTAGAATTTTTTTAAATAATTTTTCTCTATTCAAATTAAAACGTAAATGGATTGTTTATAGTTTTAAAATTCTATTTCGTTGAACATTTATTATCTATATTATGATTAAATGCTTTCCAAAGTCATAACTATAGCTCAACAAAAGGGGGGCACTGGGAAAACTACACTTGCAGTGCATTTGGCTCTTGCTTTTACAAATTATCATAATTTTAAAGTAGCTATTATTGATACCGATCCACAGGGAAGTCTTGGAAAATGGTTTGTGATTAGATCAGAAAAAAAGCTTTCAAAAGATAATTTAACTTTTAAAACCGCCAGCTTATGGGGAGCGCAGTATGAGTCAAAAACACTAAAAAAAGATCATGATATTGTAATTATAGATACCCCTCCAAAAATTGAATCTGATGCACGTCCATCTATTGAAGCTGCAGATTTAGTTTTAATACCAATGACACCTTCTCATGTTGACTTTTGGGCCACAGAAGCAATTGTAGAAATTGCAAAAAAAGCAAATAAAAAAATATTAATACAAATCAACAGAGCTAATCAACGATCTAAACTTATAAGTAAGACAAATGAATATATTAAAAGCATAAATGTTTCAGCAACCCAAACAATAATTGGCCATCGACAAATTTTTGCATCATCTATGGGAGAAGGTAAAACCGCTGTCGAAAAGCAAAAAAAAAGTAAAGCTGTAGAAGAAGTAAAAAAACTATCAGAGCAAATCCTAGCAGAATTAAAATAATAATACCAGTGCTTCTTACAACTCAAAAAATCATCAAAGAATGGACTGATTATAATAATCATATGAATCTGTCTTACTATATTCTGGTTTTTGATTTAGGTGCTGAAGTAATTTTGTCAAAATTTAAGATGGGCGAACATTCTGCTAAAACAACAAAAAAAAGCACAATGGTAGTAGAAACACATACAACTTATAATCAAGAAGTTAAAGAAGGAGATGAAGTTGATGTTGTTCTTTCTCACTTTGATCATGATAATAAAAGATTACACTATAAATTAGAAATGTATGATAAAGCCAAAAATATACTTTCAGCAACTACTGAAGTTTTGTCACTATATATCGATTTAAATATTAGAAAAGTTGCTGAAATTGAAGAAGAAAAATTAATAATTATGGATGAATTTATTAACAAACACAAAGAGAAGTTTAAGTCTGAAAATTTACACTTCTTAAGTAAACTAAAAAAATAATTAATTAATCTACTTTTGTATCATTCATTAAATGAATAATAATAACGCCAACAACTATAAGAGAAAGTCCTATAATAGTTGGTATATTAGGAATTTGCTTATATTTTATAACTGCAATAATTGTTATACCTACAATGCCTAATCCTGCCCAAGTAGCATAAACTATTCCTACTGGAATAAGTTTCATTACATGCGACATAAGAAAAAGACAAATGCACAAAGCAGTTACAACTATTAATGAAGGATAAAGCCTAGTAAAGCCATAAGTGTCCTTTAAAAAGCTTGTGGCTAATAACTCAAAAACAATTGCCAAAAACAAAAACGTATATGCGTATGTAAGATTCATATATATATCCTTATATATAGTGACAAATTTAATTTCTAGATATAAATTATTGTCATGGAAGTAAAACTTTTATCTGGGGCACTTGGAGCGGAAATTAAAGGCATAGATCTTAAAGATGCATCCAACAAAAACTTTAATAAAATTAATGATTTATTGCTTGAGCATAAAGTAATTTTTTTTAGAGATCAAAAAATCACCGAAGAACAACACATGGCTTTGGCTGAAAAGTTTGGTCCTCTAGAAACTCACGCTTATGTCAAAGGATTAGATAAATTTCCAGAAATTGTAAGAATTATTAAAGCGGAAGATGAAAGAAATCAGTGGGGAGAAAATTGGCATAGTGATGTTAGTTATAATATTAAACCAACAAAAGCTGTAATAATAAAATCAATAAAAATTCCTCCTGTTGGAGGTGACACATGTTTTTCAAATATGGAACTTGCTTGGGAAACTTTAGATAAAAAAATTAAAGAAAAAATAAAAGACAAAAAAGCAGCACACAGTTCACTAGGAGCTGAATTTTTTATAGATAATTATAAAAAAATGAAAAGTAATGGAAAAAAAAACTATGATGAATACTCAAATGAACATCCTATTGTTAGAACCCATCCTGAAACTGGAAAAAAAATACTTTTTGTAAATTGGACTTATACAAAAAGAATTATTGGTTTAGATAAAGAAGAAAGTGATGAAATCCTAAATAAAATATTTGAACATCAAACTAGACTTGAATTAACTTGTAGGTTCACTTGGACAGAAAATACAGTGTGTATTTGGGATAATAGAAGTGTTATTCATTTCGCAATAGCTGATTTTTATCCTGGAAGAGGATTAGGTCATGAAAGAATAATGGATAGGATTGCAATTGAAGGTGATCAGCCACATTAATCTTAATGAACATAATTGATAAAATTATTTCTAATTTTATAAATAACAAATCTTTATATATTGGCGAAAAAGTAACAATTTCAGAACATATGATACAATCTGCAATGATTGCTGAAAATGCCAAATCTCCTAACAACTTAATATGCTCATGTTTGCTTCATGATTATGGACATTTCATTTTGGAAAATCCAGATAAACTAGTGAGTGAAAATTTAGATGGAAAACACGAAGATATTGGATACGAGTATTTAAGAAAGTTTTTTAAAAAAGAAGTAGTTGGACCTATTAAGTATCATGTCTTAGCTAAAAGATATCTTGCCAGAGAAGAAAAATATTTTAATTCATTGTCTGATGCATCAAAGATAAGTTTAAAGCTACAAGGTGGTGTACTTAATAAAAATGAAAGTAAAGAGTTTGAAAAAAAAGATTTTTTTAAACAATCAATAAAACTTAGAAAATTTGATGAAGTTGCAAAAAGAACTGATATCAAAATGAAATCAATTATTGAATACAAAGATTTGCTAAGTTCTCAACTAATATGAAATTTGATTATATAATTATTGGGGCAGGTTCTGCTGGGTGTGTTCTTTCAAATAGACTTTCTGAAGATCAAAACAATAAAGTTGCAGTAATTGAAGCTGGTAGCCCAAGTGATATTTGGAAAGTTAAAATGCCACTTGCATTACTGTACACAATGCATGATCCAAAATACAATTGGAAATATTATTCCGAACCAGAGCCCTATTTAAATAATAGAAGATTGTTTTGTCCAAGAGGAAAAATGATTGGAGGATGCTCGACTCATAACGGAATGGTTTTTGTGAGAGGAAACAGAAATGATTATGAAAGATGGGAAAACTTTGGATTAAAATCTTGGTCATATGAAAAAATTCTTCCATATTTTAAAAGAATTGAGAACTGGTCAGGAGGAGAAAACCAGTATAGAGGCTCCTTTGGATTACTTCCAGTTAATCAATCAAAAAACGACAATCCACTATTTAAAGCTTTTTTAGGTGCTGCGTCTGAGTCAGGACATAAAATTAATCCAGATATGAATGGAGAATATCAAGAAGGGTTTGGAATGTTTGATACCACAATTCATAATGGGGAAAGAGCGAGCGTATCAAAATATTATTTAAATCCAGCAAAAAAAAGAAAAAATTTAAGCATTTTTTCTAATTCATTTGTTGAAAAAATCATATTTGATAAAAAAAAAGCTATTGGCATCGAAGTAAAAATTAAAAATAAAATAGAAAAACTATATGCTGAAAAAGAATTAATATTAAGCGGTGGTTCAATTAATTCTCCACAATTATTAATGCTTTCAGGAGTTGGTGATGCAAGTCACTTAAAAGAAAAAGGAATAAATGTTGTTCATGATATAAAAGGTGTTGGAAAAAATCTTCAAGATCATTTGGAAACATATATTCAACAGGAATGTAAAACTCCAGATAGTCTTTATACTTATACTAAGTTAATTCCAAAAGTACTTGCTGGTATTCAATGGTTTTTGTCTAAATCTGGTCCTTGTTCACAATCATATTTAGAAGCTGGCGGATTTACAAAATCTTCTCCTGAACGAGAAATGCCGAATATACAATTTCATTTTTTTCCATCATTTGTTATTGATCACGGTTTAGTTAATCCAAGCTCACATGGTTATCAATTGCATGCAAGTCCAAATCATCCGAAAAGTAGAGGATCTGTTACTCTTAATTCATCAAATCCATACGATTATCCAAAGATATTATTTAATTATTTAGAGGATGAAGATGACTTAAAACAAACAAGAGAATGTATTCATGTTGCAAGAAAAATATTATCTCAACCCTCTTTAGCAAAACACACAGGTAAAGAAGTTGGTCCGGGATCTGACAAACAAAGCGATGATGAATTGAATGAATACATTAAATCTAATGCAGAAACTGCTTATCATCCATGTGGAACCTGTAAAATGGGTGTAGATGACATGGCTGTAGTTGATGAAAATTTAAAAGTAAAGGGAATTCAAAATTTAAGAGTTGTTGATGCTTCCGTTATGCCTGAAATCCCCAGTGCAAATTTAAATGCTCCAACTTTGATGATTGCAGAAAAAGGGTCTGACCTTATATTGAATAATATTTAAGTTATTTATTTAAGTTAATACTTATAAGAGAAATAATTTCAAACATAATAGAAGAGGCTACCATTGATGTAATTTGATTTGGATTATCTTTTGTAGGCATTAAACAAGCAACATCTCCACCTATTATATTTTTGCCTTTAAGACTTTGTATTAGTTTTCTTGCCTCATCCATACTAAATCCAGTAAAAGCTGATTCTATATTTGCTACTCCAGGAGCAACAGTTGCATCTAAACAATCTAAATCAAAAGTTACGTATATCGGTTTATCATCTAATCTTTCTAAAATCATTTGTGAACATTTTTCATGACCAAGTTCTTTATATTCATCCATAGTAATTACTTGGTAACCAATATCATAACTTGCTTGTAACCAATCCAGAGTTCTGGGATTTCCTCTAATTCCAATTTGTGTGCTAGTTTTTGGATCAACATTGCCTTGCTTAACAAGATATGAAGCCCAATGTGCTGCGGATTTTTTTGCACCTAAAAAATGATCTAACTTTTCATAACAATCCGTGTGAGCATCAAAGTGTACAATGCTAACTTTTTTGCTTTTGGTTAGTTTTGAATTTTTCTTTGCTAAGCTTTGTAAAATACCTCCAGTAATTGAATGATCGCCACCAATTGATACAACTGGTTTTTCAGCTTTTTCAATATGATCATAAAAACTGGAAATTCTTTCAATACATTTTTCGTTATCATTTGCTTCTGGAAAAGGAACATCGCCTAGATCGTGAATTTTACTTTGCTTCCAAGGATCAATACCAAACTCAAGATGAGATCTTCTTAACATTGCAGAGATATTTCTTACAGCTCTTGGACCTAAATGTTGATCTCGTTCAGTTGTTCCATTGCCAGTGCTGTGAGGCACGCCTACTAAAGCAATATCACAGTTTTTTGGATCCGGATCATTTTTACATCTAAACAAAGTTGGTATGCCCCACCAGTATAAAGTCTCCATCATTATCTGATCTTCTTTTGAAAGCATAAATATTATCTTACACCATTAAAAAAATATAAAGAAGATAAAAAATTTGATATAGGTCCAGCAAATACTCATGAAAAATAATAATCCAAAAGGCATCCTTTACATCTTGTTAGGCATGATGGTTTTTGCAGTACAAGATTCAATTATGAAATACATTTATAGTTTTGTAAGCTTATATGAGATTTATTTAGTAAGAACTTTAGTAAGTTTAATAATTATTTTATTGTTTTTAAAATTAACAAAAAGACCAATTGTATTTAAAACTCAATATCCACTCTTAACTTTTTGTCGTGTGATACTTTTCTTTTTTGGATTTAGTTCTTTTTATATCTCACTAACTGTAATGCCATTAGCAACAGCTACTGCTTTATTCTTCATTACTCCTTTTTTAATTACAATATTTGCAAGTATTTTTTTAAAAGAAGAAATAGGCCCTAGAAGATGGGCTGCAGTTATAATTGGTTTTATTGGAGTATATATAATATTAAACCCTGATTTCAGTAATTTTGATTATCTAAGTTTAACACCTATGTTCTGTGCATTCTGTTACTCGTTATCGATGATAATTATAAAAAAAACTTCAGATAAAGACAGCGTATATACACAAACATTTACATTTTATCTTGGTGCAATAATTATTAGTTTAATTTTTTATTTCATAATTGGAGACGGTCAATACAACACGACAGATCATCCTGCTTCTCAATTTATATTTAAAGAATGGTTTACAGACCTAAAAACTTCTATTTTATTTATGATTGCTACTGGTGTCACAGCTTCTGTTGCCTTTATTCTTTTATTTAAAGCTTATAGCATAGCATCTCCTGCAGTGGTATCGCCTTTTGAATATTCAATATTATTATGGTCTTCTTTAAGTGGTTGGATATTTTTTAACGAAATACCAAATTTACAAACAATTGTTGGAATATTTATAATTGTAATGAGTGGTATTTATATTTTTATTCGTGAAAAAGCCCAAGAACAATCTATTGTTACAGAAAAACCTTTAAGATAAATGTCTAAAAATTTAATTCCTACTATCAATATTTCCTCAATAGTTAATCAAGATTTTAATTCGAATAAATCGATTGAGACCATAAATAAAATTAAAAAAGCTTGCATTAATATTGGTTTTTTTCAAGTTATAGGCCATGAAATAAGTAAAAAAAACATTAAAAATATTTGTAATGTGGCTAATAAATTTTTTAATTCATCTGAGAATAATAAAAAAAAATTAGCTCCAAAAAAATGGAATTATAAAAATAAAAATATTTATAGAGGATATTTTCCAAACGATGTTAACGGTAAAGAAGGTTTGGATATTGGAGACCCTAAAGTAACCAAAAAGTATGCCGCTATTAAAAAAAAACAATACATTGAACATATAAATCTAAACAAATCTTTTAATAAAAAATCAATTAAAATATTAGCAAAATATTTTGATGAAATTTTTAAATTAGGAGAAACTTTGTTTAAATGTATTATTAAACTTTACAATAAGGATAAAAAAAATTCTAAAATTGCTTTTTCAAGACTTAAAACTTTAAGCACTTTAAGGTTTAATTATTATCCCAATCAATCAAAACCTGTGGAAATATCTAATCAAGATGGTGTTGCTTTAGGATGTGAGACCCATGTTGATAGCGGAATTTTCACTATTTTATACCAAGATAAAAAAGGTGGTTTACAAGTTCAAAACAGAAAAAATAAAAAATGGTATGACATTCCTTATAATAATAATGCACTAATAGTAAATACTGGATTGGCTCTACAATATTTAAGCCATAACAAATTTAAAGCAACTAATCATAGAGTTCTTTGGAATAAAACAAAAAGAATGTCTATTCCCTTTTTCTTTGAACCTTCTTATGATTTTAAAATGAGCCAATCATTCTTAAATGGATCATCAAAAAATAAAAATAATGGCATCATTTATGAAAAATTTTTAAACAACTCGCTAAAAAAATTCATTGAATATCAAAGATAACAATAATAATATTACATAATAAAGCGATACATAACTCATCGTAATTTCCAAAACGAAAGTGGGATCGGTCGTCTTTAAATTGTAATATTTAAAGGAGAGTGAATGAAATTTGGTTATTTTTGTAACACTACTAATTGGAATAAAAACCCCTTCTCAAAAGTTCTAGATGAAGCCAAAGATATAACAACTTATTGCGATCAAAATAACTGGAACTCTATTTGGTTTACCGAACATCATTTTAACCATGAAGGAATGGAGTCATGTACAAATCCTCTAATGTTGGGAGCTGATGCTGCGGCAAGAACAAAAAATATTAGAATTGGACAAGCTGCTAATATAATTACGTTTCACAACCCAATAAGGCTAGCAGAAGATATTGCTACACTTGATCAATTATCAAAAGGAAGAGTTGATGTTGGAGTTGGTAGGGGAATTTATGGTCGTGAAGCTATCCATATGAATGTGGAAGCTGATTTAAAAGATCAAGCAAAAAATTTTAGATTATTCGAAGAAACTTTAACAATATTAAAAAAAGCATGGACCGAAAAATTTTTCTCTCACAAAGGTGAATTTTACACTTATCCATCTCCAAACTTTGTTTGGCAGCACGATATGAGTCCGCCTAATGAAGAATTTATGGATTTAAAAAATAATACATTGAAAAAAATAAGTGTTGTTCCTCAACCTTATCAAAAACCTCACCCACCAATTCATCAGGTTGTTGATGGAATAAGATCAATAGAATGGGCAGCAAGGAATGGAATTAATATAATTATGTGGATACCTCCTGTGAAAGCCTTAAAAATTAAATTTGAGGCATATAAAAATGCTCGTTCTGAATCTGAAAAAAGAAATGTGCCATTAGGAGAAGGCGTTACATTGGTTAGAGATATGTTTGTTGCTGATAGCATGGAAGAAGCAAAAGAAAAAGCTGGAGAACATATGGTCAATTATATGAGATGGGTTTGTCATTGGAGAGGTTTAGGAAATCATATGGATCCTGGCGAAGAGTTACCAGTGACCAAAAGTAAATTAGACTTATTAAGTTATGATTTTCTTCATAAACGTAATATGCTTTTCGGAACTCCAGAATATGTTATTGATAAAATAAAAGAACTTAAATCTGAACTAAACTTACAGAACTTGCAAGTCTGGTCAAATTTTCCTGGAGTTAAACATGAGGATTGCATGAAAAGTATTAAGATGTTCACAGAAAAAGTAATGCCTCATTTCAAAGATGGCGTGGATACTAAAGTCAAAAAAGTTTCGTGATTAAACTTAGAAAAAGTAAAACCTCAAAAAATTTAACTGGGGGTCAGGCAGCCGTTCAATCATTAAAAAAAGAACAAGTTAAACATTTATTTGGTTTAATTGGCTCTGCAACAATAGAAATGTTTGATGCTCTTTACCATGAAAAAAAAATAAAATTTATTGGTGTTAGAGATGAAAGAACTGGAACACATATGGCCGACGGTTATGCTAGAGCTTCAAACAAACCTGGAGTAATTCTTGCTGGTCAAAATGGACCGGGTGCTACAAACCTTGTAACCGGAATAGCTCAGGCAGCAGCTGCTTTTTCTCCTGTTGTCTCAATAGCGGGTTCGTATTCTACAAAAGATAAAGTTCAAGATGCTTTCCAAGGTCTTGATCAACAATCTTTATTTAAGCCAATTACTAAAAAAACTTGGACTATTAAAGATGCAAAAAAAATTCCTAAAATTTTTAGTGAAGCTTTTAATTTAGCAATGTCTCCAAGAAGAGGGCCAGTACAAATAAATTTACCAAGAAATATTTTGTCAACAAAAGCTAAATTTAATATTGATCAAAATAAAAAATCTTATGAGTCTGAAAGTTTTTTGAAAGCAAAAAACAATGATGTTAAAAAATCTGCAAAAATAATTTTAAAATCAATCAAACCAGTAATTATTGCGGGCGGAGGAATAAAATATAACGCTAAATATAAAGAGGTAATAAAGTTAGCTGAATTTTTAAATATCCCTATGGTAACTTCTGCAGGTCATGGAGATGCTATACCATTTAATCATAAATTAAATGCTGGACAGATGGGACCTAGAGGAAATCCAGTTGCTTCAAAACTAGTTAAAGAAGCTGACGTAATTATTGCTCTTGGTACTCGCCTTGGTTTTAATTCAACCTTTTATTCTTATGAAAATATAAACAAAAAAGCCAAAATTATTCAAGTAGAATTGGAAAAGAAAATGTTAGGCAGGTATTTTCCGATCTCAGTAGGTATTTGTGCTGATGCTGCAACCGCAACTAAACAAATTTATAACGAAATAAAAAAACAAAAAATTATATTGAATGTAAAAAATTGGACTAATAATTATTTAAAAGAAAGAAGTAATTTTTTAAATAAAAGGGATAGAAATAGATCTTTAAATAAATTTCCTATACAACCATCAGGATTATTTAAACAATTAAGAAAAGTTCTGCCAAAAAATTCTGCAATTACTTTAGATGCTGGAACACTTTGTCTTCAAGCAACTGATGCACTTGAATACTATAACCCACCTTCTCTTTTTACTCCTTTAGATTTTGGTTTGGTTGGCTTCTCTTTTGCCTGCGGATTAGGTGTCAAAGTTGCTCGACCAGATAAAACGGTAGTTAGTTTAATGGGAGATGGAGGTTTTGGAATGACAATTTCTGAATTAAGTACTGCTGTACAATATGGAATTAATACTGTTACTATTGTTATGAACAATAATAGCTGGGGTGCAGAAAAAGCTTATCAAAAAGATTTTTTTGGAAGAAGGTATATTGGTGCTGACATAAGCAGCCCTCCATTTAACAAAGTCGCTCAACTTTATGGTGCAAAAGGTTTTGAAGTAAACAAAATTTCAGAAATTAATGAAGCATTGAAAGCTGCAATAAAATATAATAAGCCTGCTGTAATTAATGTTAACGTGGATCCTAACGCATTATACAGCTTTAGAAGAGATAGTTTTAAACACAAGACAAAATAAATGAGTTTGAATCTAAGAAAACTTGCAAAGTTTGTAGACAAAACTTTTATTGAAGGTGGCAAAGAAGCTAAAGAGCCAGTAGTGATGGTTTCAGTTGCCGCAGTATTTAAAAATCCTTGGCATGAAAAAGGATTTGTTGAAGATTTAAAACCTGTAATTTTAGATTTAGCTCCAAAGCTAGGAGATATTTTGGTTCCAGAATTAATTAAAGAAATGGGTTCTCCAGAAAAAATTTTAGCTTATGGAAAAGCTGGAGTTGTTGGTCTTGCAGGTGAAATTGAACACGCTTCAGCTTTTATTCATACATTAAGATTTGGAAATAAATTTAGAGATGCTGTTGGTGGAACTTCTTATTTAAGTTTTACAAATACAAGAGGTCCTGCAGGATGCAAAATTTCCATTCCAATGATGCATAAAACAGATTCTGGTTTAAGACCTTATTATCTAACTCATGAATTCACCATTCATGATGCTCCTTGTGAAGATGAAATTGTAATCGCAATTGGTGGAGCATCTAGTGGAAGAGCACATGCCAGAACGGGTGATAGATATCAAGATATGAAAGAGATGGGATTAAAAAATCCTAAATAATATCTATGCCTCACACTTCTGAAAAATATAAAACTAATTATTTTTTTAAAAAAGAAAATGATTCAAGTCCCGTTGTATTTATTCATGGAGTAGGTTTAACGAAAGAAATATGGAGTCCACAAATTGAGTTTTTTAAAGACCATAATATCCTTACATATGATCTACTTGGTCATGGAAAAACACCTCTAGATAAAACACAGCTAAATTTTGAAGATTTTACCAAACAATTGGTCAATTTAATTGACGAGTTAGGGCTCAAAAAAATTCATTTAGTTGGTTTTTCTTTGGGAGCACTTATTGCAAGACGATTTGCGGCTCAACATGGAGATAGATTAAGCTCTTTGGTTCTTCATGGTTCAATTTATAAAAGATCTAAGGAACAAAAAAGAGTTGTTGAAAATAGATATGAATTAATAAAAATGGATAACCCAGCATCAAAGATAAGCTCCTTGAGAAGATGGTTCACAGAGAGTTATATTAAAAATAATAAGAAAGTTCATGATAAAATATATTCGATGCTTGAAGATAATAATCACAAAAACTTTCTAAAAGCTTACAAACTCTTTGTTTGTTATGAAGATGAAGATCAAATGCTTGCTAATATTAATACAAATACCCTTGTAACAACAGGACAGTTTGACGTAGGATCTACCACAGAAATGGCAAAAAAATTAACTGAAAAAATTAAAGGCGCAAAATATATAGAAGTAAAAAATGGTAAACATCTCTGCCATGTAGAATGTGATGAAAATTTTAATAAAACTATAGAACTATTTATTGATCGAAATTATGACGAAGCTTAAAGAATATAAAATGTTTATTGATGGTTCCTGGGTAGAATCAGAAAGTGAAAAAACTTTTGAAACTTTAAATCCTGAAAATAATGAGCCTTGGGCAAAAGTACCTGAAGCTAATGCAAAAGATGTGGATAATGCCGTAAGAGCAGCTCAAAAAGCGTTCGAGGGTGATTGGCCTAAATTATTACCTAGAGAAAGAGGAAAATTTTTAAGAGCAATTGGAAATCAGTTAAGAGAAAATGCAGAATTGTTAGGAAAAATAGAAACAATCGATACAGGAAAATTATTTAGAGAAACAAATAAGCAAGCAAATTACATTGCAGAATATTATGATTACTATGCTGGTCTTGCAGATAAAGTAGAAGGAACAGTTTTACCAATTGATAAACCAAATGTTCAAGCAATAACTACGAGAATACCTATTGGTGTGGTGGCTGCTATCGTTCCTTGGAATTCTCAAATGTTTTTAACAGCAACAAAACTTGCTCCTGCACTTGCAATGGGAAATGCCGTTGTAATTAAATCTTCTGAGTTAGCCCCAGCAGTTATGTTTGAGTTTGCAAAACTAATTGAAAAAACTGGAATACCCAAAGGTGTAGTAAATATTATTAGTGGTTTTGGTGATCCTTGTGGTAAAGCTTTAACCTCACATAATCTTGTTGAAAAAGTTGCTTTTACCGGAGGACCAGAAACTGCAAGAAATATAATTAGAAATTCTGCAGAAAATTTATCTGAAGTTAGTTTGGAACTTGGTGGAAAAAGTCCAGTTGCTGTTTTTGATGATGCTAATCAAGAAAATGCTATCAATGGAATTACGGCAGGAATTTTTGGTGCTACAGGACAAAGTTGTATAGCTGGTTCTAGATTATATATTCAAAAAGGAATCTATGACGAATTTTTAGACAAACTAACTAAGCGCGCTGAAATAATTAAAATAGGTGCACCAATGGATCCAAAAACAGAAATGGGTCCTTTAAGTAATTTTAAGCAGTTAGAAACAATCGAAAAAAACATAAAACTTACTGTTGACCAAGGTGGTAAAATAAAATGTGGTGGAAAAAGACATTCTTTTTCTAACAAAGGTTATTACTTTCCTCCAACAATAATTGAGTGTGAAAATCATAATCTTCCAACGGCTGAGAACGAATTATTTGGTCCTGTTTTATCAGTAATGAAATTTAACTCAGAGGATGAAGTTATAAAAAAAATGAATGATAATAAGTACGGGCTATCTTCAGGAGTATACACAAAAGATTTAGCTAGAGGATTAAGAGTTTCAAAAGCAATACGTGCTGGTATTACTTTTGTAAATACTTATAGATTAATTTCACCTTCTGCTCCGTTCGGAGGAATAAAAGATAGTGGTTATGGTAAAGAAGCCGGAATAGAATCTATTAAAGATTATACAAGAGTTAAAACAACTTGGTTTTATACTTCTGATGAACCAACGCTTGACCCTTTCTCGATGAGATAAATTTGTCTACTAAACAATTTATTTCTTGTATTGGCTGTTATAGGGCTCCTTAAGTTGGTATTATTGTAATAAGTTCAGTGTTTATGCTCCAAAAAATAAGATAATTTACTTATTGAAAATTTATACCAATAGGATTTAATTTATTTTTTATAAATTGTTAACAATTAATGAGGGAATAATGAAAAAACTATTTATTGCTGCATTTATATTTGTTGCTACTTTTGCAACAAATTCTTTTGCAGAGATTAAGGTGGGAATCATTTTAGGATTTACTGGTCCTATAGAATCTCTTACACCCGCTATGGCGGCTTCTGCAGAGCTTGCGTTTAAAGAGGCATCTGATTCAGGTTCGCTATTAGGTGGGGAAACAATCACTCCAATTAGAGCAGACTCAACTTGTGTTGACTCAGCTGCGGCTCAATCAGCAGCGGAAGGTCTTATTGCGCAAGGTATAGCTGCAATTATGGGTGCTGACTGTTCAGGTGTAACTGGTGCTATCGCAACAAACGTTGCAGTGCCTAATGGTGTTGTAATGATTTCACCATCAGCAACATCGCCTGGTTTAACTGATTTAGCTGATAATGGATTATTTTTTAGAACTGCACCATCAGACGCAAGAGGTGGTCAAATTCTAGCTGATATCACTAAAGATAGAAAAATCGGAAGCGTTGCAATTACTTACACTAATAACGACTATGGAAAAGGTTTAGCAGATGTTTATGCCGCAGCGGCTAAAGCTCATGGTATTTCTGTAACAATTGTTGCAGCCCATGAAGATGGAAAAGCTGATTACTCATCTGAAGTAGCTACACTTGCTTCAGCAGGTGGGGATGCAGTAGTTGTAATCGGTTATATAGACCAAGGTGGTAAAGGAATTATTCAAGGTTCTTTAGACTCTGGTGCATTTGATACATTTATTTTATCAGATGGTATGATCGGTGACGCTTTAACTGACACATTTGGTAAAAGCTTAAATAAATCTTTTGGTTCACTTCCTGGTTCGACTGGTAAAGGTGCAGGTGTATTCAAAACAGTCGCAGAAGCAGCTGGAATAGATCCATCTGGTCCTTATACTGGGGAATCTTACGACGCTGCAGCTTTAATCGTTCTTGCAATGCAAGCTTCAGGTTCTGCAGACAGAAAAGGTATTGCCGATAATGTAATGGCAGTTGCAAATGGTCCAGGTAAGAAAATTTACCCAGGACAACTTAAAAAAGCTTTAGATTTACTAGCAAAAGGTAAAGCAGTTGACTACGAAGGTGCAACTGGTGTTAACTTTACTGATGTTGGAGAAGCCGTAGGTTCTTTCTTAGAAAAAGAAATCAAAGGTGGAAAATTTAAAACTAAAAAACAAAGATAATATCTAAATTTATAAACCTCAGCGGTGAAAACTGCTGAGGTTTTTTTATTTTCTGCTTAAAAATTCTGCTCTAAAAGTAGAAATAACAATCAAAAATAAAAACGGAATACAAAATAAATTCATAAATTTCCAACTAGTTAAACTGAATAATACTCCAGCGGATAAGCTTCCTAATGCCATTGTAGAAAATACAAGCAAATCATTAATTCCCTGAGCTCTAAATTTCTCTTCTTCTTTATAAGAGATAACTAATAAACTGGTACCTGAAATAAATAAAAAATTCCAGCCAAGCCCTAAAAACATCAAAGCAAACAAATAATTGTTAAATGTTTGCTCAAATAAACTCATAATTATAATTATGCCGAAAAATAAAACTCCCACATACATAATGTTACTGTGGCCATACTTTTTGATTAAATGTCCCGTAATTAAAGAAGGAAGAAACATGCTAACAACATGAAATTGAAGAACCAAGCCAGTTTTGTCTAAACTCATTTTTTCCATTATATGCATGCTCATAGGTGTTGCGGTCATTAAGAACGACATGACAGCATAAGCAAATGCAGCAGCAATTACTGCTTGAAAAAATCTGGGCTGCGAAATTAGTTCAAAATAACTTCTCCCAGTATGATTTTTACCAACTTCTAATTTGCTTATATTTTTATTTTCATAAAAAGATAAAAAAATCGTTGGCATAAAAGTAAAAATTGCAAGCATGAGATAAGATCCAACATATTGAAAGTCACTAAAAAGATCCTTTGTATAATTTGCTGAACTTATGCCTAAAAAAGCAGAAACAATACCAGCCAACATAATTATAGAGATGGCTTTAGGAGCTTTATCTTTTTCAACACTTTCAGCAGCTGCAAAACGATATTGGTGTGTAAAAGCCATACCTGTGCCAAGAATAAAATTTGCAATACAAAATAAAATAAAATTTTGATCATTAATGGCATAAGCAGCTAATAAACATGTTATTGAACTTGCTAAAGATCCTAAAATAAAACCTAACTTACGACCTATTTTGTTCATAATCTTAGCAGCAAAAATAGTAAAAACTGCAGTACCAACAACTGTTAATGCTGTAGGTAATGTTGCTAGTGACTTTATAGAAGAAATTTGTGATCCAATAATTCCACTTAAAAATACTGTGATAATAGCAGCTGTAAAACCAAAAATTTGACTAAGAGTTAATAAAGAAAGATTTTTATTCATTAATGAACTTAATTAAACTTTCTGCTATTTCATTCGGTGCCTCAATTAAAAAAGAATGTTTGTGTTTTGGTAAAATTACTAATTGAGAGTTTTTTATTTCATTTGCCATAATTTTATTATGCTTTGGACTGCAACCTCCATCGTTTTCTCCTGTCAAAAGCAAACATGGCTTAGAAATATTCTTTAACCAGGGAAACATCTCGGTTTTTGCATATATTTTAAAAACATTAAGAAAGACTTCGGGGTCAGTATCTACTACTTGTTTTAATCTTCTCTCAACTAAATCAGGATTGTTTTTAATAAATTCATCAGTAAACCATCTGTTGGTTAAAGTTTGTAATGTTTTCTCTATTCCATTTTTTTCCATCTCGTTAATTACATTCCATACTTTTTGACTATCTTCTTCAGATCTTCCTGCAACTGTAGACAATAAACCAACTGAAATAACATGATCGTGAAATTTTAATGCATATGCTGGAGCTATCATTCCACCTAAAGAATGTCCTACAAAATGTGCTTTTTCAAATTTTGTTTTTTCTCTAATTCTTTCAAGATCAAGAACTAATTCATCTAAAGTAAAATTTTTATGTGTTACTGGTGATTTTCCATGGCCTCGTAGATCATAAGTTACTACAGTAAAATGTTTTGATAATTTGGGCAGCATAAATCGCCAAGCATCTTCTGCTGCCCCTATCCCATGCGTTAAAAATAAACCTGGTCCTGATCCAGTTATGGAATAATGACAATCAACAGCAGAAATTGTCATTGCTTATGCAACTTGAGTATTAAATTTTTTAAAATAAGGTATTACTTCTTCACTTATGCGATGCATTGACTCAATCATTTCGTTTTGGCTTTGTCCAAAACCAGCACTTATTATAATTTCATCAACACCTGCTTCTGCATATACGCTAAGTTTATCTATCAATTCATTTACTGGGCAGATCAACAAATTTTCAGTTAATTCTTCTAAGTTTTGTTTTCTTGACAAAGGTTCTATTTTGCCACTTTTAACTTTTCCTGGACCGGTAAACACATTATCAAAACGTTTGTAATATTCGTATGCTAATTTATTTTTTTCTTTTGCATCATTTTCATTTTTTGCAGCAAAGGCCATTCTTTGCATTGAAATTTTTAGTAATTTTCCTTCTTCTCCTAGTTTTACACAACCTTCTTTAAAAGCATTTACTCTTTGTTTTAATAATTCTTTTGTTCCAGACAAAACAGTTGATTGTACGTGAAAACCTCTTGAGGCAGCATCTTTAATACTAGTAAGATCCATTGCAGCAATCATAATTTGAACTGGATTGCTTATAGGTCTAGGCATTATGGTTATTGGATCAAAATTATAATACTTTCCTTTATATGAAACTTCCTCATCTTTTAATAACTTTTGAAGGACATCTAAAGACTCAACAAACTTTTCTCTAGACTCTTCAATTGGAGTTCCTAACCTTTTCATTTCCCATGCAAAAGCTCCACGTCCTACCCCAAGAATTAGCCTACCTTCTGTTAAAATATCTGCTGTAGTTACTTCACCTGCAAAAGTTCTCATGTCATGTAAAGGAAGAACGACAACACTTGTAGAAATATTAATTTCTTTTGTTAAAGTTGCAATTTTAACTGCCATCTGCAATGGAGAAGGCATCATTAAAACGTTTACTAAATGATGTTCTGGAATTGAAACAGTCTTATAACCAAGTTTTTCTGCTAAAATAGCTTGTTCAATCATATTTTGAAAATGAACTTTAGACCCCACTGATGAGTCAGGCATATAGCTCGTTAAGAAATGATTAAAATCCATTACTGGACTATACCTATTTTAAATAAAAACTAAAATATGTATTTATCTGAAAGATAAAAAATAAGCCCAAGTACTATTCCAGGCAGGATATAATACATTGCATTATATCTCTTTTTTTATTAAAGAATATATGTCGTCCTTACTGGTAATTCCAATTTCTTTACCAATTTCTTTATTGTTTTTATAAACAACAATTGTTGACCAGTAATTTATTTTTAATAGCTTGGCAATGTCTTTATGTTTGGTTTGTTCATAACTCAAAAAAATCACATTAGGAAATTCTTTTTTTGCTTCATCTAAAATTTTTACTTGTTTAGCGCATGTGCCACAAGATTTATTCCAAGAGTTTATAACTACAGTTTTACCAGCCTTTTGAGCTTCATTAAAAATATCAATATTAAATGTGGTTTTTTTCTCAATTGCTATTGATTGAAAAGAAAACAGGACAAAAATTAATATTAAAAATTTTTTCATGAAATGGTAAATACAGTTTTTTTAAAATTTTTCAATTAGATAATTATTGTTCAATAATTTTTTCAGGTAATATTCCTTTAGGTCTATACCTCATAATTAATAAAAGTCCAACACCCATCATTAACAATCTAAAATATGGAACACTTTCTGTCAAATGAAGTTTAAAAGCATTTGTTTCCGCAAGACCAGAAGTGAAGAAATTAATTAAAAATAAAGCTATTGGAGCTGCTTCAATCCATAAAAACCAAACTGCAAAACCACCCAATACTGCTCCAAAATTATTTCCGCTTCCACCAATTATAACCATAACCCATATCAAGAACGTATATCTCAGAGGCCGATAACTTCCTGGAGTAAATAAACCATCATGAGTAACCATCATTGCTCCAGCAATTCCAACTATTGCTGATCCTAAAATAAAAATCAGCAAATGTTGTTTAACAACATTTTTTCCCATTGCATTTGCAGCTTCTTCGTTATCTCTTATAGCTCTCATCATTCTTCCCCAAGGGGAATAAAGTGCTTTTTGAGTGATGATTAAGAGAATTATTACTACAGTTATAAAAAGCCCAGAGTAACAAAGTTTTACAAATACAGTTGATGACTCGATTACAAATTGAGCAAGCACAGCTTGTTTTTCTGCTGTTGTAGAAATTAAATCTAAAACTCCACTATTCCACTTTGCAACCAAATCAATAAACCATTGTTCGCTTTGAAGATTAACTTCATATGGAACTGGTCTTTTC
>Ga0208879_1000864_pt1 | contig 30152 bp, 21 predicted proteins | sample Knorr_S15_td_Bot_FD_185605 | JGI IMG/M metagenome (GOLD analysis project Ga0208879, IMG submission 185605) | Marine microbial communities from Southern Atlantic Ocean transect - Knorr_S15_td_Bottom_ad_5009_LV_A (SPAdes) (version 2) | ecosystem: Environmental > Aquatic > Marine > Oceanic | place...
TGCGTCGGCCGATGATCAGCCGATGGCGCATCCGAGAGCGGTCGGCCAGCGTCAATTCGATGGTGAGATTCCGCTGACCGATCCAAAGGGTGGTCTGGATGGTGGGTCTGGCTGAAATCGCGCTCTGCCTCAAAGTGTAGAAGGCGGTTTCCCCCCCCTACGGGGGGCCGCTGGGCTTGGGCGGGACGCTCATATAGGGGGAGCAGGTCGGCGGTTTGCTCCAAAGGGTGGATATCATGCCTCGTTCACTTCATCACGCGATTCGCGAACTCTGGAAGCGCCCCAAGGACGCCCTGCCGTACGACTACCGTCGTGACCGCATGGCGCAGTGGCGCCGTGACCCTGTGGTCAACCGAATCGAGCGCCCGACGCGCTTGGATGCGGCTCGCCGCATGGGCTACAAGGCCAAGCAGGGCGTCGTCATGGTCCGTACCCGCGTCCGCCGTGGTGGCCTGCGCAAGTCCAAGATCAACATGAAGCGCAAGCCGTCCAAGATGGGCATGGCGAAGATCACCATGGGCAAGAGCACCCAGCGCATCGCTGAGGAGCGCGTCGCTCGCAAGTTCCCTAACCTCGAGGTGCTCAACTCCTACTGGGTCGGCGAGGACGGCAAGAACAAGTTCTTCGAGATTATCCTGATCGATCCGAGTCATCCATCGATTCTGGCCGACAAGCAGTTGGGCTGGATCGCTGGCAGCCGACATCATGGACGGGTGCACCGCGGCAAGACCAGCGCGGGCAAGCGCGGTCGCGGCCTGCACAACAAGGGCAAGGGCGCGGAGAAGCTGCGCCCCTCGCTCGCGGCCAACCAGAACCGCGGCAAGTGAAGCCTTCACACAGCCCAAGGTTGATGGGCGAGTCCGCCCCGCCCTCCTTCGATGGCTGAAGCGGTCTCCTCCGAACTCCGAGGGATGCCCGTCATCCTCCCGGACGGTCGATTCCTCGGCAACGTGTACGATATCGTCGTCGATACCGATGATTGGTCGGCCACACACCTGTTCGTCGCGAATCCGCCCGCACGCCTGGTCGATGAGCGCATCCACGTGGCGATTCCATGGCGATGGATTCGCGCGGTCGAGGATGTGATTCTGCTGCGCTGGTTCCCGCCCACACCGATTCCCCGGGACCCCGTGAACCCTTGAAATGGGATGGGGGTCACCCACGGCATGGTCGGGGGCTGCGAGAGCGGGCCTCGTACCGGTTGAATCGCGAGGGGTCCCTGTGCTTGAACTCCATGTTCTCGGCACCTCCAGCGCCCGTTTCGCCCATGGCCGGTCCGTGTCTGGCTCGGTGCTCGACACGCCGGGTGGTCTGGCGCTGATCGACTGCGGCGAAGGCATGCAGAAGCGAGTTCTCGACCACAATCGGGCCCTGAAGGCAGCGGGCAGTTCGAAACGGACCCGACTCTCGCGTGTGCGCGCGATTCTGCTCACCCATGGCCACCTCGATCATACTTGGGGCGTGTTGCCGATGCTGCAGACCCTCTCACTGGATGGGCGCAGGGAACGGCTCGTCGTGATGGGGCCCTCAAGCCCTGCTGCGATCGCCTGGGCGACCCAGCATCCCGGCGAGGCTCCGCCCGAGGATGGGGATGTCTCGCCGAGCGACCTCGCGATCCAATTCATGCAATGGCAACTGCTCGGAACCCGTGATGATACGCTTTCCTACCCGATTGACTGGGTGCTGATCCCCGTTGAAGATGAACGGCCAGTGATATCGCCGGTTCAACCTCTCGAAGGTGTGGAGATCACCGTGGTCCCCACCCGTCATGGTGTGCCTTCATGCGGCTATTATCTGTCCACATCCGGTCGCGCGGGGCGCTTCGACCGCGAGCGCGCCCATGCACTCGACCTGTCCATGGAACAGGTGGGTCGTCTGGCGGCGGGAGAGGACCTCGATGAGGATGGCATCCAACTCTCTGGCAAAGAATTCCGCGGACCGCCCCGGCCAGGTCGAAGTCTGTTGGTCAGTGGCGACACCGCTCACGGCCCGATCGGATTCGAGACAGATCAGCTGCCCAGTCCGCCCGACTTGCTGCTGCACGAGGCAACGTTCCTTGCAGACAAACAGGACAAGGCGAGCGAATACCTTCACTCGACCGCAGCGGATGCGGGCCGGCATGCCACTTCGTGCAAGGCCGGTGTGCTTGCACTGACCCATTACTCCAGTCGTCTCGAGCGCCTCTCACCTTCGGTCAGCGAGGCCCGTGAGCAATTCTCAGGTCCGGTGGCCGCCACCTGTGATGGCGACCGATTCGAGATCGATTCTGACGGAAATGTCAGTCATCACGTCCGCGTAGCGGACGGTTGGAACACCATGGTTCTGCGATGAACCGACATGGGCGACCTTCAAAGGGGAATGAGGCGAGGCGTCGCCATGCGTCGGGCACGTTTCGCACTTCTCTTGGTGTCGCTGCTGCTGCTCTCGGCAATGCCGCTGACCTCGGCTGGTGAGGGCCGTGCAACCCCCTGCGACGAGGTCGGATCTGGGGCGATTCCAGCATCGGTGCAAACCTCGATTCCAGATCAGGAATGCCGGCAGATCCATCTGCACTCGATCACACCGGGAACAGTGGTCGAATTCGACCTGACGGCGGATTTCGCCTTCGACTTCCTCGTATTCTCTGCGGTCGCATTGGACAGCTACGCCAACGACCAGTCTTACCGCTCCGCAGCCTACTGGGCCGAGGACACCGTTTTCGAGAGTTTCTCGGGTAGCGCGCGCTGGCATTGGACGGTGCCGACCGATCAGTCTGAGAAGAACTGGTACGTCGTGCTCGACAACCTCGCTCACCCCGGTGATGGTGGCGAGGGGGCTCAAGGTGGTGGCATGGTGATGATTGACATCGCCATCTCTTTCCCCGATCCGAACGCCTGGACGCTGCACGATGGTTTGGTCAATCTCGGCGTCAACAGCCATCTGAAACTGGTGGATGAGAACCTGCTCGCGCTCGATGAGGGCAGCCAGATTGCGATCGGTGCTCTGCCGATGAGCGGCGATCCCGACGTGTTCCTGTTGACGGCGAGCCAGCGCCTGAGTTATCTGGATGGGACCTCGCCTGAATTCCGGGTGCCCGGTGCGGATCTGTTGTCGGTCACAACCGAGGACAGCACCGTCTTCACCGTCGATGCGATGCACGCGAACCAGCCTCTCTACCTGTACGCGGACAACGAGTTGGGACCCACCGGGGGTGGTGATGGGCAGACCGCGGCGATCTTCACGGTCATCGTCACCCTTCTGCCCGTTCTCGACGCGACGATCAGCGGCATGAGCAACCTGACGGTGGATGTGGGCGAGCCGGTCATGCTATCGGCGAACAACACGCCGAACCTGTCCAATCAGGTCGACACCAGCGCTCATGAATGGGATCTGGATTTCGATGGTCAATACGAACTCAATCGCGCCTGGGCGGAGACCTCGTGGGCAAACCCTGGGAATCACACCATCCGTCTGCGTGTGCATGGCACAGATGGGCGGCTGGATTCGGCCAATGTGACCTTCATCGTGCAGGACATGACCGACCCACTCGCCATCATCAATGGCGGCACGAATCTGGTGCGCGGCTTCGGCGAATCCTTCACTCTGGCGAGTTCCTCGACAGACAACCACATGATCGACCGTGAGGAATGGTGGGTCGATGAAACGCTGCATACCGTTCAGAATGGGACGGGGAACAGTTTCGTCCACACCTTCTTCGATGGCGGTGACCATGAGATTACCCTGAAGGCGTTTGATTTCGCGGGCCGAGGTGACGAGACGTCGGTCGAAGTGAACGTGCGCGATATCTCAGCCCCGCAAGTCGGCACCATCGCCGGGCCCACAGAGGTCGATGTCGGCGATGATCGGAGTTGGACGCTGAGCGCAAATGACAACCAATCCGCCGTGCTGACCTGGACCTGGGATTTCGATCGCTCTGTGGATTCGGATCAGGATGGAGATTCCACCAATGATGTCGAAGCCACCGGTGCGTTGGTTGAATGGACCTTCGAAAAGGCTGGCACCTATTCGATCACCTGCTCGGTGACCAATGCGGAAGGGCTGACAACCCAAGAGGAGTTGAGTGTCCACGTCAGCGGTGATGAGACCCTGAATCGCAAGACCACCGAGATGGTTCTCTATGGCGGTGGAATCCTCGGCATCATCGTGGTGCTGGTCGGCGGTTTCCTGCTGTTCCAGCGCGTCCAGCAGTCGCGCGCCAACGAGGAGCTGATGCAGATGGAGTCGTCGCGACGTGCTGAGGAGGAGGCTGAGGCCGCCCATGAGCCGGGACACGAGGAGCAACTCACGATGTTCCAGCGCAGCGAGTCGGCCGGATATGGTCGGCGAGACACCGGCGACGAGATGTCACAGATTGCAGGCGTCGGCGGTGGATACAGCGCCGCGCCGGTCGCCGAAGCACGCCCAATCAGCGCCTCTGACGCAGAACTTCTCGCCGCTTTCGACGATTCTGAACCCGAACCAGAACCTGCGGCCAAGGCAGAGCCCGCTCCGGCCCAGAAGGCGAGTCCAGAACCTGAGGAGAAGCCTGTGCAAGGGAGCGCAACAGTGCTCTCCAGCGGCATCGAATTGCCAGGGGTGCTGCATGATGTCGCCAAGCGTGAGGCGGCCCAGAATATACCGGTCGAACCCGCACCTGCGCCCCAATCTGCGCCCGAACCATCGACCGAACTCGTCGCCGCTTGCGATCAGTGCGGCCAGCGCTATGCTGTGGACATGCCCAGCGGAATCGCTGAAGCGCGAATCGATTGTCCGAAATGTGGTGCGCGCAACACGATTCGGCGCTGAATCGAGGTCCCTGCTAACGCAGGGTCCTCGTAAACATGGGTCGGAGAGCCTTTAGGCGATGGGTGGAGCAGTCAAGGTTGACATGACGGACAACGTTCGCCTCCTTCTCGCAACACCGCGGTCACGTGACCGAAGCAGCATCATGCTGGTGCTGGTGCTGATTCTGCCATTGCTCAGTCCTGCCATGGTGGTCGATGCAGCCCAGGTCAAGGCCGAGGATTTCGGCATCGTCGCGGAATTGCACGAGGTGCTCGCGACCCGCGATATTCTGCTCGATAGTGAAGAGGTGCGACTGCGCGCCGAGGATGCCCTCGCACCGGTACGAAGCGGGGTGCGTTCGATGGGCACAGGCGACCCACTCACCTATGTCGACAGTGCTTTGGATGGCCTTGACACCGAACCCTCTGAGCCTCAGGCTGTCGACCATCCCCCACCGATCGATCTGCTGATCGGAGACGATGCGCCGCCCGGATATGTCGACACGATCTGGGGCACGATGATCAATCTCACAGATTACGTGATCTGGGTGCAGTATCAGGCGGTGAATGACGGACCGTCGCACGAGAGATACACGACCATCACCTTCTCCTCCTCGCTGTTGAGCCTGTTCAGCCAGGAGCCGTTGCTGCACGAGATCGATGTCGATGGCGACGGCGACGACTACCCCGACATCCGCGTCGGCATCACGATCACCTTCGACCTCTCCAATGGCTGGGGAGTCGAGGGCACTCCACCGACTCAACTGTGGCTGGAGCCTACGATCGAGTTCAGAGTTGAGGTGATCAATCCGACCGCCGAACTATGGCGAGACATGGAGACCCTCGAGGTATCGTTGATGAAATCCTTCGCCTATGGCATCAATCCGCTGCAGTCTGGCGAATCCTATGTGTGGATCATCGATTCCCACTTCACGATTCCACCGACAGACTGGGCGCTGCAGGTCGGCTTCGAACGCTTCTGGTTCGATCTCGGAGATGTGGGCCTGTCTTTCATCGCGGCGATCCTCAGCGTGCTCGACCCCGTGATTCCCGATCAGGCCGGGCCCGATGAGTCCGCGATCACGATCGCAGCCCTGGCCGCACCGTATTCGATTCAGATCGATAATGCGGGACAGACCCATTGCCCGACTCGCTATGATCCCGTGGATCACCTGAACGAATCCAAGGAGCATGGTTGTCGCATCGCTGCGGGATTCGGATACGGTCACTTCGCACCCGAGCAGGATGGGGTGCGAGACCTGTGGGAATTGTCCTATCTCGAGGTCGCTCTGCATCCGATCGCTGGAAGTGAACGACTGCCCTCGATCGCCGACGTCACGATTCGCGATGACAGCATCCTGCCGAGCGGGGCCGGTACCATGGGTGAGGATGGCTTGACCACCCTCGAGTACTACGCTGACGAGCGCGCGGACATCTGGTTCCACTTCTACGAGGATCGGCGAAATTACACCGAGGGTGCGGGCGAACCCTTCGGCAATGTCACCGAATCGGTTGGCTGGCTGCGCGGAATGCCTTCAGGCACCCTGTCTCCGCTGGAGATCGAGCGCTGCTTCCAGATGCTCGGCAGTGCCTCCCAACCCGAGTTGCCCGGTCAGTTGCCCAGCCGCCTCTCGTTCATTCTCGGCATCAAGAACTTCAGTCGCGATGATACACCCAATGTGGATGACCCGACGTTGCCGATCAACCCCAGAAACCCGCCGAACACGTTGGTCCTGTTGCGCTCAACCCAGTCGGTGGCAGCGGTGGACTACGTCTCCTGGTTCATGCGAGAGGGTGCGGAGACCGATCATCGCAAGACAGGAATCCAACTCGAGAACCTGCCGACTGGTCTGATTCTCTATGGCGACTTCTTCCTCGGTGGCGGCGACGAATTGACCGTGGAGGATCAGGATGCGAACCTCGACATCCTCTCCCAGATGCTCGATGTGACCATCCTGACGATCGTTGACATATTCATGGATGTGTCCAACATCATCAACAGCATCCCGAACGCGCTGGTCGATGTGATCAGCGGTAGCACCGGAGATGCCTCACAAGGCACGGAGATCCACATCGAGATGTTCACCCATTTCGAGGTCGGCCGTCAACCGATGCCAATCGGTGTGTTCGGTCTCGTGATGGGGTCGAGTGTGATTCCCATCGCCTATGGCCCACATCTCATCCTCGCCGATGACCGGACCTCGCCCACGGTTCAAGGGCGACACGGAGAGGTCGATAAACTGGTGCCGATCTCAATCAGTCTGTACCACGAGGGCCTGCAATCGCTACATATTGTCGACAATGCGACCTCGCAATCCCAACGCATCGCCTTCGGCGCCGTGGGCGGCGATCCGTTGCGGATTCTCTTCCTCGAACACCAAGGGGGCGATCTCGCCTCGAGTGACTTCCAGTCCATTCGATTGTCCGAACAACCCGCGACCCTCGAACTCGATGTCTCGCTGACCGAGTTGACCTTCAGTGCGGATCGCGACATTCCTGAGATCATCTACATCGGCAAGGAGGGAAACCAGCGCCAAGCCCTCGTGATCGAACACCTGCCGGGCAACTTCACCATGGCCGTCGATGCGGATGTGACCTGGGTCTCGCAATCACCGATCGGTTCGGTCTCGCTGATGATCTCGAACGCCAGCGATCCCAAAACCATGGATGGCGACCACTTTCTATTCATTCAGGACAAGAATGCCGGCGAAGCGACACTGTCCACACGCATCCACGGCATCACCGAGGTCGGTTACCTCGGCGCTGAGGTGCCCGGTGATCCCGGCGAGGCGGGCCGCGGTCAAGGATTCCTGGTCGGACCCGGAGATGGTGCCTTCCACGGGGTCATCATGGACCAGACCGAGTATGAATCCGAGGCGGATGGACTGACCGCATTCGTGCTGCTCGACCCCTTGCCCGCCCAGCTCGCGCTGCAGGTTCCCCAGGGTGGGGTCAACCAGACCAGCCCGCTCGATGTTCCTGAATTCACCACCGACGAGGGTCTTGCGGGCATCGCCTTCTTCCTCGCCGGCTTCACCAACTTCGGCCAGAGCGTCAACGGCATGCTCGGCAATCTGGTGACCAGCGTGACCGGTGGTGCGATCGATGAGCAGCGCTCAAACTTCTCCTTCGGCATCGAACTCGATGCCGGTCAGGGATTCGATCTGGTGATCGATGCCCAACAGGGCCGAATGCCACTCGATGAGCCCGAATGGCTGCATGGCATCTCGATCGAGGCGGGAAATTCGGCCGATAACCACACCGCCTTCCGCGCCCGGGTCTGGATGCCGGACCTCGCGCCGATAATCGATCTCTCAATCGGCTATGAGAATCTCAACATCACCGACCTTTGGGACATCAGCATCGAGTTGGAGGGCTGGAAGCCGGCGAACCCCGAATTCATGATCGAGGTGAATGGTTACAATGGCCGTGACCTCCACCTGATGTTGCTCGGCTTCGAACCGGGCGAATCCACAGACATCGCGATCGAGACCCAGATCACGACCGACTACAGACCAGTGGTGCCGCAGATGTCGATGTTCAGCAATTACCAGATGAGCGTGGAGCTGGATGCTGTGCACGCAACCCTGCTCGACCGGACCCGATCCACCCGCTATGAGCTGCTGCTGCAGGGTATTCCCAAGCAACTCGACATGACCGCATCACTGGGTTCGATGGTCTCGGTGGGCATGGAGGCGAATGATCCAGGTGAGGATGGCCTCTCCATCGATTCATTGATGCTGCAGATGAACCGTTTCAGCGTGGGAAAATGGTGGCCTGCGACCGTCTTCCTTCACGAATTGCCCAGTGAGATGAACCTCACGACCGCGCCCTCCACAGTCTTTGACATCACCAAACCGCTCGGATTCCAGGGCATGGCCACGTTGACCTATTCCTCCTCCGCTCCGGGCATGGACCTGTTCATCTCGACCACGGGACGGGCGGTGGAGGCCCGTGGTGACACGCTTCTGCTGGCTGAGAATCTCGCCAGCCATATGAGCATCGAGCCGACCACCGACTTCGGCATGCGCATCAGCAGCAGCGGCGAGGGCATCGGGCGACTCTACCTTCGCCAGAACGACGTGCCGGCTCAACCTGGGGTCTGGTTGCACCAACTCGAGGCCGCGGGGGAGAATCTGAAGAGCGCGACGATCCAGATCCACCAGTACGGCCCCTACCCGGTCATCGCGATCGACGACGTGCGCGGTGGCCGTATCATTGCCAATGCGCGGGTCGACATCGAGGTCGCGGGCCAGACTCTGGACGGGCGCGCGGTGCTGATCGATGCACAGGCGACCGGTGGTATCCCGACCGGGACGACCGTCGGCGTGAATGGTCTGGCCGCCGACCTCTCACTGCTGAATCTGATGGGTTTCGAGGGTGAGACCACCCATTACCTGATGCCCGAGCCGCTGACCACGGCCATCGTCACGGGAGTGGCCACATTGTTGGGGGATTGAGATGGCGAAGGATGAGCAGATCGAGGGGATGTACACCCTGGTCGGTGACCCTGATGATCCGGATCTTGAGGAGGCTGGCAAGGAGAAGTTGAGCCTGACCGAGCGTCTGCGGCGCATGACCAGCCGGACGGAGACCGAGACCTATGAGCCGACGGAAGAGGAACGCGAAATCGCCGATCTAGCCTTCGAGAAGGCCCGGAGGGTGGCCAGCCAGATCACTCCGTCCCGGGTCGCGCTCGCCTCGATCTTCATGGCCGCGTTGCTGTTCAGCCTGTTCGCATTGGGCTTCTGGGTCGTGCCGCGCGACGCCGTGACCGTGGAGGTCGTCTACAAACAGGGGGGTCCGGGCCATGTGGTGCTGGTTCAGGTGCACAATTACGGCAGCCGACCAATCGCCAACGTCGAGGTCGACATCACCTTCACCGATGCACAGGGCAACCTCCTGAATTCATCCCACTTCGCCAAAGCCTCGGTCGCTGCCCATACCTCGATCGCGGGTGATGATCTGGAACTGATCGTCACCGGGGTTTCGAAATGGGAGCTCTACACGATTGAGATCACCTTGGATTACGACAATTATGACGGCGCCCTGCCAGAGCAGGTCTGGACGCTGGAAGTCGGGGAGTATACCTTCGAAAAGCATGAGCTGGATGCGGATCGAACCTGGCTGTGAACGACACCATAGGTGTCGCCGCGAGCGGGTAAGATAGAAAACGGACTCAGCAGCCCCTTCCCTCTGAGGCGATGATGATGCACGCGCGAATCGTGTTCGGGATGCTGTCGCTCCTGCTGTTGTCGAGTGCATCGCCATTGGCCACACCGAGGGTCGACTTCGAGGCGGCAGACGTCGTCGAGGAGGGTGGTGGAATCGAGTGGATTCGGCTCACGCCGGACCCCGACAGCATCTCCGATACCCAACCCGCGGCGAGTTGGGATGGCGAGGAACGCCTCCGACCGACCACCGCGGGCACCCACATCGGCCTGTTCACGACAGCGGGGCTCGAATCCGATCTCGAGGTCCCCGAAGTGCTGAGTGTTGTACGCAGCGACATCGCATTGGTTCTCGTCGAGGGCGATGTCGGCTTGTGGACCGCACGGCAGGCCCTTGAAGCGCTGCCTGGAATCGAGGTCCGCGCACACATCCCGCCCTCAGGATTCCTGCTGCAGGGTCATCCCGACGCGCTGGCCGCCGCGGCTGAGTTGGAGGTCGTGGCCGCCGTCCATGCGCTGCCGCTCGCCTTCATGGTCGATCGTCAGGTCAGCGAGTTGCTCGCAACCGCCTCCTCCATGCCCAGCGGTGCATCCGCTTCAACCCCCGTTCAACTCGGCGGTTGGCGGCTCGCAGATGCCGGCTCACCCCAGGATCATGTTCGTCTCGGACGTCTCTCAGGCGATCTCGATACCACGGCGACGATGATGCTCAGCGGTCATCAACCGATTGCTGTCGGCCGCCATCTGGGCCTGCTCCCACTTGCCGACATCGCCACGGTTGCAGCGGATCCTGGCTTGGCCTGGATGAGTCTGGCACCGGTTCTGCAATCCCACAACAACCTCGCAGTGGGCCATATGAGAGCCGATGATGTGTCGAATTACTTCATCACTGACCTCAATGGCAGCGGTCAATCGATCACCGTCGCCGATTCTGGCATCGACCGTGATCACGGCGATTTCAACGGCCGAATCCAACATGTCGAGTCTGTGACCTGGGGTGATTCCTCCACCGAGGATACGGACACCGGTCACGGCACCCACGTCGCCTGCACCGTGCTCGGTAATGGCAGCCGCGGCGGTTATTCGGGCGTCGCACCACAAGCCAAGTTGCGCTTCCAGGCGATGGAGGACGACAGCACCGGGAACTTCGGTGGTGTCAGCATGGACGAATTGATTCGCAAGGCCTACGAGGGGAATTCCCACATCCATACCAATTCCTGGGGTGTGGCTGGCTACTTCGGTGAATACACGACGAGCAGTGAGGATGTCGACAGCCGGACCAATCGTTACGATCGATTCTGGTCCTATGATGGAATGATCGTACTCATCTCCGCTGGAAATGACGGCCCCGATGCCGATACGATCACACCGCCAGCCACCGCGAAGAATGCCGTCACCGTGGGCAATCATCACAACCGTGGTGGCGGCGCACCGAGCACCCTCTCCGCCAGCAGCAGCCGCGGTCCAACCGATGATGGGCGCATCAAGCCCGACATCACTGCACCGGGCTCCTGGGTGCGTTCCTGCCGCAGTCAGGACGCGGCCAACACGGATGGTGCCTCCTGGTCGAGCACCTGGTATCTGGAGTATTCCGGCACCTCGATGGCCGCACCCAATGCTGCGGGTGCCTCGATTCTGATCCGCGAGTATCTGATGGAGATTGCCGGTCGACCCGCGCCTCAGGGTGCTCTGATCAAGGGTCTGTTGATTCTGGGCGCGGAGGATAGCGGCACCCGAGACATCCCCAACAATGACGAGGGCTGGGGTCGGGTGAACCTCGCGAATTCACTGATCCCCGGCACCGATACCGGAATCTGGGTGGACGACCGCAACACGGTTCGCAGCGGCCAGACCCGGGAATACCTGTTCAATCTGACGCGGGCCAACACGCCGCTCAAGGCGGTGCTCACCTGGTCGGATTATCCGGGCAGTACCTGGGCGACCAAACAATTGCAGAATGACCTCGACATGGTCGTCATCGATCCCGATGGGACCGAGTACAAGGGCAACGATTTCGCCTCGGGCCGATCGACCACGGGCGGCGATGCCGATGATACCAACAACGTCGAGGTCGTGCTCATCGATCAGGCCGTGATGGGCGTGTGGACCATTCGCATCACCGATGTCGCCCATGGCGGCCAGACCAGCGATCAGGCCTTCGCGCTGGCCGTACGAGGTGCAGGGGTCAACGACCTTCGCAGCGACCCTCTGCCTTTGGGTACCTCCTTCCAACTCTCCACCTCCATCCCACAGGTGAACGAAGTGTGCGAGATATCCATCCAGATTCAGAATCAGGGTGGCGGCCGGGCCAATGGCCTTCGCATCGAGGCCATCGCGGGTAACCAGAATCTCGGCGAGGTCGAGGTCGACATCGGCCCGGGCATGACCAGCTGGGTGACGTGGGATTGGACGCCCATCACGGAGGGCCAGCAGGTCATCACGATCCGCATCGACCCCCGAGATGACATCGAGGAGATCGATGAGGACAACAACATGTTCGAGACCCTGGTCGCCGTCAGTGCGCCCGGGGTTCGCGTAACCACCGCTCAGTCGACCAAGGTGATCGCGGATGCGAGCTCGACCAGCACCACTTGGGACTTCCAGATTCGCAACACTGCGCTGCTTCCGACCAATGCGACGATTACGGCGGGCACGGCCTTCCGCATCCAGGATGGACAGCCGGTTTCGGGTTGGTTCACATCCTTCACGCAGACGAATTTCGCTCTGGCGGGTGCCGAATCCGCGACGGTGGGATTCACCTTGGTGCACAGTGCAGCGCCCGCGCCGGGTTTGTATCAACTGACGATCACGGCTCACGATGAGGACAATGACCTCGATTTCCCGCTCACGCTCACACTCGACGTACCCATGTTGCCTGAGGTTTCCTTCCAGGTGCCGTTCTCCACCCTGATGGTCCATCCCTCTGAGCCCACGTCCTTCACGATCGATGTGCTCAACCAAGGCAATGGCAATCAGGGCTACAATCTGTATATCGAGTCGCCCAATGGCTGGCGAATTGGATTGGATTCACTAGGTTCGACGATTGGCGCAACCACCGGATCGACCGGTGCGATTCCGGTCGACAGTTCGCGCACGGTCGACATGACGGTGATTCCGCCGGAGGGCGCGCCGCCGGCTGCAGGCCTCTCCCTCTCGGCCAACCTCCTGGTCATCTCACAGGTCGACCCGGACCAGTCCTGGATTCAGCCGATCCAGATCGAGGTGAGCGAATACGCCACCGCATTGATTGAGGCGGAATCAGATCCCGGTGTTCTGAGACCGGATTCCATCGTCTACATCCAATTCACCGTGACCAATCTCGGCAATGTCGATTTGGTTCTGCAACCCGACATCACCGAACGTCCAGGTGGCTGGTCGGTCTCCGAATTCAGCACGGGCGCGCTCGAGATTCCAATCGGAGATTCGGTACCTTATGTGCTCGGCCTGACCGGCAATGGCCTTGCCGTGGGTGGGCCGATCAATCTCCACCTGTCGACCGCGGATGGCTATCGAACCACTTGGAGCAGTGTGCTCGATGTGGTCCAAGAGGCTCAGCCAGTGGTCGATTTCATCGGCCTCGCCGATGCACATGGCATGTCGCTCGGTGAGGTGCCCGCGGGTGAGCCCGGTTTCAAGGCCAATTGGAGGATCACCAATGACGGGGGTGCAGCTTGGACCCCGCTACTCACGCTCGACCTGCCCGACCAGACCTGGCAAGGGGTATGTGACCCGGTCGACCAGATTGCCCCCAGTGGCTCAATCGAGGTGACCTGCGTGATCACCGCACCTTACTTCGCGATGGGAGGCTGGCAGCCCGAGATCAGCCTGATCGTCGATGCCGAGGGGGTCGAGAGAACGAGCGCCGTTGTCATCACTGTCGCCTCTCAACCCGCCGTTCAATGGTCCACCCTCTCAATCGACGAATCTCTCGAAGGTGCAGAATCCATGATCCATCTCGAGATCCAGAACACCGGCAATACCCGCATCGAGCAGCGCATCCGCATCGAGGCGCCCGAAGGCTGGGTCGCCGAGGTCGATGGTCCGGACATCGTCGACCTGGCGATCGATGAGACCCGCGGGGTCCGCATCCGTGTGGTGCCGGCGGAGCCTGGGTTCGCCACCGTCGTCGTCCGACTCGATGGCTCGGACGACATCGACAGCGCCACCCACACCATTGGATTGGATGTGATCGATGACCCGGAAAGCAGCAGCCCAAGTGGATGGGGCGAAACCGTGGCAATCGGCGGTCTGATCTTCTTCATCCTTGCCGGGCTCGCCCTGGCCGGATTGCTGATCATGCGGCTGAAGAAGCCGGATGAGATCAGCCCTGAGCCGATGATGACCGCCATCGCACCTTCGCTGACCGCACCGCTTCTCGCCAAGGCAGCCCAGCCAAGCGTGGTCTGCTGGGGATGCAATGTGCCGATTACCGGGCCTCGCCGCGCCTGCCCGGGATGTGGCGCCCGATACCACGACTCCAATCATGCCTGCGCGGCTTCAACTCTGGTGAACTGCCGCAATTGCGATGCGGCTGTCGACACCTTCGTGCCAGAGGTGGACGAGTGAACCGGCGAGCAGGCGTCCTTTTGAGGGGGTCGTTGCCTAGGCCCTTCATGCGCACGCCCTCGCGAGGTCGCACACTGCTGTTCAGCACGCTGCTCCTGCTCGTGCTCGCAAGCCCCTATGCGTCAGCCTCTGGGGGTCGAGATGCAGATGTCTCGGTCTATTCGGATTCCCCCGGCAAGGAGGCCTCTCCAGGTAATCCTGCGGAATACATCATCACCGTGTCCAACAATGGCGATGACGACATCAGCGTGCAGCTCTCGACCAGTCAGGAAGCCGGCGGATGCCAAGGCTATACCAGCGCCATCGAACAGGTTCCCACCACGATCTCGGGACATGCCTCGGAGCAGGTCACGCTGACGGTCAATGTCACGGATGACTCCTCCGAACAGGTTGCGGATACCTGTGATACCACGGTCACGGCCTCAGCCACTCTGGTCGGTGCCCCGGGTGCGCCAGCACAAGACGATGTCACGGTGACGACCACCAAGGCCGAGGGCAGTGGCAATACCGCCTATGCGGTCGAGATTTCCTCCAGCCAGCCGACCAAGAATTATGATGGCGAGGAATTCGTCGAGTGGTCGGTCACGGTCAAGAACACCGGTCAGGCGCAGGGTCAACAGACGATATCACTGGACATGACGGATTCCTCTTCCTGCCGCTCGGATGGACTGTCGGCCACCGTCGACCCCACCTCGGTTCAACTGGCTGCGGATGAGGAGGAGGTCGTGATCGTATCGGTCGACGTGCCCGAGGGTGAGCAGACCGAGGCTGGATTACACTGTTTCATCATCCATGCCGAGGTGACGACCGACCCCAGTCCACAGGAGAAGGCACAGGACAACATGTCGTTGACCCTCAACATCCCTGAACTGCACGAGTGCGATGCCACACTCTCGCCTTCCTCGATGACGCTGGCTCCCGGCGCTTCGCAATCGGGCACCTTCGAGTTGACCAATGAGGGCAATAGCGACTGGACGGTAAATTTCGGCAAGTCTGGCGCCAAGGCGTCCTGGGTCACACCCTCGACGAGCACCCGCTCGCTGCCGCATGACAACGGCAATGGAGAAGCATCCTTCACCTTCGATGTCAACCCCGATGACAGCCTACCTGCCGACAGCACGACCCAGATTCGCATCCGGGCTCTGGATGGCAATGACGAGCGCTGTTATGCGGTGCTTTCGGTGACCGTCGGCCAATCCTATGGTGCCGCGATCTCGTTGTCCAATGACGTGCTGAACAACGTCGACCCCGGCACCTCGGCATCCACTCAGCTCACAATCACCAATCAGGGTAATGGCCAAGACAGTTTCTCAATCGGCCATTCACCGGTGCCCGCCGGTTGGTCGGTCAACATCGCCTCCTCCTCGGTCACACTTCAAGGAAAACACGCTTCCCAGAGTGATCGCCAGACCAGCGTCGAGGTCGCCGTTTTCGTGCCCACGGACGCGCTCGCCGATGAGGTGATCACCATCACGCTGACCGTCAGCAGCAGCGGTGATTCCTCGGTCAGCTCAACCGAGGAACTCGAGGTTTCGGTCGCCGAGCGACATGCGCTGTCCGCCTCCGTGCTCTCTCTGGACCAGACTGGGCGCAGCGATCAGACCATCCTGTTCCCGGTGACGATCTCCAATGATGGCAACGTGCGCGACTCCTTCCGCCTGCGCGCATGCGATCCCAACCAACCGGGTGCATCCTGTGCTTCGCCTTCGTGGCCCTCGCGATTCGTCGATGCGGCCGGACAGCAGATCACCCAAATCGCGCTCGATGCGGCTGGCTCGCAGCAGGTTTTCCTCGAGGTTACGATCTCGAGCGAGGATGAAGGCGACTACCTTCAGGTCGAGATCAAGGTGAACATCGTCGCCGCGCCCGCGGAGGAGTACAAGGTGACGGTCACCGCGCGGGTCTCGAATTATGACTACATGATGCAGTTGATTCTCGCCGATCCACAAGGCGCACCGGATTCGACCGCTGCAACCCTCCCACCGGGTGGCGAGATCACAATCCAGATGACGCTGACCGATATCGGCACCTCGCCCTATGTCGAGGCGGCGCTGTTCACCGTCGAGGGCATGGGCTCCACCATCTCGCGCGAGATGACGGTGAATGGGCTCGAGATCGAGATCGGTTCGATGCCGTTCGAGATCCCCAGTGATGGTCAGGGCTACTTGGTCGAGATCACCCTCTCTGTTCTGGCCGGCGTGCCCAATGGCGAAGCCGGTGTGATTCAGGTCTGTGCGGCCTCGATGCGCAACACGGCTGAGCCCTCCTGCGTGGCTGTGGTACTCACCGTGGCCACCGTGCACGACCTCTCGGTCGAGGTGGTCGGAGGCCCACAGCGCAACATCACCCACCCCGACTTCGCGGATTTCATCGTGATCATCCACAATGATGGCAACATCGACGAGCAGATCGAAATCAGCTCGACCGAGGGCCTGCGCGGCTGGACGATCGATATCCAACAGACTGACCTGAGCCTTGATTCCGGTCAGTCTGCAGAGATCCTCGTGCGCGTCAAACCCCCGGTGAAGATGTCGATCGAGGACGAGTTCGAGTTCACGCTCATCGTCACTCCCGAAAGCGCACCGGTCGCCGCACAACCGATTGACATGACCGTGACGGCAACGCTCGATGAGAGTATGTTCGGATTCTCCGCCGAGACCTGGGATCTCGTCTCATGGGTCATCATCAGCATGATCGGATTGGCCATCGTCGGAACGGTCCTGTCCAATCGATACCGCAGCGAACGCAGCTGAGGTCCACCGGCCGGCTCGCCGGATATGCTTATGATGGGTCTGCGGGTCGACCGGCTTGAAGGAACCCTACGGGTTCCTGGAGGCGACCCGATTGTCTACGGTTTCGGCAGACTATCTCTCCCTCGCGCTGATGACGTTGGTCGGCATCGGTTTCCCGCTCGGCGGTTTCGTGATGTCGCGCTTCCTCCGCCCGATGCCAGACCCCAATGACCCGACCCGACTGCGCTCCTTCCTGTTGCCTGGATACGAGACCGACCAGTCTCTGTATGTGCGCCGCCTCAGCACCTACGAATGCGGTGCGGACCCGGTTGGGGACGCCATGATCGACTTCCACTTCCAGTATTACTGGTATGCGATCATCTTCCTCGTCTTCGATATCGCCTTCATGTTCCTGGCCTTCGGCGGCATCGTCGTCATGAGTGCAGACCACACGGCCACGGCGGGTGCCGCGGGCAGCGTCGAAGCCGCCACCGGGTCCCTGGTCACATTGATGGCCTTCCTCGGCCTGATGGGGCTGGGTGTGTGGTACGTGTTCCGCAAGCGAGGGCGGATCTATATCTGAGGTGATGGACATGGATGATGGATCGAATTACACCGCTTTCAGCAGCCGAGGGCTGCTCGATGTTGTCGGCGATCTCAATGACAAGGCGCTCAAAGCCAGTCGGATGAAGGATTTCATCGCCGTTCTCGGGGGTCGATTCTTCAACTGGGCTCAGCGCAAGTCGCTATTCCCGCTCCACCTCGGCATCAAGTGCTGTGCGCTGGAGATGGCTGCCGCCGGTGCATCTCGCTTCGATGCGGAGCGCTTCGGTGTCGTGTTCCGCTCCAGCCCCCGCCAGTGCGATGTGCTGCTGGTCAACGGCCCGATCACGAAGAAGTTCGCCGATCCAATCGTGCGACTTTGGGAGCAGATGCCTGAGCCCAAGTGGTGCATCGCGATGGGTGAGTGCGCCATCTCAGGCGGTCCGTACTACCAATCCTACAACATTCTCGAGGGCGTCGATACGGTCATTCCGGTCGATGTCTACATTCCCGGCTGTCCGCCGCGCCCCGAAGCCCTCATCGATGGCTTCGGCAAGCTGCGTGAGAAGATCATCCGCATCGGTGCGGTGCCGAGCGAAGACAGCGAGGGGCGCGGCGCGCCGATTATCGTCGCCGATGACTGAGGTGTTCAGGAATGGCCAAGGAAGTCAGTGCACAACAGACGGCCGACGCCGCCGAGGCAATCGTCGCAGCGACGAATGAGAAGTTCGGCGACGCAGCCGTTGCAGAGGTCGCCAATCATACCGGTGGGCGTCGAAAGAACGCCTATGTATTCATCACCGTCGAAGCGGATCGCTGGCACGACCTCGCCGCCTGGCTCGCCAAGTCCCAAGGCGTCGACCACTGCTCGATGATCACCGGCATCCACTGGCCCGAGAAGGCTGAGGCGACCTGGCAGATCGTCGCCCATCTGATGCGAATGGGTGTGTGTAATCCCAAGCGCATCGAAGGGCGGACCCATGAGACCGAGGTCGACATCTCCAACCTGTCCGGTGCAAACGTTCCGATGGAATTCGAGATCAGCATGTCACTGCCTGCGACCCGCGAGCCCAGCGTGCCCAGCGTGGCCGATATCTGGGTCGGCGCGGAGTGGAATGAGAAGGAGACCTGGGATCTGGTTGGCATCGATTTCGAGGGCCATGTGGGCATGCGCCGCGTGTTGCTGCCTCACGACACGCCCACCGGCTACCACCCGCTTCAGAAGCAGCACCGACTGCGCTATCACGACTTCAACGAGATGTACGATGATCCGCAGGGATTCGGCCGAAAGCCGGACGACGTAGGGAAGGTGAAGTGAATGGCGGAAATGTGGATTTCGATGGGGCCTCAACACCCCATGACCCACGGCCTGTGGACCCTCAAGGTCAAGATTGACGGCGAGACCGTGGTCGATACCGAACCGGACCTCGGCTACATCCATCGCGGCGTCGAGAAGATATGCGAAGCCCGCGATTTCACCCAGATCACCACCTATTGCGACCGACTCTGCTATGCGAGCGCCAATACCTGGTCGCATGCCTACATCTACGCGGCTGAGGACCTGCTCGGCGTCGAGGTGCCCGAGCGCGCCGAATACATCCGCATGGTCGCCGTCGAACTACAGCGCATCGCGAGTCACCTGATGTGGCTCGGCGCCTACTGCCCGGATGTCGGCAATCTGACCGGCATGGTCTGGTGTCTGCGCGAGCGCGAGATGATGATGGATCTGCTGCAGGAACTCGGCGGCTCCCGCCTGCACTACAACTTCCCGCGCGTGGGTGGAGTCAAGCGCGACCTTCCGATCGGCTTCGCGATGCGCTGCCGTGCCAAACTCAAGCTGTTCTTGGACCGCATCCAGGAGTATGAGGCCATTCTCGATGAATCGACAATCTTTCTGATTCGCACCCAAGGTGTCGGCTACGCAAAGGCCGAAGATATGGTCAACCATGGTGTGACCGGCGTCAACGTCAGGGCGGCCGGTCACAATTACGACGTGCGCTGGGCCCACCCCTACTCGATCTATGACGAGTTGGATTGGACCGTGGCCGTTGAACGCCCGTCGATCAAGGGCAGTGATTGCTACGACCGCTACCGCGTGCGCGTGGAAGAGATGCGCAACAGCGCGATGATGGTTCTCGAAGGCCTCGACAAGATGCCCGGTGGTGCCGAAACCAACCATCCCTCCGGGGATCCGGCAATCATCGCCAAAGCGCCGGCACGCGCGCCTGAAGGGCAGACCGGCTTCCACCACTTCGAGGACAGCCGCGGCGAGTCGATGTTCTATCTGGTCGGTGGTGGCGAAGGGCGAGGAAAGCACCCCTACCGGGTCTCGATCCGAAGCCCGATGTTCATCACGATTCCCTACGCGGCCAAGTGCATGATCGGCTACAAGATCGCCGACATCCCGGCCATCATGGGTTCATTCGACCCTTGCATCGGAGAGACGGACAGGTGATCTGATGGCGACCGATGACATTCTCGACGTCCGCGGCTGGGTTCGCATTGGCATGGACAGCGTGGCCGAGAACACGGTCGGCATGTCCCGTCACTGGGAGTACACCGACGGCGTGGCCTGGTTCCTCACTGAGTTCGTGATGACGATCGTCATCTTCGGCGGCATCATGAGCACCCTGTTCGTGCTGCTGTGGATGGAACGCAAGCTGCTCGGCCGTTTCATGGATCGTCGCGGCGCCGTCACCTCTCTACGCAGCCTCTGGGTTGGCGAGGGCGGGGTCACGGCAGGCGAATGGTGGAATCAACTTCCCTTCGGGACAGGCGTACCAATCGGCATGCTGAATCGCACCCTGAACAAGGTCGCGGGCAATGACCACGAACTCGAGGCCGTCTCGCGTGTGAAGAATCGTTCCTACCACGGTGTGTGGTGGATGCTGCCCGGCTTCTTCCAGAATCTGGCGGATGGCATGAAATTCATGACCAAGGAACACATGGTTCCCGAGAAGGCAGATCGATTCGTCTACGAGGTCGCACCTTTCATGATCATCGCGACCACCGTGATGTGCTTCACCTTCATCCCACTGGGACCGCAGATCTATTCCAATGACTCCGAGTTGTCAATCCTCTTCCTGATGGCGATCTTCTCGATCGCGCCGCTCGGCGTCTTCTTCGCCGGCTGGTCGTCCAACAACAAGTACACCCTGCTGGGTGGCATCCGAAGTGCGGCGCAGTTGACCGCCTATGAGATTCCGCTGCTGATCGTCGTCCTCAGCGTCGTCGTCCTCTCAGGCTCCTTCAACATGATCGAAGTCATCGAATTCCAAGCCGACTCCGGTGTGTGGAACATCTTCCTCCTGCCGCTGGGAGGTCTGCTCTTCATGGTCACCATGGTGGCTGAGGTCGAGCGCATCCCGTTCGACATGCCCGAGGCCGAGGCCGAATTGGTCGAGGGCTGGTGGACCGAGTACGGTGGCATGCGCTGGGGCCTGATGTTCTCGGCGGAATATCTGCGAACCTATGTGGCCTGCCTGCTATTCGCGCACTTCTTCCTCGGTGGCTGGGAGGCGCCGTTCGAAGACACGATTCCATTCATCTCGATGGTGCCACACGTGGTGTGGGTCTTCCTCAAGTCCTGGTTCATCTTCATCTTCTTCGTCTGGCTGCGCGCTTCACTGCACCGCGTTCGCACCGACCAGATCCTCGAATTCGGCTGGCGCTGGCTGCTACCACTGAGTCTGGTCAACCTCGCGATGGCGACCGCGCTGCGCCTGTGGGTCTACGATGGCATCAACGGCGAGTGGCCGATCTTGGTGCCGATTCTCATCACATCCATCGGACTGGCGCTGTTCATCCTGCTCGCGATCGATGAGGACCCCGCTGCAATCGAGGCCAATACTCGGCCCTACAGCGTACAGACGACAGACGTGGCCAGTCCAGGCCAGCACAGGGAGTGATTGCAATGGCGCACCACAAGCACGCAACCCCGAACTTCCGCAACCTGATCGTCCGTCCGATGTGGATGACGCTCAAGACCGCGCTGCGCACCTTCCCAATCATCGGCCGCTCGAAGTGGCTGCAATCCCACGGCGGTGGCAAGCCCTACCACGGACAGGTCATCGACCCGATGACCGAGGCCGAGCGCGAGATGTATACCGAACAGGCTCACCCGAGCGTCGGCCATACCTACTCGCCGGATCGTGCGACCACAGATGTCCACCCCAATTTCGAACGGCCGGTCACGGTGATGTATCCCTATGAGCGACTCGAGGACATGGAGCCCTGGCTGTTCGTGCCGGGCAATTACAATGGTCGCATCGGGGTGATCTGGGAGACCTGCACCGCCTGCAAGGCCTGCGTGCGCATCTGTCCCAACGCTTGCCTTCACATGGAGACCGAGACCCGAGTCAACGTGCTCGACCTCGCTGAGGAGGGCGATGAGAATCACGGTCACGGCGTCGCGCTCGAAGTCGGTGGCCAGGCGGCTCGCCGCATCGAAGGCAGTGAAGAGGCTGCGGCGGAATTCCAACTTTCAACGGCGCACGAAGCCCCGCCCGAGGAGTATGAGTTCGGCGAGGTCATCGACCTGTCTGGAGACACTGTGAGCGTGCGATGGAATGCTTCGGGAACGACCGAGGAGGTCGCGTCCAGTGATCTGCTCGGTGCCGAGGTCGACATCGTGTCCGGTCGCATCGACATCGGCCGTTGCATGTTCTGTGGCCTGTGCATGGAATCCTGCCCCTTCAACTCCTTCTTCATGACCAATGAGTACGATGGCATGTCCACCCATACCCGCGAGGATCTGTGGTACGAGGCGGACCGCACCCGCGTGCTGCCCGTCCAACACGCGGAAGCGGTCGATCGTGAATTGGCCAAGCGCGCCGAGCAGGCGCGCAAGAAGGCCGAACGTGCAGCAGCGAAAGCCGCGAAGTCCCCGAAGACGGAGGCCTGAGACATGGAACTCCCCGCCTTTCTGATGGACCCGGTCGGTGACATCCTCGGTTCGGTCGAGGGCATCGCCTTCACGATCCTCGCCGCATTGGCCATCATCGGCGCACTGGGTACGGTCTATGCCAAGCGCGTCGCCCATTCGATGCTCGCTCTCATCATGTGCTTCTTCGCGGTCGCGGGCGTGTTCCTGCTGGCCCAGGCCGAGTTGCTCGCTGCGATCCAGATCCTGGTGTATCTCGGCAGTGTGATGCTCGTGTTCGCCTTCGGCGTGATGCTCTCTCGTCGGCAGATCATGGAGGAGGATTTCGAATGAGACTCGCAGGCACCTTCGCGCGTCTCGGCATGATCGCCCTGCTCGGCACCCTGCTCGCCGTGCTGATGGATCCCGGCAACTGGGTCGAACGCAGTGGTGGCGATGCCATGACCACGCTGAATTTCGCCACGACGATACTCGAGGAATGGGCCTTTGCCGTGGTCGCACTCGGTGCGCTTCTCGCCATGGCGATGGTCGGCGCGGCCTATCTGGTGCGCGACGAGCGCGAGATCAATCTCATGTGGGAAATCACGGGAGGTGAAGAGGAATGATCGATCCCTCTTGGATCGCGGGCCTCGGTGCCTTCCTGTTCTGTATCGGCCTTGCAGGCACTTTCACCCGCAAGAACGCGATCATCGTGCTGATGTGTGTCGAGATCATGCTCAACGCGGTCAACCTGAATTTCGTCGCCGGTGCGATGCTCTACAACGACATCCATGGCTGGGTCTACACGGCAATCGCAATCGCCATCGCTGCGGCCGAGGTCGCGGTGGGCCTCGCCATCTTCCTGGCGCTGTACAGCCAACGTGGGACGATCAGCCTCGACGAAGTGACGCTGCTCAAGAACTGAGGAGGTGTGATGCAATGGGACAACACAACAAGTCGGAATGGAGCCTCCTGCTGCCCGTCCTCGCGATGGTCGCCTTCCCCTTCATTCGATATTCGATCGGCTACGGCCCGATTGAGAGCGCATTCCTGATCGCGGCTGTGCCATTGCTGGTCTTCCCGGCGATCCTCATCCTCGGTCAGATGTACAAGGGCACTGAGATGTGGAAAGACCAGCTCAAGGAGGGCGGCATCATCGCTCTGGCCACGCTGGCCATCTGCCTCTCACTCACCGTCTGGCTGTTGGTTGCATTCCTGGTCGACCAAACGAGCTTTGGCGCGCAGGGAACGGTGTTTGATTGGATTTCATTCGATCTACTCAACGATGACGGCGTGAGGCATGAACTGATCGCGGTCGCACCGCTGTCGTTCGGCATCTGGATCGATCCGGTGTCTCTGGTCGTGCTGTTCGTCGCGGCCTTCCTCTGCTTCCTGATCTGCTGGTTCGCGATCGGCTACATGACGACCGATCCGGTCAACGAGAACCGCAACCACCGCTTCTTCGCCCAATTCCTGCTGTTTTCCTGCGGCATGTTCGGCATGCTGCTCGCGGACAGCTTCCTGTGGTTGTTCATATTCTGGGAGATCATGGGCCTGTGCTCCTATCTGCTGATCGGATTCTACTGGGAGAAGCCGAGTGCAGTCGCGGCGGCCAAGAAGGCCTTCATGACCACGCGTGTGGGCGATGTCTTCCTGATGATCGGCCTGTTCATGCTGTACGACCTGTACCACAGCCTCGAATTCTCGGTCATCTTCGGCGACCCCACACTCGGTGGTGCGATCAGCGGTGATCAGTTGCAATGGCCGCTGTTCCTGATGTTCATCGGCTGTGTCGGCAAGTCCGCTCAATTCCCGCTGCACGTCTGGCTTCCCGATGCCATGGAGGGTCCGACCCCGGTGTCCGCGCTCATCCACGCTGCGACCATGGTCAATGCGGGACTGTATCTGGTCGCGCGCATGTATCCGCTGTTCGGTGAGGCTGCCTTCGAAGGCGATTTGTCCGACCTCGCCCTGCTGATCACCTGGGTCGGCGGCATCACGGCCTGCATGGCGGCCTTCATCGCATTCGTCGCCAATGACATCAAGCGGGTTCTCGCCTATTCGACGATGAGTCAGCTCGCCTACATCTTCACCGGGCTGGGTGCAGCCTGCTGGTTCGCCAACAATGGCTTCCATGAATTGGCCGCGGTCGCCTTCGGCGCCTCGATCTTCCACCTGTTCAACCACGCCATGGCCAAAGGCATGCTGTTCATGGCCTCGGGCTCGGTCATTCACGAACTGCATCACGCGCACGAGCACCTCGCACACGAGAATGGTGAACAGGATGACCACTTCGATGCCCAGGACATGCGCAACATGGGTGGACTGGCCAGCCGCATGCCGGTCACGAGCCTCGCCATGCTGCTCGGCTCGGCCTCGATCATCGGCATTCCGCTGATTGGCGGATTCTGGTCGAAGGAGGGCATCGTCGGCCAGGCCTGGAACGTCTACCTCAATGGTGGCGAGATGATTCTCTTCCCCGCTCTGCTGGTGCTCGCAACCGCGGGCATGACCGGCTTCTACATGTCACGGATGTGGTTCATGACCTTCGCGGGCAAACCCAAGAGCGAGGCCGCAGCGATTGTGGTTGAAGAGACGCATTGGATCAAGACGCCTCTGGTCACGCTGTCGATTGTGACCGCCTTCACCGGATTCCTGTTCGCCCTGTTCAGCCTACCCGAGTACATCGGTGAGCCCGATGGCCACCTCGGGCTGCACGGCGGCGACCTCGCCCACGGCCTGATCGCAACCCTGACGCATGCCTTCCTGCCCAGCGGCAACGTTCTGAAGGTGGTCGGCTGGACGACGATTCTGATCTCAAGCCTGTTTGGACCCTTCATCGCTGCGCGCATGCACGGGGGAAGCCTCGCCAAGGGCGAGCAGGCAACACCGTTGGTCGGCTGGCTGGTCGACCTCTCAAGCCGTGCGGGTCATACCGATGTGGGTGAATTGGCCGAGGGTGGCTTCGCCGAGGCCCTGCACAATCGTCTGTACATCGACGATGCCTACGAATGGCTGATCGCCAAGACGATCATGCCGTTCGCCATGCTCGCCGCCTGGTTCGATCGACGTGCGGTGGACGGCGTCATCAAGGGCATCGAGTCCGGCAGCCAATCGATTAGTGTGTGGATTCGCAACCTGACCACGGGTCGGGCTTCGGATTACCTTCTGATGGCCTCGATCGGCGTGCTCGCCATCACCGGCATCCTGTGGGGGGTGGCCTGAATGGAGATTCTGACCCTGTTGGGCAATCCGCTCACCGTGCTGACGCTTCTGCCGATTCTCGGCGGATTGCTGCTGATGCTCGTGCACTGGCTGGCCAATTCCGCAACCAAGGAGGCCTTGACCAACCCGATTCGCGCCGTCAACATGGGCATCGCGTTGCTGATGTTCATTCTCGCCACCCTGATCGGCCTCGAGTCGATGGACCTCGCCTGGGGCGAATTCATCTTCCAGAATTGCGAGACCGGAGAATTGGTCAGCGGCTCCTGCTCACTGATCAGCAGCATCGGGGTGTCTTGGCACGTCGGTCTCGACGCGCTGTCCTTCCCGATGGTCTGGTTGACCACGCTCCTGGTCCCGATCTCGATGCTGGTCGAGTGGAATGCGAAGAAGGGTCCCTATTTCCACAGCCTGATCCTGATGATGGAAGGCGCCCTGATCGGGGTCTTCGTCAGTCTGGATCTGTTCATGTTCTACGTGTTCTGGGAACTCACGCTGATTCCGATGTTCTTCCTCATCCTAATCTGGGGTGGGTCGGACCGCCGATATGCGGCTCAGAAGTTCTTCATTTACACCTTCACTGCGAGCGTGTTCATGCTCGCTGGGATTCTCATCATGTACTACAATAACGAGGTGTCATGGGCGGGCAATCTCACCGGTCGTTCCTTCGATTTCACCACCATGCAGAATCGTGAGGGCGCGGGGCAATTCATCGCCAGCGGCAGCCTTCGAGGGTTGGTCTTCATCCTGCTGTTGATCGGTTTCGCCGCCAAGATGCCGAGCGTACCGGTTCACACCTGGCTGCCCGATGCGCACGTCGAGGCACCGACCGCGGGTTCGATGCTGCTGGCGGGTGTCATGCTGAAAATGGGCGCCTACGGCTTCCTACGGATGTCTCTCTCGTTATTCCCCGATCAGGTGATCGAGTTCCAGATGCTGTTGATCGTGCTCGGCATGGTCAGTCTGGTCTACGGTGCGATCGTGTGTCTGGGCCAAACGAATCTCAAACGGATGGTCGCCTATTCCTCGGTATCCCACATGGGACTGATCTTCCTCGGTATCGCGACCCTGCAACCACTGGGCATCGCGGGGGCGCTGTTCATGATGTTCGCGCACGGCATCATCAGCCCGCTGCTATTCGCCGTGTGTGGCGCGTTCAAGCACCACTATCACACGCTTGAGATCGGCAGCATGCGCGGACTTGCGCATCACAGCCCGTGGATGAGCGCGCACATGATGGTCGGTTGGATGGGCAGCCTCGGTCTGCCACTGATGGCCGGATTCGTCGCTGAGGTCGCCATTCTGATCGCCTTCTACATGGCCTTCGGCTGGTGGGTGTTATTGCCCGCTCTGACGCTGATCGTCACCGCGCTGTACTACCTGTGGAGCATGCAGCGCACGATATTCGAGGGCGAGGGAGAAGCCATCCTGCCCGCGAGCATGGAGGGACACACCCCACGCGACATCACCTGGCATGAGAATGCGGGCATGTTGATCCTCGGTGTGCTCGCCGTGGTCTTCGGCATCCTGCCCTTCTTCTTCTTCGACATGATGTCGGATTGGGCAAGCCTTGTGGTGGGCGGTCCAATCATCGATGCTCTGAACGGCGTGGAGGTGGGACCATGAGTCTCGGCACCCTGTTCAGTGGTCCGGAGATGGCCAGCGCGCTCATGCCCGAGTGGATTCTACTGCTCGGCATCGTCGCCATGTTCATCATCCCGAATCTCGGCGATGCCACCTTCCGTCTGCCGATTCCCGGCAAGAGCATCCGCATCCCGATTCTGCTGGGTGGCAAGCGCTTCGCGATCACCAGCGATCCACGCCTTCCTGCAGCGATCGCGGGCTTCACGCTGTTGGCGGCCTTCGTCACCGCGCTGATGAGTCAGATGATCGATTCCAGTGTCGGTATCGCCGAGGCCTGTCTGACCATGGATGGTCTTGTTCAGGACTGCACATCCGACAGCACCCACGTGCTGCGAATCGATGCATTCAGTCGACTGTTCGAGATGATCTTCTACGCCGCATTGCTGCTCGCGCTGCTGGGCAATTGGGACCGATTGTCCGCCACACCGCTCAAGCGGCTCGCACTCAAGGCACAGTCCGATGAAGCGGTCGAGACCCGCCGCCTGATGCGCCTGATGAACAACCGTCGTCAGGTCGACTTCTACCTGCTCGTGTTGATGGTCGCGCTCGGTATGTCCGTGGTCGCGCTCTCGGTCAACCTGTTCGTGTTATTCGTCGGTCTTGAACTGGCGAGCCTCGCCTCCTATGTGCTGGTCGCTTTCCTCAAGGAGACCAAGACCGGTTCCGAGGCTGGGCTGAAGTATTTCATCGTCGGCAGTGTATCGAGCGCAGTGGGATTGTACGGTATCTCGATGCTGTACATCTGGAATGGTGATCTCTCGATCTATGGCTCCAATGGTCTGGCTGAGAAATGGGTCACTGAGGGACCGAATGCGATGGCCATGATGGGCCTTGGATTCATGTTGGTCGCGTTCGGCTTCAAGGTCAGCGCCGTCCCCTTCCACTTCGTTGCGCCCGATGCCTATTCGGGTGCTGCCGCGCCGGTCGCTGGCGTGCTCGCGACCGCGAGCAAGGCGATGGGCTTCCTCGCGCTGATGCGCGTTCTGATCGGCGTCACTCTGGGAGAAGGCGAGAACGCCTGGTTCGTGCTCATCGGACTGATCGCAGCGGTCACCATGACCTGGGGCAACATCGCGGCGCTGGGCAGCCGCAACCCGAAACGGATGCTCGCCTACTCGAGCGTGGCTCACGCGGGATACATGCTGGCGGGCATCGCGGCCATCGGCGCGCTCGGACCGGGTGAATCCAGCGAATTGATCGCCACGGCAATCATCTTCCATCTCGCCGTGCTCGTGACTTTCAAACTCGGTGCTTTCCTCGTCATCAGCCTGCTGGAATGCGAGGGCCGTGGCCATGAGTTGGAGCATTACCATGGCCTTGCTCGTCGCGATCCGCTGATTGCGATCTCGATGCTGATCTTCATGCTCGCGCTGGCCGGAGTTCCACCCTTGTCTGGATTCCTCTCCAAGCTGATGATGGTCAGCGGCATCATCTCGGGAACGCTGGGAGATGTCACGACCGTGGGCGATCTGTCGTGGGTGTTCTGGTTGGCGATTCTGATCTTCGTCAACAGCGCGCTCTCGATCTTCTACTACCTGCGGGTGGTCGTCGTCATGTTCTTCGAGGATACCGACCGACCGGTCCGACTCTCACGCGCTCCGATGCTGCGCATCGCGATCATGCTGTGCACGATGGGCGCGGTCGTCTTCGGCTTCGGTCAACTCGCGGATTCCTTGGTAAATGCAGCCGCGGATGCGGCCGCGGCCCTGTTCGACTGAACCCTCTCCCAGAGAGGCGGTTCGGCCGACGCCTCCCTGTTTATGTAGGGCGGTCGGGTCGACCGGCCTGAATACCATGGGCCGACGTCGTGAGGAACTCGTCGATGAAGAGCTGCTCGCGCGGCTTGAGGAAGGCGGTAGCGATAAGATTCGCGTGCCACTGCCCAAGGAGCGCATCGGTGAGATGTTCGCCATCGCAGATCAAATCCTCGGCGGCCGCAAGGTGCGTGTCGTGTGCGCGGATGGTGAGACCCGACTCGCGCGGATTCCCGGCAAGATGCGCCGACGCCAATGGGTGCGTGAGGGTGACCTCATCATCGTGCAGCCCTGGGATTTCCAAGACGCCAAGGCCGACGTCAAGAAGCGCTACACCAAGACCCAGTCCCTCTATCTCTCCCGCAAGGGTGTCCTGCCCGAGATCGTCGACATCTTCGGTTCCGGAAACGAGAAGTGGGATGATCTGGATGATGCTGGCATCTTCGGTGGCGGCGACGACGACCTGTTCGACGATGAGCCTGCGGAGGCAGAAGCCCCTGCTGAAGTCGAGGAGCAGGCTGAGGAGGAAGTCAAGGAGGAGGTCGTTGAGGATACCCCTGAAGAAACTCCTGAAGAAACTCCTGAAGAAACTCCTGAAGATTCCGCCGAACCCACACCCTCTCCCGCGCCGGTCGATGACGTGACCGACGAAGACATCGACAGCCTGTTCGGGCCGGCCTGAGGGAGGACGAGAACATCGCACGGCGCCGCAAGGCTCGTCGTGAGAGCGATCCACGTGAATGGACCTCGCCGTCTGCGGATGGTGCCGCCGATCTCGATGCGGACCCGACCGCGGTCGAACTGGCGATCGAGGCGGAGAACATCGCGTTGGCCGAGGAGAAGTGGAGCCAGGCCGAATCCGAACAGGATCTGCATGCGGACATGGATCGCAAGCA
>Ga0208879_1000867_pt1 | contig 30109 bp, 24 predicted proteins | sample Knorr_S15_td_Bot_FD_185605 | JGI IMG/M metagenome (GOLD analysis project Ga0208879, IMG submission 185605) | Marine microbial communities from Southern Atlantic Ocean transect - Knorr_S15_td_Bottom_ad_5009_LV_A (SPAdes) (version 2) | ecosystem: Environmental > Aquatic > Marine > Oceanic | place...
TTCATTCAAGACGGACAACTCTTCAACAGCGCGGTGAAGCTGTCGGTTTTCGCGTTCGAGGGAATCTAGCCTTGCTTGTGAGAGATCTGACATGGCGGTGTTTTGATCGACAGGTCGAATGTATAAAGCTATACAGCTCAGTTCACAAAGTCACGGAAAAGATGGCTCGAAGTTGCGTTGGGCGGATCAGTCGACCGAAAAGAGCGTTTCGTGATTTCGCCCGACCGCCTACCGTCTGTCTGAGTTTTCGATGCGCTCGCTGAAGCCTCTCAATTTCTATTACTGGAGCTATAAACGCCTGTTTGTACCCGGATTATTGTGCGCGGTCGCGTCGTCTGTTTTCGCCATAATAGTCCCGATGATCGTCCGGCAGGCGATCGACAGCATTCCGAGGTTTGTCAGCACGTATCGAGCGTTTCAGGGGACTCCACTGGAGTCCTATCTGTACACAGATTTTTTCATTTCCCTGTCTGTATTTGGACTCATCATCATTGGGCTGAGCATCGGAAGTGGGATTTTTTCCTTCTTGATGCGGCAGACCGTAGTCGTGGCGTCTCGCCACATCGAGTACGACCTGAGAAATCGTCTCTATGATCAGCTCCAATCTCTATCGCACGATTTCTATCTGGAGCATGCTACGGGAGACCTGATCACCCGGGCAACGAGTGACATAGAGCAGGTGCGCCGCTATATCGGGCCGGCCATCATGTATACGACGCGGGCGGTGGTGACTATTGTTACGGCGGTAACCGTGATGTTTATCATCTCGCCAGAACTCACCCTCTACACGCTGATACCAATGCCGCTGCTGGCCGTGGCGGTTTTTCTGGTCGCCAAAATGGTCCACGTTCGCAGCGACGAGTTGCAGAAGCAATACTCCGTGTTGACCTCTAAAGTACACGAGGCACTCTCTGGAATTCGGGTATTGAAAGCCTACGCGAGAGAGGAGAGAGAAGCCGAAGCATTCGATGTCGAGAGTTCACACTACCGAAAACGCAGTTTGAGTCTGGCGATGATAGAGGCGGCCTGGCGTCCCGTATTCGTGACTCTGGTGGGATCTTCTACCCTCATTGTGGTCTGGGTAGGAGGGACTCTCGCGATGGCAGGAGAAATTACCCTCGGAAATATAGCAGAATATATCATTTACGTGGCTCTGATGACGTTTCCGGTTGCAGCGATGGGCTTTGTGATCACCATGGTGCAGCGCGCGGCGGCGTCAATGGCCCGCCTGAATGAAATATTCGACGCCAAACCGAGCATCCCTTCTTCCAACGGGGCCGAGCGTACTCCGATCAAAGGAGGAATTTCGTTCAACAACGTATCGTTTCGACATCCTCACAGTGGTGTTCTGGCCCTCGACAACGTCAGTTTCGATATACCGCCCGGAAGTACGGTTGCCATTGTCGGGCGAACCGGGTCTGGGAAGACCACGCTCGTGGAGATGATTCCACGACTGCTTGACGCCCAGGAAGGTGCCGTGTTGATAGACGGAAAAAACATTAAAAGCGTCGCCGTCGATCACATCAGGTCAGCCATCGGATACGTACCCCAGGACGTATTCCTGTTTTCGGACACCGTAGCAAACAATATTTCGTTTGGAGAGATGGACGCGGGCGTCGACGAAATCGAACGGGCAGCAGCAGAGGCAGACCTCCTGGAGAATGTCCGCGAGTTCAAGGAAGGATTCGAGACATTCGTCGGGGAGCGCGGAATCACCCTCTCCGGGGGACAAAAACAGCGGACGTCGATATCCAGGGCCCTGATTCGGAACCCCAAGATCCTGATTATGGATGACGCCCTGTCCGCGGTCGACGTGAATACAGAACGCACCATTCTGTCACACCTCCGAAAACACTTCGGCAAACGAACCATCGTGATTGTGAGTCACCGTGTCTCAGCCGTTCAGGACGCCGACCAGATCATTGTCCTCGATGACGGTCGGATTATCGAGCGGGGCAATCACGCGTCTCTTCTCGAGAACAAAGGCTTCTACGCATCGCTCTATCACAAACAGCAGCTCGAGCAGGAATTGGAGGCGCTGGAATGAGCAAGAAAGAAGAGAAAAAAGGAATCGACAGGCGCCTGCTACTGCGCATCATCAGCTACCTGGGGCCTTACAAGGGGTGGGTCAGTCTGGCGTTTGTGACTGTGATGATGGCCGCGTTTTTAGGCCCTCTTGTACCGAAGTTGGTTCAGATCACGATTGACCGTGACATCGTTTCCGGAGATGCGGACGGACTGAGAAGGATGATTTCAATCCTTTTCATGATTCTGGTGGCCGAAGGTCTGCTCTCATTTGTTAATGCATACATGACCCAGTGGATCGGCCAACAGGCGATCTACGACCTCAGAACTGCTGTTTATCGCCATATTCAGCGTCAATCGCTTCGCTTTTTTGACGGGACACCAATTGGCCGGCTCATCACGCGGACAACCAGCGATGTGGAATCCCTGAGTCAGGTCCTCTCAGCGGGTCTCGTGACAATCATGGGGGACCTGTTCAAGATCATCTTCATTTCCTGGTTCATGTTCTCGCTTAATCCTGGACTGGCGTTTGTTACGCTTTCAGTGATGCCGCTGATGCTTTACGCAACCTTCTGGTTCAAGAGAAAGGTTCGTGAGGCCTACAGGGACACGAGAAAGCAGGTAGCTCGACTGAATTCTTTCCTTCAGGAGCACATCACCGGTATGCGAATTGTCCAACTTTTCGGGCGAGAGGAGGAAGAGATGAGCCGGTTTGACCGCATCAACGACGATCACCGTCAGGCTCACATTCACACCATTTTTTACTACGCATTGTTTTTTCCGATTGTCGACATCGTCGCTACGACTGCGCTGGGTCTCGTTATCTGGTTTGGCGGCCTCACCGCGATGTCTGGAACGCTGACACTCGGAGTCCTGATCGCCTTCATCCAGTACGCGCGGAGATTTTTCGAGCCCATTCGAAATCTTTCAGACCAGTTCAATACGCTGCAGAGTGCGATGGCCGGGGCCGAGCGAATCTTCGACCTTCTCGACACAGACGAGTCCATTCAAGAGATCGACGAGCCCCTCGAATGGGAGGAAGTCGAAGGACGTATTGAGTTCAGAAACGTATGGTTTTCCTACGATCCTGAGATGGATAAGGACGACGATGAAGCAGACTGGATACTCAAGGACGTCAGTTTCACGGTCAATCCTGGACAGTCGCTCGCTATCGTGGGCGCCACTGGAGCCGGGAAAACGACCATTATCAGTCTGTTGCTTAGGTTTTACGATATCCAGAGGGGGACGATTCTGGTAGACGGTTTCGATATACGCATGGTCAGGCTGACCGACCTTAGAGAGCACATAGGACTGGTCTTGCAGGACGTCTTTCTATTTTCAGGATCCATCCGAGACAACATCACCTTGCGAAATACAGCATTGAAACTGGAGAGCGTCGTGAAGGCAGCTCGCGCGATCGGAGCATCTGGATTCATTGAAAGACTACCTGATACCTACGATCACGAGGTCAAGGAGCGGGGTATGTCGCTCTCGCACGGACAACGACAATTGCTGTCCTTTGCGCGGGTCCTCGTCTACGATCCGCGGATTCTGGTACTGGACGAAGCAACCTCGAGCGTGGATACTGAAACCGAAGAAACGATTCAACACGCTCTCGAAACGTTGATGAAGGGCAGAACCAGTATCGCCATCGCACATCGTTTGTCGACCGTTCAGCATGCAGACCAGATCTTGGTGATGCACCGTGGACAGGTGCGGGAGAGGGGTAATCACCAGGAACTGATTGCCACCGATGGACTCTATCGGACCCTGTACGAGCTTCAGTATCAGGACCAGGAAGTCGAGGCCTGATCCGTATTTCGAAAAAATTATACAGCATCCTGAAACTTTTATCATCCTTATCGTATATTTACGATATACGATTTAACTAACAATCCAAGCAGCTGTTTTCAAATGGCAAAAGCACAGAGTGACCGTTTTTCGACCCAGCAACAATCGCTGGCGGACCTTGCAAAGGCTCTATCTCATCCAGCTCGCATAGCGATCCTGGAAGTTTTGGCGGCGCGCAACGTCTGTATCTGTGGAGAATTGGTCGCCGAGATGCCCCTTTCACAGTCCACCGTCTCCCAGCATCTGAAGGTGCTCAAGGAAGCCGGGCTGGTGATCGGCGAAATCGACGGGCCCAAGTCGTGCTACTGCGTCGACTGGTCGAAACTGGCGGACGCACAGTCGGCAATCGTGACCTGGTTCTCGAAGACTGACACTCTGAAGGCGAACTGCTGCTGAAAAAGGAGGATAGATACAATGACACTTACTGTCACATACAATAATTGCTGTAACGATGTCACCATGACCCGGAACGAGCCCTGCTGTGAAGTGAAGGCACAAATCAACGAAACCGAAGCGTGCTGCAGCCCGACCGAGCAGCGCTCAGAGGGAGAGCCCTGTTGCGCAGCCGCCGAGGATGCGGAGGAAGGCGAGGCGTGTTGCACACCCGGAGAGCCCGGCTGCTGCACCTCTGATGAACTGGAATCTTCGAGTGAGGGCATAAAAGAACAGGTCAGGAAGAAATATGCGGCCGTGGCCACATCCGGGGACGGTTGCGGTTGCGGGGATGGCTGCGGATGCGCCGACGAGACGAGCTTTATTGGCGACGCCTATGATGGCGCCGAAGGCTATCAAGAAGACGCGGACCTACAGTTGGGCTGCGGAATTCCGACCGAGGTGGCGGACCTGCAGGAGGGCCATGATGTCCTCGATCTCGGATCTGGAGCCGGAATCGATGTGTTCATTGCCCGAAAAAGTGTTGGGGATTCCGGAACGGTTACTGGTCTGGATTTCACACCCGAGATGGTCGAATTGGCTCGAAAAAATGCGGACCAGTTCGGATACCAGAACGTCCGATTTTTGGAAGGGGATATTGAATCCATGCCCTTTGAGGACCGATCCTTTGATCGAATCATCTCAAACTGTGTAATAAATCTTGTCCCAGACAAACGCCGTGCGTTTTCGGAGATATTTCGGGTTCTTCGGGATGGGGGATCGTTCGCAATATCAGACATCGTGCTCGAGGGCGAGCTGCCGCCAGCCATTCAAAACTCAGCTGAGATGTATGCCGGTTGCGTGTCCGGAGCGATTACTAAAACAGAATATCTACAGGTTGTCTCCAATCTGGGTTTCACAGATGTTCAAATTCGAAGAGAGCGGGTCATTGAGCTATCTGACGAGGATCTCCGGGGGGTCGCATCCAGCGACGAAATAGCTGTTTTCAGGGCTTCACAGGCCGCGATTCTGAGCATTACACTCAGCGGCACACGGCCCTAGTGCGCGTGAAAAAAGACCCTAGTAGAGCCACATGTCGAACGTACGACGGAAGGCCCGCGTCACCGGATGAACCGGTCCGAGTACAGTAAAGACGGACACACCCAGTTTCCGGGCCGCGTCGTCGTGTAAAAACCTGTTTTTCTTGAGAACCTCGATCAGCAGAGGAAAGACGTCCTTAATTCGGTCCTCCTTCAGGGCTTCGACCGCCGCGGCATAGTCCTGAGATCCTTCTTCGGAGTCATCCAGGTCTTTTTTCTGGAGTAATTCTGAAAGAGTGTGCACGGCTTCGGCTATCTGTACCACTCTCGGCTCGCCCGTCATCGCGGTTTGGGCGAGTAGAAGAGCCCTTGCGGGATCAGAAAAAGCGAGCAAGCCGGCCCGCAGCCCTGCGGCCGTCGGATTCGTAGGTTCGTTTTCCAGCACCCCATCCAGAAGCTCACCCGCGGCGGCCAGGTCTCCCGCATCCCAAAGCTGTTCAGCCTCACGAAGAAGGTTTTTCGCTTCGCTCGGCAGTGCTTTTTCCAGCCATTGCCGAATGGCAGGCTCGGGAAGTGATCCGGTAAATTCGTCGACTACGACGCCGCCCACAAACATCTTCACGGCCGGAATTCCCTTGATTTCAAAGCGTGCGGAGATTTCTGGATGATCGTCAGAATTTACTTTGACGAGATCCCACAAATCCGACTGCTCACCGGCCAGTTTCTCGATCACTGGACCGAGCACGCGGCACGGCCCACACCACGGAGCCCAAAAATCGACCACTACGGGCTTTTTGTGGCTCGCCTCGATTACTTCTTCTTCAAACCTTTGAACCTCGAATCCCATTCAGAGCGTAATTTTGATTTCAATAATCTTAGCAATTCTATACAATGTTATACCATCAGTAATAAAAATCTGATCGGAATCACATTCTTAAAATCACTCCTCATGAGAACTCTTTCCAGATTCGTTGGATTCGGCACCATCGCGTTTTTGTTTTCTTTCCTGCTTGGAGCATGCAATACCGGTGAGCGAACCGATTCGCCAGCAGCGTATGACGCATCTCAGGATTCACTGCGTTTCGAAAACGAAACCCATCTTCGAAACGTGAAACAGCTCACTTTCGGTGGAAATAACGCGGAGGCCTACTGGAGTTTCGACGATTCCAATATCATCTTTCAGAGTGACTGGAGCGAGATCAACGATCAGGGATGCGACCAGATTTATGTGATGGACCCCACTTCACCAGGAAATGGAGAGGCATCCAACTATAAACTCGTGTCGACGGGCATGGGTAGAACGACCTGCAGCTACTTCCTGCCCGATGGTCGTATTGTCTTCGGGTCCACCCATTCGACAGCCAAAGAATGCCCGCCTACCGCCATGTTCGAGCAGGGGCGCTATGTCTGGCCGATCTACGAATCATACGATATATATATAGCGAACGGTGACGGATCGGGTATCGAACGGTTAATCGGGGGTGAGGGATACGATGCGGAGGCCACCGTTTCGCCAGACGGCAAGTACATCATCTTCACGTCTACCCGCTCCGGTGACCTGGAATTGTGGCGTTTTGAAATTGAGACCGGAGATGTGCTCCAACTGACTGACACGCTGGGATATGATGGCGGTGCATTTTTCTCCAGAGACTCAAGTCAGATTGTCTGGCGCGCATCCCGACCCGAAGGCGAAGAGGCTGAATTGTATCGGGGCCTCCTGGAAGACGGTTTTGTCGAGCCGGCAGCGCTGAATCTGTACGTGGCAAATATTGACGGCAGCAATGCTCGACAGGTAACCGATCTACCGGGAGCGAACTGGGCGCCGTTCTTCCACCCATCTGGCGAGCAGATTATCTTCACGACCAACCATCACTCGATGGAGCAAGGGGGCAGGTTGTTCGATCTTTTCCTTATCAATACCGATGGAACGGGACTTGAGCAAGTGACCTATTCAGGCACCTTTGACGCGTTCCCGATGTTCTCATTTGACGGCACAAGGATCGCGTTTTCCAGCAACCGAAATGTGGCCAGAACCGAGACCAGAGACACCAACGTTTTCGTGGCTGAATGGGTGGACTAATGTCCAGGTCGTTCCGGATGTGTGAGATCAGTTGCGGAAGTGCAAAAAAAGCCTTTTTATGCACAATCTCCTGTGCATCTGAAAAAGTTAATTTTTTTTTCAGGCGTAGTGCAAATAACGGGTTATTACTCGTTATCCGTAGATAGCTGAAGTAGATAAACCTACCAACAGGTCTCGTATCTGCACAGACCTTCACCGACAGGTCGAACCTTCTCGACACACAGGATGAGTCGCTGCACAGTGTCTGGGGGGCGAGCATCGCGGATGTGGACGGAAACGGATTGCTGGACATTTATGAGCCTGGCATTCTGTACTTGCAGCAAGAAGATGGATCATTTGTCTCGTCACTCCCAGAGTTGGGGATTGAGTTTCAAATAACCCTCCAGGGAAACCTGCCGGTCGCCGCATGGGGACGGGCCATCTTCGGCTCTGTCATGGCTGATGTCGATGACGATGGATTCTTGGATATGGTAGTCATGGATTTGGCTGACGACAGCAGTCACTTTTATAAAGGCCTCTATGGGCTCCGCCTCGAGGAAGCAGGTCCGCAGGTAGGAATCGTCTTCCGTGGGGAAGGACTGGGAACGCTCTTCGCTGATTTTAACGGCGATGGCACGCTCGACCTTTTCTTTGGGGAAGAAAAGGGTCACAATCAATTATTTCTGGGCGATGGACTGGGTTCGTTCACCGAATTCACCACGCAATCCGGTGTCGACAGCAGCGTTCAGACTTATGGTGTTGCAGCCGCAGACTATGACAACGACGGAGATTTGGATATTTTCATAGGCGCTTGCGCCCAGCTGGATCCGAGCAAATCGGTCAATCTTCTCTTCAGAAACAATGGAGACGGGACATTTGAAGAAGTTGGGCAGCAGGCTGGAATAGATAATAATCGCGCCGCATGGGCCGTCTCCTGGCTCGACTACGATCACGACGGATACCTCGATGTCTACGTCGCCAATATGCTGGTTCTGGACGGGAGATCGGGAGAAAATCTGCTCTACCACAATAATGGTGACGGCACCTTTACGGATGTCGCGGCCCTCGCGGGAGTTGCTGGGGATTCGTCGAGTCTGAGTTTTGGCGCATCGGTTGCAGACTTCAACAATGACGGATTCGACGATATTTATGTAGCAAACGGAATTGCTCCGCCGAATGTGTACATCAATAATGGTGACGGCACATTCACAGATCGATATTCCACATCGGGACTGAGCGACGTTTTTCAAAACATTTCCATCGCTGTCGCAGATCTGAACGACGATGGCTGGATCGATTTTTTCACCGGAGCAGATCGAAACCCGTACAGTCGAATTTTCATGAACGACGGCGGTACAAATGGATTTCTGAAAATAATCCACATTCAGCCCGCGCCGAACAAAATGGCGATAGGCGCTCGATTGGAGCTCTGGAATGAAGGAGTGCCCCAGACCCGTCTTATCACCTCCGGCGACGGATTCACGAGTCAAAACATGGCTCATGGCGCACATTTCGGGATGGGAACGGTTGATACGGCAGACTCCCTCGTCGTACGCTGGCCAGACGGGAGTCGCGACGTGTGGGTGGACGTAGTAAGAGATCAAACTCTATGGCTGGAAAAAGGAGGAAGCACCAATCGACCTCCCAGTACTTTCAGAGCATTCGATGGAATCATCGGCAAAACTGGATCGCACCCAGTCTGGGTTGCGATGTGGGATGAATCCGTTGATCCAGAAGGGCAGCCCATCTTTTACCGGGTGGCCTTCAGGGCACCCAGCGGCGAAATTGTTCACGTCAGCGATCCTCTCACAGAACTCACCTACTCGGCTGATTTGCCGACAAACGCGCAAGGGCTGTACACGTTTGCAGTTACTGCCTCTGACGGTGTGCATATTCGACGCTCGACCAACATTGGCGACCCGTATCTCGAGGGAACGGCAACCGAAGGCTCGGACATCCCCAGGAATCTCTCACTGGAAGCTCTCTATCCAAATCCAGCTTCCGGGCAGATCGTCATTCAGCTCGAGTCGAAAGAGTTCGGAGAGCTTCATTGGGAAATTCTGAACCCACTCGGGCAACGAGTTCTGGAGGGTGCTGGAGGCATGCTGCTTCCCGGATCCTCAGAGCACAGTATCGATACGAGTCGATTGGCCTCGGGACTGTACGCCCTGCGCATTAGAGCTGGAGAAAGTGTGATTACCCGCAGCGTCGTAATCGTACGTTAGGATGGAGCTAGGATGGATCCTGTCTGGGCTCTTTTTGGAAGCCACCCAGCTCTTGTCTGACCTGATTCAGGGCACCCTCAAAACGGCTGAGCTTCAGCTGTACTTCTTCCAGGTTATCCAGTAGGCAGCTCTTTTCCATTTCTCCGCACAGCTCGGAAAGGGACTGGGCTCCAATCACTGCACTCGACGCCTTCAGTGAGTGTACTGCTCTACAGACCAGCTCAACGTCTTCTGATGCCAGTCCAGCGTAAATATCTGACCGGATACGGGATGTTTCCGAGAGATAATCGCGAATCAGTTCCTGGGTAAACTCTTCGTCATAGTCTCCCATCGCGTCCAGAAACGTACTCAGAATAGAATGATTGATCACCACTGACTCGGAAGCAAAATAGGTCGGCTTCAGGAATCGGTTGATACACTCTTCAAGTTGCTGCGAAGTAAACGGTTTTGGAATGAAGGCATCCATTCCGGCATCGATACAATTTCGTTCATCCTGCGACTCCGTTCTATAGCCGTGAGAGCCACGATCGGCACGCGCAGGGCGGGCCTTTCGAACTCTCGAATCTCGATTGTAGCCGAGAGTCCGTCCAATACGGGCATCATCACGTCCATGAAGACGAGGTCGTATTTCCCGGTCAAGGCCGCTTCAACGGCTTTTTTTCCATTGTTCACGACCGCCACAGCGTGTCCGAGTCGCGACAACATCTGGATTACAACCTGCTGATTTACCAGGTTGTCTTCGGCCACAAGTATGGCTTTGGTCGTCATTTTTCGCTTCAGCCTCTGATTATTAGTGGGGAACGGCTTTCACGTATACCGTACCCACAGGCTGGTATCGGCGAAAAACACGAGGGATATAAGCGAATGGCGAAAATGGCCAAAATCCGCCCAAAAAACGAAGCTCACTGATTTGAGCGTTTTACAACGATTCGCAGGTCCAACGATCTCCTGAAAACGGACAGGATCAGCCCGAAGGCTAGAAAAATGAATCCAAACCAGACCAGGGTGATGAAGGGTTTTTCGTAGGCTTGCACGACGACCCAATCCTCAGCCGAAACCGGAATCCCCTGGATCGAGAGGTTTATGGATCCAGAGTCCACATTCATCCCGGTGAAAGCGACGGTAATATTCCAGTCCGTTATCGTGTTCTGAACATATTCGACGTTGCGATCCTTTCCAATCAGATATATCGGGTTCAGTTCACGAACGTCGCCCGTCGCGAGCTCGGTAAGTCGAATTCGAGCACCTACCGCGACTTCAGTGGAATCGGTCATGAACTGTTCGTCCACATTCAGATCGAACTCCACAAATTCAATCAGATAAAGATCGTTTCCGATCAGACTCGAATCGCCTCGAGCGAGCGTCAGCTGTCCACCATCCGTATCTGAATTGAACATCACATTTGGAGAGACCGCCACGAAAAGGTCCTTCTCAAAAAACATCTTCACGTCCGGGTGCTGAATCCACTGTCCTCGATTGCTCTCATACACAACGGGCGCCATCTCGAACGTTCTTCCGTTTGGGTCGGTGAAATCAAGTAGGTACGTGGGAAGCCCGTCTTCATTTGTACCGTGTCCCGTATAGCTTACCACGTATCCCTGTACGCTCCTTGTTTCCCCGAGCGAGAGGATAAAATTGTCACGACTGTCTCCTAGTTGCGCACCATTTTCACCAATGGCGTTGCTGAGGCCGCTCGACGCTACGATGCCGAGTACCATGATAGAAAAGCCCACGTGTGTGGCCGATCCTCCGGCCAGTCGGAGATTTCCCCTGGCGATCCGGATGAGCACTTCTCCATTCCCGTAGAGCGCGAAGAACGCGACAAACACGAGAATCAACATCATCAGATAGGGTCCGTGCTGCGCCCAGGTGTCTGCCAGGGACCCGATGAACCCGGCAGAGTTCAAGGCTTCCGAGCCACCGGAGGCGTAAACGACGGCCTCTGCCGCCCGATCTCGAAACGGGGTCAGGAAAAACACCGCAATTGTGGACACCGAAGCGAGGACAATAGGTCGAAAAAGGACCTTGTTGACCGTCTCTACGGTCATTTTATTCCACCAGAAAAGTTGGCCCATCCCCGCGAGGAAAAGGAACGCGATGGTTAGTGGCAACGTCCATTTGTTGTAAAATGCGATGGGAACCGTCGATGGACTGTCGCGGAAGAGTCGGCCCATAATGGGGGCGCTCGTTCCAAGTAGAACCACCAGAGCAACACCCGTGAGAATCATAGCACCCGAGAAAATCATGAACTCCCGAGAGAGTATCTCTGGCTCTTTATCAGGCTTCGGAAGCTCTTTCACTCGGATCGCAAACAGCCCAAATCCCAGACAGGCCATGAACACGATCCAGATCAGCAGTTGATTGTACAGGCCAAGATCGACGAAGGAATGGACAGAAAAATCACCGAGGATTCCACTTCTCGTCAGAAAAGTCGAATACACGATCAGGATGTACGAAAGAATCGTCAGAAACAGAGCCGCTTTATGACTGTGACCAGATCGTTTCTGTACGATCATGGTGTGGACAGCGGCTATCGCAATGAGCCAGGGCACGAGCGAAGAGTTTTCCACTGGGTCCCAGGCCCAGTAGCCCCCGAAACTGAGGGTGACATACGCCCAGTAGCCGCCTAGAGTGATCCCCACCCCAAGAGCGAGAATGGCAAACAGTGCCCATGGAAGAGCGGGACGGACCCATTCAGTGTATCGACGCTTCCACAGGGCTGTGATTGCGAATGCGAAGGGTACTATCATCGCAGCGAAGCCCGAGAAGAGGATCGGTGGATGAATGACCATCCAGTAGTTCTGTAGCAGGTCGTTCAATCCCTGGCCATCCGTCGGAATGATTCCCGCCTGAATCATGGGAGAGGTGGGGAATTTCTCTATGATTGTCGCGAATGGAGAAGATCCAATGGCGAGCGGGCCAATCTGCAACCCTGCGACCATCGAGATCAGAAAGACCTGGCACAGGGCAATGACTACCATCACCGGCGATTCGTACTCTTTCGCGAACTTCATCACGGCGAGGCCGACGAAGCAGTTCATCACAATCCAGAGCAGAAATGAACCCTCTTGACCGGCCCAGGTCGATGCGATTAAATAATCCAGTGGCAGGTCCAGGGACGTGTTTTCCCACACGTAGGCGTACTCAAACGCGTGTGTCACATTCAGATAGGCCAACAGACCAAAACTGACCAACATGCCGATCGTCAGCACCCACCACGAGTATCGTCCGATACGCTTCCACTCTCGAACCCGATCGTCCAGCTTCGACGATCGAAGATAAGTCAGTCCGGAAAGTATGCCGGCGACTATCGAGATCAGAATCAGAAGCTTACCAATCGTTCCAATCATATCCGGGATGGAATGTCCAAGGACTGTACAGGGATAGTGCGGGATCGTCCCGCTACTTCAGGTGATGAAGATAGTACTCCGATCCGTCTACGCGGTCCCCTGAAATCACAGTTCTGCTATATTCATATGTTTTTTGAAGATGGGCCCAGGCAGAATACCGCTGAAACTACCGGAATGGTACATCGGTAGATCAGGTAGAAATGGATACCGCACAAAAAAAGGCACCGACCCACCTCTAGAGTAGAAGAATCTCCTATCCCACATAATGGGTACCGCTCAGTCTCTTTCGAATTCCCCTGTGGTCCGGTACGAGTACCAGATATCCCGATTAACGGGTGGGGCCTGCCGTCCGAGCCCGAAGGAGGGCTCCCTACAAGAAATTGTTAGATTCTTATCGTGTAGAAGCGAGTAGTGCCTGAACACTAGATACGGTGTCTTTTAACGTCGTGCAAGCATTCTGGACTGCACTGGTGCTGCGCTCCGTCCAGGAGTCCTCTAACTCACGCTGCAATGATCTGGCCCGCAACGCGATGACTTTTTAGGACAGAAGCGCTTTGGAAAGCTTTTTTTCCATCTGTGCCAGCACAGTGTTCACGTGTTCACCCGGATCAAGGCCTGACGCCCTTTCGACAAATAACTCTTCGGTGATGGCCAGTCCGGTAATGACAGCGGCAGTCAGATCAGATTGTTCGGGGTGTGCCTCTTTGAAGGCTCTCATTTTCGAATCCAGATACTCTGCCATCTCCAGCGTGGCGAGTTCGTCTTCTTCGGACACGCGGAGGGTGTAATCTTTGCCGAGAAATCGGACCTTGATCGGTAAAAGTTGGGACATGATTTACTCAGTCTTCCGATTCGGTTTCGGTGGACTCCTCGCCATCAATGTAGCTGTCGATCACCTTGATGAACAATTCGACTTTTGAACGAAGCGCCGCTGGGCTTTCGGTAAATGCTACGGGTGTGCCGTCAACGGATTCCGTACGTCGGCTCTTCATGGCGTCCACTTCCTTGTGTAGGGAGTGATTCTCATCTTTTAATCGATTGAGTTCCTTAACAGCCAGCTCGATGCGATCTCGGAGCCGTTCGAGAGATCTGGTTCCTTTCAAATGAACGGGACCTCGTTTTCGGGATTTTCCATTTGAGGGCGCTGAGTCAGCCGAAGAAAACATGCTCTGCTGTCCGGGCAGTTCTTCAGGAGGTTGGCCCTGGTCATCGGAAGCCATAATGTCGAGATGCGAAAGTCGGACAATACATCGGTCGGATATCGTTAATCCGCTCCAGAATATAGGGCCGGGCTACCGAAGTTTGGCATTAAAATCAGATTCGAGAGCTTTAAGCACTTTCGAGACGGCCTTGTCTACATCCTTGTCCCGCAACGTTCGGTCGGCGCCCAGGCTGAGTCCGAAAGCGACACTTTTCTGCTTGGCTCCCACGTTTTCGCCTTCATATACATCGAATACTGTCACATCCTTTAGCAAGGGCTGTCCTGCCCTACGAATAGATTCCAGCATGGGACCGGCCGGTTGCGCGGCGTCCACGACGACGGCGATGTCGCGCTCCACGACGGGGTGTCGGCTCACCGTTTTGTAGCGCACGCGAAGGTGGCCGGATACCAGCTCACAAATCGTCGTCCAATCCAGCTCTGCGACGAATACGGTGGAGCGTAAATCAACGTCCTTTGCAATCTCGCTGGATATGCCCGCCACCACACCGATCCACCTTTTACCACTGAACACGTCCACGGACTGATTGAATACGGAATCAGAGTCGCCGTCCACGTATCTGACATCGCTCACTCCGGCAGAGGAGAGTACCAGATCAACGAGTCCTTTCACTGCGAAAATATCCACGTTGCGGGCTTCGCCGTACCATCCGTGCGAAGCCCAGTGGCCTGCAGCTCCAACCAGAAGGGTTTCAATTTCGGTGTAGTCACCGACCACACTCAGGTTTGTTTTCCGCTTGGTGTGGACCCGGCCAAATTCGAATAACTTTATAGCTGTCTGGCCGTGGTTCTGATTGTGCGCGACGACCTTCAGCAGCCCGGGAAGGAGGGAAGGTCTGAGCGCTCCCATTTCCGTAGTGATCGGATTCAGGGTCGTTACGATTTCACCCTTAAAACGACCTGCCGGCAAAGCCGGTGTGTTGAAACGTTCTGCCACGTCGAGTGGCAACATCGAGTTTGTGTAGATTTCCCTGAATCCAGCACCCGAAAGCAGGTCTCGCGTCGCTTCCCGAAGTTGCCGAATACTGGCAATCCCCGGGGTAAAATTCGGGATATGGGAATGAGACGGCTCGGGAATGTTGTCATAGCCGTAGAGCCTGGCGATTTCCTCGATCACATCGATTTCGCGTTCCACATCGGGGCGGAACGACGGGACGGTCACATCCCATACAAGTGGATCTTTCGACGTCTGAGAAACTGAAAACCCAATCGCTTCGAGGAGACGAACCATTTCGTCAGCCTCAATTTCAACTCCCATTATTCTTCCGACTCGCGCCGCTCTGACTGATATCGTCAGGGCCTGGTGCTGCGTGGGGTGAACATCTACCATGCCCTCAACCAGTGTCCCGCCCGCGAGCTCAACCATCAGATCCGCTGCGCGTTTTGCCGCCCACGCCTGACCCAGAGAGTCGATTCCGCGTTCGAACCGGTACGAGGCATCCGTCTGGAGTCCTAGGGCCTTTGCGGTCCGCCGAATGGTCGAGGGGTCGAAGTAGGCGCTTTCGATGAGCACGTTGGTTGTAGCATTGGTGACCTCAGAGTTCTCGCCCCCCATGACGCCCGCGATGGCGACTTCCCGTTTTCCATCACAGATCATGAGCGTACCCTTAGGCAGCTTGCGATCCTTGGAATCCAACGTGGTAAATGTCGAGGCACGGCTGGTTTTACGGACCACAATCTGTTTGCCGGCCACTTCGTCGTAATCGAATGCGTGCAGCGGCTGGCCACACTCACACATCACGTAATTGGTAATGTCGACGATATTATTGCGCGGTCGCAGCCCAATTGTCAGGAGGCGTTGCTTCATCCAGGTAGGAGATTCTCCTACGGAAACACCCCTCACAAGAATGCCGACATAGCGATGACAAGCCTCGGGTGCTTCGATCGAGATCTCCATCTCATCCAGTGCTGAGCCGCCGACCTGGGGAATGGCGACGCTGGGCCTCGTGACAAAAGAACGAGTCAGAGCGGCAACATCTCGAGCAATACCGAGGTGGCTGATCGCGTCGGGTCGGTTCGGCGTGATGGCGATATCGATCGCCACATCGGACGACGACATTCCTTTCCCTGCCAGATAAGACTCAAACGATGACCCAATAGTAGCGTCTGGGTCTAGCACGAGTATTCCGTCGTGTTGATCGCCGAGGCCGAGTTCATCCTCCGCGCAGATCATTCCGAATGACTCTTCTCCTCTGATTTTGGCCTTTTTCATCGTCACTGGCACTCGCTCGGCTGGATTATCCCGCGATGCCAGATTCAGAACGGCTCCGATCGTGGCGACGGCTACTTTCTGGTCGGCGGCGACGTTCGGAGCACCACACACAATCTGAAGGGGTGACTCCTGTCCGACGTTGACCGTGCACACGGACAGACGATCGGCATTGGGGTGAGACTCAGCAGTAATCACCTGGCCAACGACGACCCCGGCGAAATCCGTTCCTACCTGCTCGACAGATTCGACTTCAAGACCGCACATCGTCAAGCGCTCTGCCAGTTCGTCCGTTGACAGAGAGTGATCTACATAGTCAGCCAGCCAGTTCGTACTAATAATCATGATGGCTATTCTTCAATCCTAAAAATCAGTGGTCGTGTTGGTTAGTCGTCTTGAATTATCGCGGTCGCCGAGTCAGCTGAACTGTTTGAGAAAACGATTGTCGTTCTCGTACAGGATGCGGATGTCGTCAATGCCGTATCGCAACATGGCGATTCGCTCGATTCCCATCCCGAACGCATAGCCTGTGTAGCGCTCGGAATCGATGCCGACGCCCTCCAGAACATTTGGGTCTACCATACCCGTTCCCATAATTTCCATCCAACGGCCGCCGCCGGGGAGAGCATCGTCTTTCCACCAGATATCAACCTCTGCGCTCGGCTCCGTGAATGGGAAAAAACTAGGCCGGAAGCGCATTTTCACATCTTCGCCAAACAGCGTACGCGCGAAAGCATGAAGGATCTGTTTCAAATCCGCCATAGTGACACCCTCATCCACGTAAAGTCCTTCTACCTGGTGAAAGAGGCAGTACGATTTGTAGGAAATCGCCTCGTTTCGATATACTCGCCCGGGCACGATTACGCGGATGGGAGGCTCCCGATTCTCCATGATGCGAATCTGAACGGGAGAGGTGTGCGTGCGCAGCAATATGCCACCGTGTTCTTCACCAGGTGGCTCAATGAAAAACGTGTCCTGCATATCCCGCGCAGGGTGATCCGGCGGAAAATTAAGAGCGGAAAAGTTGTGCCAGTCGTCCTCGATTTCTGGTCCTTCTGCAACCTCGAAACCGTAATTTTCAAACACCCGAGTTATCAATCGTTGGGCCTGGGTGATGGGATGCAGACTCCCTTGAGCCATCGCTCTACCGGGGAGCGTGAGGTCAACTTGCCCCGAGCTGGCATCCGACTCGTCGGATAGCTCTCCGGTGGCTTCTTCTATTCGAGCTACGACACGCGCTTTGGCCGCATTGATTTCTTGCCCGAATTTTTTACGATCCTCAGGCGCGACTTCCGGTATTCGTTTCAGTAGAGCAGTGATTTGTCCCTGCTTCCTGCTGAGAAATCGAATACGGTAATCGTCAACGCCCTGAGACGTGCTCAGGGCGGTCTCTTCGATCTCAACTTTGAGATCGTTCAGCGCCGCAATGGCGTTGTCAACACTTGATTTCTGCTCGCTCATCGTGTGATGCTGTTTGGCAGTTCAATAAACGAAAATTCCCGCCTGACCTTTTGAAGGAGGCGGGAATTTCCAAAATGTGCTAATCCGTGTGAGGTCTCATCCGGTTGGCTCCACCTACAACAAACAAGGAGTAGTGCGGCCGATAAATCGTTCCTCTATAGGAGCTCTATGGATCATTTCGAGACCTATGAGGCCTTCTCTACGACGGCAGTGAAGGCGACGGGATCCTGCATTGCCAGATCTGCGAGCACTTTTCTGTTCAGCTGCACATCTGCTTTTCTGAGCGATCCCATCAACTGTGAATACGTGGTACCATTGAGGCGTGCACCTGCATTGATACGCGCAATCCAAAGACGACGAAACTGGCGCTTGCGAGCGCGGCGATCCCGATACTGATAACCAAGCGCCTTTTCGACGGCGTTCTTGGCGACAGTGTAGACGTTTTTTCGACGACCCCAATAGCCCTTGGCCATTGACATTATCTTCTTTCGACGACGTCTTGAAGCTACTCTATTAGTTGCGCGTGGCATTCTCTCTTACTACTGTTGGTTGCTCTTGAAACCCGTTACCGCCTGCCGGAACAGGGGCGAGGGTGGCGTTTTCTAGCTGCTGAGGAGCTTGCGCATGCGCGGCTCATCGGCTTTGTCGACCAGTGTTGCGGTGCGAAGGTTACGCTTGCGTTTGGGCGACTTTTTGGTCAGAATGTGACTAGCAAAGGCTTTCTTACGTTTCAGGCGACCGGATGCGGTCACTTTGAAGCGTTTCTTAGCACCGCTATTCGTTTTCATTTTGGGCATAATACCTGCCTTAGGAGGTCATTCAGGTCTAAATACACGTGCCGTATGGACTAAAAATCTTTGCAGATCGCACAAACGACTGAGCCTCAAAAACTACGAAACACAGGTGCGCCCTGCAAACCCGTTTTCGGTCAAGAAGTGTCGAATTACGTTGATTATTCCGTGAATCAATCGCACTGCAGAGGACTCAGTGTCACGGTTTCTTTTTGACTGGACTCAGGATGGTGGTCATCCGGCGCCCTTCCATTTTGGGCTCCTGATCAATTTTTGCCAGTTCCGCCAGCTCCTGGATAAATCTCGCCAAGATTTCCATGCCGTGGTCCTTGTAGATAATATCCCTACCACGGAATTGAACGTATGCGCGCACTTTGTGACCGTGCTCAAGAAAACTCTTGGCGTGCTTCGTTTTAAAGTTGAAATCGTGGGTATCCGTATGGGGCCGAAAACGGATCTCCTTCATCTCAATCGTATGCTGCTTCTTGCGAGCTTCCTTATCTCTTTTCTGCTGCTCGTACCGGAATTTGCCATAATCCATGATTTTGCAAACCGGCGGCTCAGCGTTTGGCGAGATCTCGACCAGGTCTAAATCCTGATCATCTGCCATTTTCAGGGCTTCTTCAGTGGAATAGATTCCGTGCGCTCCCTGCGGATCGACCACGCGGACCTCAGTGGCCCGAATGCGATCGTTTACTCGAATGAACTGTTTTGCGATGACAATGTGGGTGGTTAAATGATGGTGCTGGGCGAAAAGAGACCAAACGTGTCTGTAACCTTGAATTTAGGGTTTTGATTCATCAGATGTATCAACTCCGCTAATTCCATCAGGGCCTTCTCAGCGCTGAAGTGCGTCATTCACCTCGGTGTTGAAAGCAGCAATGAACTCGCCGACGGATTGTGACCCCAAATCGCCCTCCCCGTGACGTCTCACTGAAACAGATCCTGAATCCATTTCTCGCTGCCCTACAACGAGCATGTATGGGATCTTTTGAACCTCAGCATGTCGAATTTTGTATCCAACTTTTTCGTTACGCGTGTCATTCTTGACCCGAATTCCTGCGTCCTGTAACTGCACGGCGACGTCGGACGCATAGTCATTGAAAGACTGTCCGACGGGTAGCATCTGTACCTGAATGGGCGCCAGCCAGGTAGGGAAGTTGCCTCCGCAGTGTTCGATAAGAACGGCAATAAACCGTTCCAGAGAGCCGAAAGGGGCCCTGTGGATCATGACCGGGCGGTGCTTTTGATTGTCCTCGCCGACATAGGTCAGGTCGAATCGTTGGGGTAGATTGTAGTCGATCTGAATCGTGCCGAGCTGCCACTCGCGCCCGAGTGCATCCTTGACCATAAAGTCCAGTTTCGGCCCGTAAAAAGCGGCTTCTCCTTTGATTTCGATCGCGTCCAGCCCCTTTTCCTCAACGGCTTCGCGGATCGCCTGCTCTGCCGCATCCCACTGCTCGTCTTCACCTACATATTTCTCTTTGTTTTCCTTGTCTCGAAGCGAAATCTGCACTTTGAACTCGTTGAAGCCTAGAGAACTGAATACTCGCAACGTCAGGTCGATGACATCCTTGAATTCATCTTTGACCTGGTCTGGCCGACAAAAAATGTGGGCATCATCGACCGTGAAGCCCCTAACTCGGGTCAAGCCCGAGAGCTCTCCCGATTGTTCGTAGCGATAGACCGTTCCAAATTCGGCGAGGCGAACGGGAAGCTCGCGATAGGAGCGCGGACGTGCGTCATAAATCTGAGTATGGTGGGGACAATTCATGGGCCGCAGGAGGTAGCCTTCTTCTTCGTCGTCCATCATGGGCGGAAACTGGCTATCGCTGTAGTAGGGATAGTGTCCGCTGATTTTGTAGAGCTCCAACCGTCCTATATGAGGAGTGATGACAGGCTCGTATCCACGTCGAAGCTGTTCTTCCTTGAGAAAATTGACGAGTGTCTCTCTCAATATGGCTCCTTTGGGCAACCACAACGGAAGTCCGGCGCCGACCTTTTTTGAGAAAGTGAACAGCTCCAGTTCCTTTCCCAGCTTGCGATGATCCCGCTCGCGAGCGAGTTCCAGCATTTCCAGATACTCGTCGAGTGCTTTCTTTTTTGGAAAGGTTATTCCATAGAGCCGAGTGAGTTGTTTTCGATCCTGATCGCCGCGCCAGTACGCACCCGCGATGTTCAGCAGCTTCGCATATTTAATGGTGCCGGTGGAAGGAATGTGCGGTCCGCGACACAGATCGGTGAAGTCTCCCTGCTTGTAGAACGTGATGGTACCGTCTTCCAGATCCTCGAGCAATTCCAGTTTGTACTCGTCATCCTTTTCCTCGAAATAGGAAATCGCCTCGGCCTTTCCCACTTCGCGCCTCTCGAAAGAAGCGTTCTGCTTGGCGAGCTCCATCATTTTCTTCTCGATCGCTTCCAGGTCTTCTGCGACCAGCGTATGCTCGCCCAGATCTACATCGTAATAGAATCCTTTGTCGATGGAGGGACCAATACCGAATTTCACCCCGGGATAAAGCTCTTGCAGGGCCTCGGCCATCAGATGTGCGGAGGAATGCCAGTAGGTGGCCCATCCCTCGTCATCGCGCAGTGTATACAGCTTTATCGCAGCGTTTTCGTCGATGGATCTGGACAGGTCTCGAGCTTCTCCATCGATCGCGATGGAGACAGCCATGCGCGCGAGTCCTTCCGATATACTCGCAGCCACATCATAACCCGTCACGCCGCGATCAAATTCGCGGGTGGATCCATCCGGAAACGTGAGTGTGATCTGGTCTTGCATGGCTGAGAAGGGCGAGAGTGATTATCTGAACCGGTAGTACACGACTGTGGCTCCCAATATATAATGTCCTGACACCCGTGGTCCACGAAATTCGCGGGTATTATTCAGTTCAGGATCTCGGACAGCCAGAGTCGAGCACCTTCAAGGGCGGGGAGGTAGGCATAAAACGCGTTGTGAGAAAGGTCATCGACCAGGGCAAACACGATGGGCGCGCCAGCATCGATTTCAGCTTGAACTTCAATCTGGACGTCATCAAATAGAAATTCAAGATCAGCTCGACTATGAATGACATACTTGGGAACGAGACGCGTGCCCTCAAGGGACCCCGCCAAGGGTTCGGCAGCGATCGAGATACCCGCCCTGAACAGAGCGGGATTCGTTCCTGTCATGTACCAAGTGCCGGTCCCGCCCGCACTGAAACCAGACAGCACTATCCGGCTTGGATCGATGGGCCAGTCAGCCTCAATCATTCCCTCAATCAAGGCTTCGATCAGTTCTAGTTCCGCTTCACTTGCCCAGTGACCGAGGACCGCTGTAGGCGCAACGAAGATCGCTCGAAGATCACCCAGGCCAGGGAAAAACAGCGACTTTAATATGACTTCGCCCTGGAATTCTCCCGTCAGTTGGCCGGGATGCAAGACGATTATCAGCGGAAGGCGGGAATTAGCGGTCACTCCCGGGCTGTGCAAGACGAATGGAAGGACAGTTTTATTGCTCAATTCAACGGACTCAAAATGGTAACCCGGATCAAATCGCACCATTTCGAGATCGGACAGCTTCACCGAAAGTGAATCCTCAGGCGAACACGAGGCGAGCAGAGTCACGCAGATGAGCAAGAGAGCGAGAATTCTTGGAGAGAAACGGACGCATTGCATGGTTCGTCGTGGGAAAGGCTGGGAATCTAATTACTTTCTGCGAGACATACGGCCAGTTACGGTTCATCGTTACTGCCAAGTTGGTCTCTTGCTACAATAAACACTTCCGGGTAATCGTTCATATACCGACCCCACCCGATATGGATCGGATCTCTGCACCTTTGCCTACCGAAATAATGAAACAGTTACTGTCTTTAATTGCCCTTGTATTGGCCTTTCCTCTTTCATCCATTGCCCAGGAAGGCAGTGTTTTGTACGAGAGGATCGTAAAAATGGATTTTGAGCTTCCTCCAGAAATGGAGCACATGCGTGATCAGATTCCGACAGATAACACGACATCGATGATTCTCTACTTCAATGAACTCGAATCATTGATGAAGGCGGCAGAGGAGCAGGAAAAACCGCAGGAAATCGTGGCGGGTGGAGGAAACATGGTTTTTCGTATGGCAGGTTCTTCCAGGGATGAGAATGAGACCTATCAGAACTACGACGACGGCACAGTCTCTGAGAAAAGGGACTTCATGGGCCGGACGTTTCTGATTGCGGGAGACCAGCCGACCTACGCGTGGAAACTGACAGGCGAGCAGAGCGAATACTTGGGATTTCAGGTCCAGAAGGCTACTGCCGTTCAAGATAGCACCGTTATCGAGGCCTGGTTCAGTCCAGAAATACCTGTTTCAGCGGGTCCGGAGCTTTTCAGTGGTCTGCCCGGGATGATCCTGGTCCTCTCTCTCAACGACGGACAGACAGTTTTTTCTGCCAAGGAAATCAATCTGGACGGGGTAGAAGAGGGAGTGATATATGCCCCGAAAAAAGGAAAGAAGGTTTCTCGGGCAGAATTTGATTCCATCGTCGAGGAGAAAATGAAGGAAATGCAGGCGATGCGTGGCGGCAGAGGTCACAACACCGTCCGAATTATGCGTCACTAACCATCGAGCGGATTCGGAAGACGCCGACACCAACCATCACACTCATCTCTCTTAGCTCTTAATGATTACCAATCTTCGATTCGTCGCCCGTGGCATTGCCATCTGCGCCATCATTCTCTTTTCATTTCTCTTCGCTGACCTCGCTTCTGCACAGACATCACAGACATCGAGGTTCAATGTGACCGGTGTGGTGGTTGATTCTGTAGGCGCGCCATTACAGGGCGCAACTGTCGTTGCACTCACCCGCGCTGATTCAATCTTGACCAAATTTGCGACGGCAAATAGTAAGGGAGAGTTCACACTCAGGCGTGTACCCCAGGGAGAGTATATCCTGCAGATCACCTTTGTCGGCTTCCAACCTCTTCGGAAAAATTTTACTCTTGTGGACGAAGCGTACGATGCTGGAACGCTAACGTTGAATTATTCAGTAGCCGAACTCGGTGAGCTCGTAGTCAGCGCGGAGCATATTCCGATCGTGGTTCGGGGGGATACGCTTGAATACAATGCGGCTGCTTTTGCAACTCGGCCAAATGCGGTTGTAGAGGATCTGCTGCGAAAGCTTCCGGGAATTGAGGTCGAAGCGGACGGTACAATAAAAGCGCAGGGCGAGGCGGTCCAGCAAGTATTTGTTGACGGAAAAGAATTTTTCGGCAACGACCCGAAAATCGCGACGAGAAATTTGCCAGCGGACGCGATTGCTAAGGTACAGGTCTACGACAAGCTCAGCGACATGGCAGAATTCACCGGCGTCGATGATGGTGAAGAGACCAAAACGATAAATCTGGAACTGAAGCCGGAAGCCAGGCAGGGTTATTTCGGCAATATGAGCGGTGGTTATGGGGATGACGGCCGCTATGATGGGCAGGCCTCGATCAATCGATTCAGCTCGACGACCCAGCTTTCATTCCTTGGAAACGTTAACAACGTCAACAGACAGGGCTTCTCGTTCGGCGATTACATGAGTTTCATGGGAGGAATGCAGGCCATAATGATGGATGGGGGAAGGATGAGTGGAGGCGGAGCGCAGGTCGGAACGAACATAAACGACGGATTTTCAGAAACACTCGCGTTGGGCCTCAATGCCAGTCGTGATCTCAACTCGAAAACGTTTGTCAGTGGCAGCTATTTCCTCTCGAGCATAGAGAATCAGCAGACGCGAACGGTCCAGCAGCAGCAGCTTCTTGGCTCATCTCTCTCCTCGCTGGTTCAGGAAAACAACAACCAGCTCAGCGATAACCTCTCGCACAGGCTGAATCTCAGTGGCAAATATGATTTCGCAAAAGGTCATGACATCCGATTCCGGGGGAATATTTCGACCAGCACCTCTTCGCTGACGAGTGTGGGTTCGCGCTCAACTCTTGGGGTCATGGGGATAGAGCAGAATACGAGCGAAACGACCTACATCACTGATGGCGATCAGACGGCTGGAGATGCTTCGCTGACCTATCGAAAACGATTGAACGAAAAAGGAAGAAGCCTCGTCGCCGTTGCGCGTCTGAATCTGAACGATTCCGAAACCGGAGCGGATCTGAATTCCTTGACCGGCATCCTCGGTTCGGGAGACCTATTTACGTACGATGAGATCGCCCAAATCCAGTCGTCTCTGGGAAATACACTCCAGCAAACCCAGCGCATCTCCTTGAGTGAGCCGCTCGGGAAAGGGCGACTTATCGAGCTCCGCGCGGAGCGCCGGCAGATCAACGAGGACAAGGACAAGACGGTCAGTGACCTGGTGCGCGGTTCTCTCGTGCTGAATGACGCTTTGAGTTCGGGTCTGGATCGCACTTATACCTATTACAAAGCCGGATTGAATTTTCGCAAGAACTGGGAGTCGGTGAATTTTGGAATCGGGGTCGACATTCAAGAGTCCACTCTGGACGGGAAGATCTTGGACAGGGATGTTTCGATCTCGAACGGCTTTACCCACTGGCTGCCCTCGGCAAACCTGAGATGGTCGATCAACCAGGGTCAGAGCCTGAGTGTGCGCTACAGCGCCTCAACGCGGGAGCCGTCGATGACTGAGTTGCAGCCCTTTACCGACAATAATGATCCCTTGAATGTCTACGTCGGAAATCCTGAACTCGAACCCGAGTATCGGCACCGTACAAGCATCAACTACCACTTTTTCGACCAATTCACGTTCACCAATATGTTCGCATTTCTGAGCGCGAACTACACACAGAACAAGATTGCTCGCTCCCGGACAATCGACGATTCGTTCAAGCAGGAAATCACGTCGGTCAACACAGATGTCGACTGGACATTTTCGGGAAGTCTCTACTTCGGAACTCCGATTCGGCCGATCGGCGCTAAGATCAACTTGTCAAACAGCGCAGTTTATAGTCGCGGAATAGAATTCATCAATGCCGAAGAAAATCGCTCCAACATCCTTCGAAATACCCTCGGTATCAAGCTGGAAAACAGAAACAAAGACCTGTTTGATGTCGGCGTCGGTGCCCAATTCACGTTCAATAACGTGAGTTATTCGCTCAACGAAAATCTGAATCAGAACTACGTCAACAGCACCTACTCAGCCAATGCCAGCTATTATCTGGGTGAGTCGTGGGAATTCTCGACCGCGCTGGATTACCGCGCATATTCGCAGCAGGTGTTCGGCTCTTCCAGCAGTGTGCCGCTCTTGCAGGCCTCTATTACGAAAACTCTCATGAGGCAGCGAGCAGATGTTCAGCTGGTGGGACTGGATCTTCTGGATCGGAATGAGGGCATCAACTTCTCCAATACCGGCAACGTGATTCAGGAAGTGCGCACCAATTCTCTTGGTCGCTACGTGATGCTGAAATTCATCTACCGCATTTCCGGTAGAACAGGGGGAAGGGGAAATACGGTATTCGTCGAGGGGCACTAGGAGCCGTACCAGTCCTCGAACGACGAACGCGCGCTGTTATTACCGAAGTAGGCACGTCACCAGGGGGCAAGTCAGCCAGCCGGTTGCTTTCCCTCGTCCAGATACGCGCCCAAGCTGCTGAACGCCTCCTCTCGGGCCTGATGGGATCTCAAGCGAGCGATTGATATCTGCTGCCTGCGAACCTACTTTTTAACTGTACCAGCACAACGTGGCCGGTTCAACGAATTTGCCCCGTCAGATAGTAACCATCGATCTCGTGACGCGACCAGAATCTCTGAATAGAGCAACACCTCTCCTTGCTCTCGTACTTTTATTGTCGTGCACCAGTAGCGCGTGCATTCAAACGACACTGGCTCAGGCGGGAGAATTGTCGGACGGTAGTAGATTTTCATCTTGGTTTTTCGGAGATGCGGAAGATTGGATTCGAACGACAGATGGAAAACGCATCTTGCGAGTGGCGACGGGTCTGGCGGTGCTCGTTCCGCTCTCGTACTTCGATCAGCAGGAGAGTGAAGCAGCTCTCAATTGGGGAAATGGGGGGCTTGGCAATTTCCTCAGACTTACCAATCATGCTGGAGGGCCTTATGCGCTCTCGGTACCAGCCGCTGTTTTCTCCATCTCGCTGATGGGCAACAACGAGAAATTTCAAGATGCGGCCTTCACGTCCCTACAGGCACCCATCTATGCGGGAGTGGTAGCCATATTTGTTAAGACCGCGTTTGGCCGGTCTCGTCCGGAGGCCGGGCGAGGAGCCCGCGATTTTAATCCTTTCACCGACATTAATTCGGCCTTCCCTTCTGGACATGCAACTGCCGCATTCGCCATTCTCGCGCCATGGACGTTCTATTATCCAAACATTTTTACCTACAGCCTTCTGACAATCGGAACCGGCACGGCCATCGCTCGCATGGAACGCCAGAAACACTGGCTGACCGATGTGCTGGCCGGAAGCGTAACGGGTCTGACCATGGCCTACTGGCTTTCTCGAAAGCATCAAGGCGAACCCGCACGTATCACCCTTTCTCCGTCTCTCGGCAGGCGTGGTATGGGATTGAGAATGAGCCTGAAGTTGTAGATTGATTGGCCAGGAGATAAAGATCTGGGATGAATCACGCCGAATAAGTGTTGAAAGGCCCTCTATCGATGATCGATGCGTACATCGATGACATCTGGTCAGGTCGATACTCGCCCAAATTCGCGTTGATTTTCGAATACGGGGCACTGTCGTGATTTCTGCGGAAGCAAAAAGGCAACCTGTAGGGGGTTCTTATCGTTTCGAGGGGTGATCACGATTCCGCATCCCCAAAAATCTTCAGATTCACGCCCGACCCATGTCCTCAGTTGTTCGTAGCCATCCGCCGGTTAATTGGAAGTGGATAATCGGAGCCTATGTAGTGGTTTCGCTTATTTATACCGGATCTGAGTCGCTCAGGGCATACCTCAACGACGTTCCGATGAGTACGTTCGAGCTGTACGGCGGGCAGTTTTTATACTGGGGAATTCTTGTAGCTCAACTGCCTTTCATTCTTTGGGTGGCCAGGCGTTTTCGGATAGAGAAGGCCACCCTTTTCAAGGTGTTAATTCCGCATTTGGCATTTTTTCTGGTCTTCGTGACCATCCACAGTTTTGTGTGGATGATCAGCTGGAATATGATTTTCATCGAAAGAGACTTTCCTTCCGTTCTGTCTGAAATGTGGGACCTGCGTTCTCGGCATCTGCTTGCAATGATGTTTTATTCGTACAGATACTTCCTGATACTGGCGGTCTACGTAGCATTTGACTATTCCTGGAGATACAAACAGGAGGAGATCGCCCGCGCCACCTTTGCTCTCGAAAGATCAAATCTCCAGGCGCAGCTTTCGCGAGCACAATTTGACGCGCTTCGAATGCAGCTGCACCCACACTTCCTGTTCAACACGCTGAACACAATTTCTATTCTCATTGACGAGGAGCCGGAAAAGGCAAACAGGATGCTCCACCATTTGAGCGACCTGCTTCGATACACTCTGGAAAAAAGCGGCAAAGATGAGGTCCAACTCGCTGAAGAAATCGATTACATACAGCGATATCTAAAAATAGAGCAAATTCGGTTCGAAGATCGGCTCACGGTTACGTATGACATTCCCGAGGAGACATTGAAAATTCGAATCCCGAATCTGATTCTGCAGCCTCTCGTTGAAAATGCCATCAAACACGGAATCGCGCCGTCCGCAAAATCTGGCCATATCCATATTTCTTCCTCGGTGTCGGCGGGGGATGTCGTCATATGTGTGGAAGACAATGGAGCCGGTTTTCCTGGCGACGAGCAGTGGAGCGAGGGAATCGGACTATCAAATACCCGAGCCCGTCTGGATAGATTTTCTCGAGCCTATGATCGATTCAAGATTGGAATCGGATCCCTGGGAGGAGCCCGGGTAACACTCGTGCTTCCAAAAAAAGTCAAATTATGAGCAAATCGTTTTCAGTCTTGATCGTCGATGACGAACCCGTGGCGCGGAAAGGTCTGCGGCGCATCGTCGAAAAATATCCGCTGGCGCGGGTCGTGGGGGAGGCGCGCAGTGGCAAGGAGGCGATTTCTCAGATTCAGGAGATGAATCCTGATGTTGTGCTGCTCGACATCGAGATGCCCGAGAAGAGTGGGCTTGAGGTCGTTCGGGAAATAGGAGCAGATGCCATGCCCCTCGTAGTTTTTGTCACGGCCTTTGATCAGTATGCGGTGACGGCGTTTGACGTTCATGCGATCGACTATGTACTCAAGCCGATCAGAAAGGACCGAGTCCACGAAGCCCTGAATCGTGTTTCTGAGAAACTGAACGAATCAGTGTCGATTTCAGGTCAGCTTTCTGATGCTCTGAAAATGATACAGGGATTGTCCGAATCGAAGGATACCGAGCAGGACCGACTGGTCATCAAAGATGGGTCGACTATTCGGCTGATAAACTTGTCGGACATCACATGGGTTGAAAGTGCCGGCAACTACGTGCAGATTCACTCGGAAGGGGCTCGATTCCTGTACCGAGCAACTATGACTTCGATGGAGGAACGCCTCAAGCGGTATGGATTCTTCAGAACAAGCCGATCGACACTGGTAAATGTGACCTACGTGAAAGAGTGCCGCTATAAGAAGCGAGGCGGATTCACCATTCACCTGTTGAATGGGGACATTCTGCCGACCAGCAAGGCCTATCGAGTCAATATCGAGCAGATGTTAGCCCGGAGTGCGTGAGATCAAGCCCTGCTACTTTGAGCGAAAGGCTCGGGATTTACTGGAGCTGCGCACTGGGAGTGGGCTCGGGTGCCAAATCGACATCGTCGGAGCCTTCAGTTTAATTCGTTCTTCGCTTGGTGAGCCAGTGCGGTAACTATTTCAGCGCCAATCCAGTAGTAATCGCCATCTCCATAGCCCACGGCCTGTTTGGTGTGGCGCGCAAAAATCAGTGCCTTTCCGTCGGGAGTTATGGCAGGGAATCTATCCAGCCGGTCGGAATTGACTTTTGGCCCCAGGTTGATGGGCTCCTTCCAGCTACCGTCCTCGTCGCTGAAGCTGACGTACAAATCGCCGTCCCCGAACCCGCTCGGTCGATCAGAGGAAAAGATCAGAAATCGCTCCTCGGGATCAACGTAGATATTCGAATAGTGCGCGCCATTGTTGATCCACTCCGGAAGAAGCTCGCGAGGCTGCAGGGCACCGTCAACAAAAAGAGAACGATAATACTCTTTCGTATCACCCAGGACGGTGAAATAGACATTCCCAGAGGATGCCACGGTCGGGAAAACTTCGTTTTCGGTCGTATTTACCTCGGATGGTAGCTTGACCGGCCGACTCCAATCTCCATCCTGATCAAAGTCGCTGTACCAGATATTCCAGTTGGGATCCAGAGTTGAACGCACCTCTGCCCTGGCTTTCGAGGCGAAATAGACACGGTCTCCATCCGGATTAAACGTTGCGCCATCAAATTCAGGGTGGCCTTCGAGCAAGACCAGATTGGATACTCCCCAATTTCGATTCAGATAATTCATGCCGATGACACTCGCGCCCTGCGGCATCCACACCG
>Ga0208879_1000870_pt1 | contig 30007 bp, 24 predicted proteins | sample Knorr_S15_td_Bot_FD_185605 | JGI IMG/M metagenome (GOLD analysis project Ga0208879, IMG submission 185605) | Marine microbial communities from Southern Atlantic Ocean transect - Knorr_S15_td_Bottom_ad_5009_LV_A (SPAdes) (version 2) | ecosystem: Environmental > Aquatic > Marine > Oceanic | place...
ACATGATCACCGTGATGAGATGGAACTCGCCGCTGCGGCAGATCGTCATGAGCGCCGGGCTGTATCTGGCGCGCTCGGCGGGCGAACTACGCCTCGCCTCGACCGATGTCTCGGAGCAGCCATCACTCAACTACAACTACCTGGACGATCCATCAGACATCGAGCGCCTGCGTGACGGTGTGCGACTGAATCTCCGACTGGCTGAGCACAAATCGTTTGAACCGATCATCGGCGACCTCCTTGACCCATCTCCAGCCGATATCGAAAGCGACCGATCTCTGGATGCGTGGATGATGCGCAAGGTCGAGACGATGCATCACATCTCCGGCACGGCGAAGATGGGCCCGGATTCTGACCAGATGGCAGTTCTTGACCAGTACTGCCGAGTCAAGGGGGTTGAGGGCCTGCGTGTGGCGGACGGATCAGTCATGCCTGACTGCATCCGCGCAAATACCAACGCGACGATCATCATGATCGGAGAGCGCGTGGCGGACTTCATCGCCGGCCCGCCATAGACGGGAATTGTCTAAAGACTTCGATCCCTTGATCAGGGTCCACGACGTGGTTGGCCGAAATTCGGGCGAACCGTACATATAAACGATGTCAGGCTGCGTATTAGTTGGCGTGCCATATTTACGGCGCACCTGCCCAGACCCATACCGCGAGATATATGCCCTCCCCTTCTCTACTGAATTTTCACGGCTTTCGGCTGCTACTTCCGATGGCGCTTTTGCTACTGGCGATTGCAGCCGTCGCATGTGGATCAGACGCGGCAACCGGGGCGGCCGGACCGGACATCACTGTGACATCAACGGCGTCGTCTGCGCCGACTGCGTCTCCGACCGTACCCGGCGAAACGGCAGTACCGACCACTTCCCCGGTCGTCGCGGGCACAGCGTCGCCGACAGCCACGTCGCCCGCATCAGACGAGGTGGCGTCGCCATCTGTCTCCGGCCTCACCGAGCGCGCACTCGTACATCTCCGTGAGCTGGCTGAAGTTCTACCGCCACGAGTTTCCGGGACAGAGGGTGAGCTCGCTGCGGCGGAGTACATCGCTAACGAGTTGCGATCGTACGGCTACGACGTCCAGATAAAGGACTTCACAGCGACGGTCCCGCCACGTGACGGTGATCACCTGCAGGTCACGAGTCCGGCGCCGCGCCCTATGAGGACAAACATCTTTACCGGGTCCGGCGAGGGCGAGGTGCTCGGTCCCCTTGTATACGTCGGTCTCGGGCGAGAAAGCGATCTCCCGGAATATTCGTTGGAGGGAATAGTGGCTCTCGTCGAAAGGGGTGTTATCCCGTTCAGGGAGAAGGCCGAAAATGTGTTCGGGGCCGGCGCTGCCGGGATGGTGGTGTTCAACAACACCTCAGAGATATTCGACGGCACCCTCGGGGATGAATTCCATCTCATATTTGACCGACCGGCGGTCACGATCTCGGGGATTAACGGCGAGGCGCTAGTGAATGAGCTTGAAAGTGGGCCGGTGAACGTCAATTTGCGGCTTGTTACCGACGAGCTACCAAGCCGGAACGTCGTGGCCATCAAAAATGGCGGCGGCGGTGGTCCCGTTGTCGTCATTGGCGGGCACTGCGACTCTGTACCCGGTACCCCGGGCGCCAGTGACAATGGTTCAGGGATCGCCACAATTCTGGTGCTTGCGGAAGAGTTGGCGGAGGCCAATCTCCCCTTTGAGTTGCGCTTCATTGGATTCGGGTCGGAAGAACTCGGGTTGCTTGGCAGCGCCGCTTACGTGGCTTCCCTTGATCGGGAAGAGCAGGACCGGATCATCGCAATGCTCAATTTTGACGCGCTTGGCAGCGGGTCGCTCGAGATAGGCGGGCACTTTGAGTTGACGAGGCGCGGACTGGAGGTTGCGGAAGAGATCGGGATTTCTGCTATTCAGGGGATCGAGCCGCCGGGCGCTTCCAGTGATCACGCCACTTTCAGGGATGCCGGGATCCCGTCAATGTTCTTCTTCGGGTCCGATTTCTCGTTGATTCACACGCCGTTCGACACAATAGAAGCGATGGACCCGGAGATGATGGGTCAGGCGGCGGCCATAACGCTTGGTGGGCTGCTGGATGGTTTGGGGTCACCTTAGGGTTTGTTATCGCGCTCGGCTGTGTTCGAGCGAACGGATCGTCAAACGGCGGTTCCCCTCACCCTTGATACGCCCCTACGCCGACCTCGAAGCCCATCGTCGCGGTACACTCCGGCTTACTTTGATTCCGTCGTCGGCACACGGCCAAATGGAGAGTGAAACTTGGATTTTGAGCCCGCTTACACGCCTGAACAGGAAGCCTTCCGCGAGGAGGTCCGTTCATGGCTCGCAGAGCACGTCCCGGTGATCGAGGGCGATTCCGATTCTGACGAGAACTACCCGAAGTACCGGGAGTTTGGACGCCAGCTTGGCAAGCGGGGATGGCTGAGGCCGACCGCGCCGGTGGAGTATGGCGGTGGCGGGTTATCGGTCGACAACGCCATCGTGATCGGTGAAGAGGTCGATGCTTACGACCTTGGCATTCCGCCCTACTACGACACCGGCGGGACTCTCGGAGGCGCTTCGATCCTTGTGTGGGGCACTGACGAGCAGAAGGCCCGGATGCTGCCGCCTATCTTCACGGGCGAGGTCGTTACATGGCAGTTGCTGACCGGCCCGGAGGCCGGGTCCGACCTGGCCGGGACGCAGACCGAGGCGGTACAGGACGGCGACGATTACATCGTGAACGGCCAGAAGATCTTCGTCGGAGGCACGCACGGTGCTGACTATCTCTGGACCATCACCCGTACCGACCCTGAGGGCAAGCGCCACGAGAACCTGAGCTGGTTCCTGATACCGGCTGACTCTCCCGGCATCACCATCACGCCCATGGAGTTAATGGGCGATGAAGGCGGCGGCCCGGGTCGCGGTCACAAGAACACGATCTTCTTTGACAACGTTCGGGTTTCCGCATCAAACCTTGTCGGCGGTGTGAACAACGGCTGGAAGGTCGCCACCACGCATCTTGAACTTGAACACGGCTCCGGCGGCCGTATCGGGCGTAATCGCTGGTTTGACCGAGCACGACAGCGAGCGATGGGTCTTAAGAAGGGCGGACACCCGATTCTGGAGGACAGCGATGTCCGGGACCGGCTTGCCGACGTGTTCATCAGGACGGAGATCTCACGACTGTTTGATCTCCGGAACTTCTGGATGAACCGCTCTCATATCGAGATGACGTACGAGGGTCCGCAAGCTTCTTACTTCCGGAAGATGGCCCACCTTGCGACTGCGCAGTCGATCATGGAGCTGGTCGGCCCTTATGCGCTGACCAATGATCCGCGCTGGGACACGTCCGCCGGGCAATTGGACTCTTTCATGAAGTCCAGCATCGTCGACCTCCACCCGGGGGCGACCGCAGACATCCAGAAGGTGATCATGGCGCGCCGTATCGGCATCGGCAGAAAGATCCGTGAGAAGGCAGGGAGAACGGCTGAATAAGGGGTATCGGATCGCTTATTTTCGATATTTCGCTCAGCGTAAATCCGCCTGAAGAAAGCCACTTTTAATATCCATGGATCTTTCACTCACAGAAACGCAGCAGTTACTGAAGTCCGGAGTCGAGGACTTCATAGCGCGCGAGTCCCCTCGTGAGGCGATCATCGAGCTCGTCCAGACCGAGGAAGGTTACTCACGCGACACCTGGAACAAGGCCGCCGAAATCGGCTGGCTCGGGATGGTGATTCCGGAGAAGTACGGCGGGAGCGGTAGCAGCCTCACCGATACAGCGGTCGTTTACGAGGCGCTTGGATACGGTCCAGTGCCGGGTCCGTTCTTCTCATCCGGTGTACTGGCCGCTCACACCTTGCTGGCGCTCGGCGATGAGCCTCAGAGGTCGGAATATCTTCCGAAGATCGCTAGCGGCGAGACCGTGGCTGCGCTTGCTATCACAGAGCCGGACTGGGCATGGGGGGTCGACGGGATACAGTTGAAAATTGAGCGCCGTGGCAACAGCTATGGGCTGAGCGGCACCAAGCTGTTTGTGTACGACGCCATCACGGCCGACTACCTGATCACGGCGGTGCGTACCGGCGACAATCCCACCGATATAGGGTTCCTGATGGTGGACACGTCGCTTCCGGGTGTATCGATTCGCCGGATTGAAGGCTTCCTCACCACCGAGTGTGAAGTGACTTTTGACAACGTCGATGTCCCGGGTGACGCCCTTCTTGGCGGGTCGGCCTCGGCGCTGGGTGGGTTCGAGGCGGCGCTGCGGCACTCAACGCCGATACTGTGCGCGTTCAAAGTGGGCGGTTCACAGGCCGTTTACGATATGTCGGTTGAGTACAGCCGTGAGCGGGTTCAATTCGGGCAGCTTATCGGTCGATTCCAGCACGTACAGAACCACATCGTTCAACTCGTGAACCACTTGGACTCGGCGCGGTGGACCACCTACGAAGCGCTATGGAAGATCGACTCACACAAGCCGGACCAGGAAATCTCGGTGCATCTGGCCAAGGCGGTCACGAGCGAGGGATTCGTTCAGGCGACCAATTACGCCCATGAGGTGCACGCGGGTGTGGGCGTTATGCGGGAGTACGGCCTTTCGCTTTTCACACAACTTTCGCGCTCCCTTTACCACTCACTTGGCGATCCCAAATATCACCGCCGAAAGCTGGCCGATCTGGTCGCCGAATACGACCCGTCCTTGAGATCTCACTCAAGCGACGGAACAGGCCCGTAGTAATTTGACCCTCAGTATGAACCCGATCGAGGGCGACACGGGTTTGAAGCTTCCCGGCCACCCGCTACAATCCGGATCATCCCCTTTCGAAAGCATTAGTGGGACGCATCTGGGTGAAGCCTGGGAGAAGCTGATCTTGACTACCGCCGCAAAATCCGGAACTGACATTGAACTGATCGCTCATCTGCTACGACGCGCAGGGTTTGGCGCAACCTGGGAGGAGCTTCAGGCCGCCGCCGACCTCGGGTACCAGGGGACGATCGATCTTCTGTTCAACCCCGGCGACCCGGAGTCGATGCCTTCGGACATCATCCGCCGGTACCACCCCGACCAGTCCATCACACAGATCGCTCCGTCATCTGGGTCGGTCTGGATGTACCGAATGTCGACCACCAAGACGCCGTTTGAAGAGAAGATCGCGCTGTTCTGGCACCGCATCTTTGCTACGGGTCAGACCAAGTTGATCCAGGGCAAAGTGATGCTCACGCAGATCGAGATGTTCAGGCAGTTCGGCCTCGGCAGCTTCCGCGATCTGCTCGTCCAGCTCTCCCAGAACCCGGCGATGATCCTGTGGCTGGACAACCAGGACAATCACAAGGACAACATCAACGAGAACTACGGCCGGGAGATCCTCGAGCTTTTCGCGATGGGCGTCGGCAACTATTCAGAGGAAGACATCAAAGAGTGCTCGCGGGCCTTCACCGGCTGGACGATCGCGAACATGCCATATATGTCCATCAAGATGCGTAACAACACACTGCGCCCGTATGGATACGTCGCCTGGCAGTACCAGTTCGACTCGGACGATCACGACGATGGCGAAAAGACGTTCCTGGGCGAGACCGGCAACTTCAATGGCGATGACATCATCGACATCATCTGCAAGAACCCGGCCACCCCGCGCTTCATTGCGCGTCATCTGTACCACCACTTCATCGCCGACGAGCTTCCGGTTCCGCAGTGGCCTTTTGAGGGTCCGAAGGATCCGGAGGCCATCGAATTGATGGTGGACGCTTACTTCGCCAACGACTACAGCATCGGCGCGATGTTGCGGGCTGTGTTCGAGTCCGACATGTTCAAGTCAGAAGCCACCCAGTACGCCCGCATCAAGAGCCCTGTTGAGCTTGTGGTCGGCACGTTACGACTCGCCGGCGGGTTTGACTGGCCGACCGCCGACATCTTCAAAGCGACCGCAGCCTGCGGCTTCATGGGGCAGGCTTTGCTGGCCCCGGTGAGCGTCGAGGGCTGGATGGGCGGCGATGACTGGATCAGCACCGGTTCGATGGTGCAACGGATCAACTTCGCCAGCGCCACGGTCGGTGATCCCAGCAAGAAGGGCATCAAGGCGATCATCAATCAGATCGCTGACCGCCACCCCGGAGGACTCGTGGCGCCGGAAGCGCTCGTGGATGAGTGTCTGGAACTTGTCGGTGCCTTGAGAGTCGAGGACGACACGAAGGACGGCATCGTTGAGTACGCCCGGGAACAGGGCGACATCGACCCTCGCACCGATGATGGCGTGGGAAAGATCGTCTCGGTCCTTCAACTTATCGTCTCTACTCGCGAGTACCAGCTGGTCTAACACTGGGCCTTATCCCGACACTGGCCCGATGGGCCTTCTACGGAGCAGTACATAAATGGCAACGGAAACAGGGACCAGGCTCGGCCTCGAGTACCGCGATACAAACGGATTCGGCGCCGCTCAGGGCGGGCGCGGGTACTACCTTCCTGTGGACCTCGCGGTGCGAAGTGACGGTCGCATATACGTCCTCAGCCGCGGCGATGCGATCCAGGGCGGAAACGGCATCAAAATCACCGATATCGACCAGAACTGGTTCGAAGAGATATCCAAACGTGGGACCGCCCCCGGACAGTTCATTTCTGCGACGGCTATCGCTTTCGACGCCAACGATCGGCTGTTCATGGCCGACGAGGCGTTGCACCGCATCACGATCTTCGACGCCGACCACAACTACGAATCTCACTGGGGGACCGAGGGGTCCGGCGAGGGCGAGTTTGACGGCCCGTCTGGCATAGCTTTTGACCGCGACGGAGACCTGCTTGTGGTGGATGATAAGAATCAGCGAATCCAGCGCTACACGCCGGACGGCAAGTATCTGAATTCGTTTGGGTCCGCCGGTGATGGCGATGGAGAGTTCAGCTACCCATGGGGCATCACGGTCGCGCCGGACGGTGTGATCTACGTCGCGGACTGGCGAAATGACCGCATTCAGCGATTTACTCACGAGGGCAAGTTCATCGACGCCTGCGGCGCTTCGGGGGATGGCGAAGGCCAGTTCAACCGGCCGGCAAACGTCGCCGTCGATGGCGACGGAAACATCTTTGTCGCCGACTGGGGCAACCAGCGTGTTCAGGCCTTCGACAAGGATTGGAACTTCCAGACGAGTATCCGCGGCGCAGGCGAGCTGTCCAAGTGGGCGGCCGAGTACATCGACGCCAACGCTGACGAGAAGGAAGCACGCTCCACGTTTGATCCGTATCCAGAGCTTGATGTGGACGATCCGCACGAGGTCTCGGCCCGGACGGAGCCCTACTTCTGGGACCCGGTCTCGATCGCGTTGTATGACGACACGCGAATCCTGATTCTTGAAACTGGCCGACACCGGTTCCAGGTGTACGAGAAGGTCTAGTCCGGGTGACGGCCCTCGTAAGTCATGGGTGCGCGCGCCTGAACCCCATAATTTAACCGCCAACGGGTTGAAGGTTCTCGCGTACACGGTACAATCCAGCGCAACATCTGGAGGCTGTCACATGGCTACCGCTACGAATATCGGAACCGAACTTGACCTAATTGCGCATTTGCTGCGTCGCACCGGGTTCGGAGCGACCCCCGGTGAGCTTGAGGAGGCCGGCGCCCTCGGCTACGAGGGAACGCTTGATCGGCTGTTTAACCCGGGCGATGCGGACGCGTTGCCTACCGACCTGATCCGCCGATACCACGCCGACCATAACGACCTTCGAATCCCGCCGTCATCTGGCTCGTTCTGGATGTACCGGATGGTGACCACCAAAACGCCCTTTGAGGAGAAGATCGCCCTGTTCTGGCACCGCGTTTTCGCGACCGGACAGACGAAGGTGATCCAGGGCAAGGTCATGATCAGCCAGATCGATATGTTCCGTAAGTACGGTCTCGGCAGCTTCCGTGAACTTCTCATTCAGCTGTCCAAAGACCCGGCGATGATCCTGTGGCTGGACAATCAGGACAACCACAAGGACAACATCAACGAGAACTACGGCCGTGAAATTCTCGAGTTGTTCGCTATGGGCGTCGGCAACTACACCGAAGACGACGTTAAAGAGTGCGCGCGGGCGTTCACCGGCTGGACGATCGCCAACATGCCGTACATGTCGACGAAGATGCGTAACAACACGCTCCGGCCGTACGGCTACATCGCATGGCAGTTTGAGTACGACGAGTCCGATCACGACGATGGCGAGAAGACGTTCCTCGGCGAGACCGGGAACTTCACCGGCGAAGACGTCATCGACATTATGTGCAAGAACCCGGCGACTCCGCAGTTCGTTGCCCGCCACTTGTATCACCACTTTGTGGCGGACGAGCTTCCCGTTCCGCAGTGGCCGTTTGAAGGACCAAAGGATCCGGAAGCGATTCAACTGATGGTCGACGCTTACTTCGCCAACGACTACAGCATCGGCGCCATGCTGCGGGCGATGTTTGAGTCGGAAATCTTCAAATCTGAAGCCAACCGGTTCGCAAGGATCAAAAGCCCGGCTGAGATCGTGGTCGGAACCCTGCGCCTCGCCGGTGATTTTGACTGGCCGACGGATGACGTTTACAAGGCGACCGCCGCTTGCAACTACATGGGGCAACAGCTTCTTGGTCCGACAAGTGTTGAGGGCTGGATGGGCGGCGACGACTGGATCAGCACAGGCTCTATGGTCCAGCGGATTAATTTCGCCAGCGATACCATCGGCAACCCGGACAAGAGGGGTGTGAGGGCCATTGTTGAGCGCATCGCCGAACGCCACGGGGGCGGCAGCGTTGCGCCCGAAGCGCTGGTGGAAGACTGCCTTGATCTAGTGGGACGCCTTCGCGTGGAAGACGGCACACTCGAAGGCCTCGTGACCTTTGTCCGTGAGCAAGGTGATGTCGATCCGTCGACCGATGACGGAGCGGGCAAGATCACTTCCCTGCTCCAACTGATCGTCTCCACTCGGGAGTACCAGCTCGCCTGATATCTGCGTAGGCGCGCACGACACGGCACACGGAGTAATCCAATGACGACTGAAACACGGAAACTGAGACAACTGAAGTACATCGATACCAACGGCTTTGGCGCCGCTCAGGGTGGTCGCGGTTACCACTTTCCTGTTGATATTGCTGTCCGAAAAGATGGACGAATTTTTGTCTTGAGTCGCAGCGGACAGGGATCCCTCACCGGTACCGGCATCGGCGTTACCGATATCGACCACAACTGGCACGGCGAGTTTTCCGGATACGGCACCGACGACGGTCAGATGCAATGGGGAACCGCCATCGCGATCGACTCCAGTGATCGCCTGTACCTGGCCGATGAAAAGATGCAGCGGATCACCATCTTCGACTCGGACAACAAGTACGTCAGTCACTGGGGAACCGCAGGTTCCGGTCCGGGCGAGTTTGATGGGCCTTCCGGTTTATCGATCGACGCCGACGGAAATTTGCTCGTGGTCGACCATAAGAATCACCGCATCCAGCGCTATACCGCAGATGGCGAATATATCGATTCGTTCGGTTCGAAAGGTTCGGCCACAGGTCAGTTCAACTATCCGTGGGGCATCACCACCGGATCGGACGGAACGATCTATGTCGCGGACTGGCGAAACGATAGGGTTCAACGGTTTACCAGCGACGGCGTGTTCATCGACACACAAGGCGACTCTGGTGATGGCGAAGGCCAGTTCAATCGTCCGACTTCAGTAGCCGTGGATGGCGACGGATTCATCTATGTGGCCGACTGGCAGAATCAGCGCGTGCAGGTATTTGACAGCGAGTGGAACTTCCAGACCATCGTTCGCGGCGAGGCCAAACTATCCCCGTGGGCCGCTGAGTACATCGACGCCAACAGGGATGAGAAAATCGCCCGCGACTTGTTTGATCCGTACCCCAAGCTGGATGTCGACGAGCCATACGAGGTGTCGGCCCGCACAGAGCCGTACTTCTGGGTACCGGTTTCGGTGACGACATTTGGCGATGACCGGTTACTCGTGTTAGAAACCGCGAGACACCGGTTCCAGATATTTGAAACTGTCTAGAAACTAATGCGCCATTCCGACGATGGCGTTACGATGACATCCGGTCGCTAGGGATGACCGGGACAACTCCGACGTATACGGGTCCAGATGGAGGAAACGATGGCAGAGCAGAGAGAAAAGGTGCTGGTAATCGTCCAGCTTTCGGGCGGTAACGACTACCTGAACTGCATCGTTCCATGGGAAGACCCCATGTATCAGGACGTGCGAGCGGGGATCAGGATCACTGAAGAAGACGTGATTCCTCTCGACAACGGCCTGGGCCTTAACCCCGGCATGGGCGCCTTCAAAGAGCTTTACGACCAGGGCCGTGTCGCCATCATTCACGGGATTGGCTACCCGACCCCGAGCCGATCGCATTTCCGATCGATGGACATCTGGCACACAGCGACTCCAGACCGGGTCGGCGACGAGGGCTGGCTTGGCCAGGCTGTTCGCCAGTTGGACCCGACTGGATCCAACGTGGTGACCGCCGTTAACTTCGGCAACGGACTTCCCCGCGCTCTGGCGGCACCGGGCGTCCCTGTCGCCTCGGTGGGCAATCTGGACGACTACGGCCTCCTGACCGGCATGTCCGGCGCGGCGCAGCGTGAGAAGGCGTTGACCGCTTTCAGTCGCATATACACGCCGGGCGTCGGCAGCGGCATGGTGATGGACTATCTGGGCAAGACCGGTCTGGACGCACTCAAGGGCGCAGACATCCTCAAGCAAGCGCCGAAGATGTACGAATCTACCGTTGAGTACCCGGACAACTCGATTGCAAAGGCCCTCAAGGGCGTCGCACAGGTCCACTTTGCTGATCTCGGCACGCGCGTCTTTTACACGACGTCCGGCGGCTGGGACACGCACACCAACGAGATCTCGCTCCAGAGGGGACTCTGGGAAGAGGTTTCGACAGGGCTTCGAGCATTCTTCCAGGACCTCGAAGAGCACGATCTCGGCCCGGAGGTCACGGTCCTCGTGTTCTCCGAGTTTGGTCGTCGGGTCAAGGACAACGGCAACGGAACCGACCACGGGTCTGGAGGCGTCTCGTTCGTAATCGGCGATTCAGTTAAGGGCGGTCACTACTCCGAGTACCCGTCCCTGGACGTCGGCCGCTTGATCGAGGGCGACCTGCAGTACAACTTCGATTTCCGCGGCCTGTACACGGACCTGCTGGAAGACTGGCTGGACCTGGACGCCCGGGAGATTGTGGGCGGGAACTTCGAGAAGATCTCGCCGTTTGCGGTCGCCGTTTAACGGCGTAGTTGAAGCAATGACGAAAGAGGGTCGATTTATGTCGGCCCTCTTTCTGGTTTCCGGGGTTGTTGAAGGACGGGCGTGCCCCCCTCTCCCGGTGGGAGAGGGATGGGGTGAGGGAGGTTAGACTCGCGCCTTCCAACACCGGCGCTGCTTTGATTACCGTCTCGTGATCTTAAGGCGCTCGCGTGAGCGGCCGCGCCAGGGGATGTCGGTTGCACGACAAACGTTTGTGCGCTCTGCAATCCGGGAGATCCTTCGCCTCGGACTCAGGGTGACAAGACAGTAGTTATGTCCGGGTTGCTAGCGTGATAGTTGAAAGAACGTCGGGCGAGGCAAGCGCCGCCCCTACGGTGTTTTGAGTGATAGCCCCGGTCGTGAACAAGGACCCTGACACAAGAACATGGGCCCCGCCAGGACAAGTTGCAGGGACACCTGCTCCCTAGAGGATCACGCCGTCCTCGCGTAGTTCCTCGATCTCTTCTTGTGACATCCCTACCTCACGCATTACGGACTCTGTGTCGGCGCCCAATCCCGGGGAGACCCCTCGGATATCGGTCGGCGTCTCGGACATTGAGACCACCGGGCCTGCCAGGCGTTGCGGGCCGAATAGTGGGTGTTCCAGGTCTCGCATGAAGCCCATCGCCTCGACCTGTGGGTCGTCCGACATCTCCTCGGGCATGTTGACCGGGGCTACGGGGACACCGGCGGCCGTGAACGCCTCAAGCCAGTCCTCTAGCGTGCGGGTTTTAAGAGTGGCCCGCATCTCGGCATGCAGGGCCGTCGCCTGTTCCATACTTTCCAGTTGCGACTCGTCGAAATCAGGCTCATCGCTCGGGTCGTATGCGATCCCCAGTACGGTTCGGGCGGCGGCACGGTTCGCCGGGGTCAGAGCGCCCAGCACCATCGATCCATCCTTCACCTGGTAGGTGGAATAGTACGCCCTTGAAGCAACGCGGGACGCTCCCCGGCCCCTTCTGTAAGCGTCCTGCACCTCCGAGTAGTCGGCGCCCCGTTTTCTTAGCTCTTCGATCTCCGCCACCATAGGGTCCCGAAGCGTGGCATCGTGCACCGGCTCCCGCATCACAACGGTATCCTGCACAGCTATCGCGGCTTGCAGTAGCGACGTCTCAATCTTCTGTCCCTGGCCCGTGATGGCCCGGTGGTACAGCGCTGAAGTGATGCCGACGGTGGCCGAGAACCCGGCGCAGTAGTCGGCCAGGGAGATGGCGCTGATGTTGGCGGGCTGTCCGTGTGCATCGACCTTTTGATCGGCCATCATCAAGCCGCTGTAGCCATTTGCGACGATATCCGTGCCGCCACGGTCGCCCATCGGACCTCGATTCCCAAAGCCCGTGATTTCGCAATAGATAAGCCCGGGGTTGAGCTTCTTGAGCGTCTCGTAGTCGATGCCGAGCCGTTTCGATACGCCGGGCCGGAAGTTGATCGTCACGATGTCGACGGTCGGGACGACCTTGTGAATGAAGGCGAGTCCACGCGGATCACGAAGATTTACGGCGACGCTCTGCTTGCCGCGATTCAACGACTGAAAACGCTTGCCCTCGTTTGGCATGACGGTGCCGCGGTTGCGGTGCGGGTCGCCGGTGAGCGGCTCAACCTTTATCACTACCGCGCCCAGGTCGGACATGATCGCGCCGTTGAACGGCAACGCCACGATCTGTGAGAACTCCAGGACGCGAACGCCATCCAACGGTCCGGGCATACTGCTCAACCCTCCTCAGGCCTGGTAAGCCAGATATCGACTCTCTAGTAACCCCGGAACTCGGGCTCTCGCTTCTCGAGGAAGGCGGCGACGCCTTCTTTGTGGTCGAAGGTGGTACGGGTCAGGTCCTGTCCGCGTGACGCCAGGGGGAGGTGCTCGGCAAGGTCCTGCTGGTAGGCCTGGTGGATCAGCTGCTTCACGATGCCCATGGCGTACACAGGCCCTCGGGCCAGTTTGGTGGCCATCTCAAGCGTCGTCTCCATGAGCTCGTCGTCCGGCACGACCTTGTTGGCAAGTCCGAGGCGATACGCCTCGTTGCCGTCGACCGGGTCGCCGGAGTACTGCATCCACAGGGCGTTCGCCATGCCGATTAGCTTTGGCAATTGCCATGCTGATCCGTCCGCCGGTACGAGCCCGTTACGGATGAACGCCTCGTTAAATCGGGCGCTCTCGCCGGCGATACGGATGTCGCACGAAAGCGCTATGCCACAACCAAGGCCGTATGCATGGCCATTAACAGCAGCAAATGACGGCTTGTGCAGGTTGTGGAGCTTTGGCACGATCGCCGGGCCGTTTCTCGCTCCTAGCCCCTCACGAGATGTGTAATCCGGGTCCAGCTCTTCCCATGATGTGGCCCGTGAATCGGGAGCTGCTTCCGCTGCGGTCTCGGCATCGTTGATGCGGCGTTGGAACCCACGGACGTTCGCTCCAGAGGAAAACGCCCTGCCCGACCCGGTGATGACCAGAACTCGAAGGTCGCCATCTGCGGCAAACCGGTCGACTTCCGACTCAAGCTCGGGCATGAGCGGCTCGCCTAGCGCGTTGAGCGTGTCCGGGTCGTTCATCGTGAGGATGAGCACCCCTTCGGGTGTCGTCTCGGAGATGATCTTCTCGAACGGCATCTGAGCGGCTCCTGACATTACGGGCGATTGAGATTGAACGGGAAACTGCGGGGAGGATAACGCAGGCGTGGATGTAGCGGGTGGGACATTGGACTCGCTGTCCCATCGCGTAGGGGGGCGAGCTTTGGTCCGCCCGCACAGTGTTCTTGTGAAGTTCGCGCCCTGTTGCACGATTACTGTCGGGCGGAGCAAGCCCCGCCCCTACACCGAGATCGATTGGTATTTGCCGTATTACTGTTCTGGAACATCAAGTGTGGGCGGATACCAATCCGTCCTCACGATGTCTTCAGCGATTTCCTGCCCACGATCATGTCCATCGAACCTCCACAGCCATGTAAACAAAGCACGCCTCGCGTGCAGAATGGCATCGGGTTTTGTGGGCACGACCGGGCCGCAACCTGGACGGAGATTTTTGAAATGGCTGAAACGGCCGACGTGGTGGTGATCGGCGGGGGCTGTATCGGGACGAGCATCGCCTGGCAGCTTGCGCGGCGCGGTGCCGGACGAGTTGTACTGCTGGAGAAGACCGGGATCGCCTCGGGCGCGACCGGTTGGTCGAGCGCGGTCGTCCGGATGCATTACGTCCATGAATCTCTGATCAAGATGGCGCTGTTCGGCCGGCGAATGTTTGAGAATTTTGAGGACGAGGTCGGAGGGGATTCCGGGTTCCGGCGAGTCGGATGGCTCAACGTAGTAGCGCAAGACGAGATTCCGGCTGCGCGCCGGGTGGTCGGAATGCAACGACGACTCGGCATCGACGCCACGATGCTGTCACCCGAGGAGATCTCCGGCATCGAACCTCGCATTTCACTTGACGGCGTAGCGGCGGGAACGTGGGAGCCTGATTCAGGTCACGCCGATGGGTCTGGCGTGGCAAACGCGTTCGCCGACGCGGCACGGGCGGCTGGCGTGGAGCTGCGTATGGGGGTTGAGGTTACGGGGGTTGAGGCAATCAACGGGTCGTCAGTCCGAGTAGTTACGTCAAGGGGAGATATCGAGGCCGGGTCGGTCGTTCTTGCAGCGGGATACCGGAGTAGTGCTCTACTGGAGTCGCTGGGGGTGGAGCTTCCGATCAAACCCGTGCGCCACAGCATCGCCGTCATCGAACGAAGCCCCGAGTTCGGCGAACCGCACCCCGTCATATCTGACCGCGTTCAGCGCGGCTATTACCGCCCGGAAGGGTCAGGCCTGGTGTTGCTAGGCGACCAGAATCCGTATGAAGGGGATGTCGATCACGATATCGAGATGGACAAACAACCCCCGCCTGACTCAATATCCCGGCACACGACCCGATTCGCGACACGCTTTCCATCGGAGGTCGATGCTGTGTACAGGCGTGGCTACACCGGCGTGTACGACACGACGCCTGATTTCCAACCGGCCTTGGGCGCGGTGAAGGCAGTGCCCGGACTATTCATAGCGGCGGGTTTCAGTGGTCACGGGTTCAAGCTGAGTCCCGCGGTGGGGCGGATGTTGTCCGATGTTGTTGTGGGCGGGGAGACTTCGGTGGCCGACATATCGATGTTCCGGGTGGAGCGGTTTGCCGAGGATGATCTTGTGACGGCGCCGGGCGGGTACGAGACGGTGTCTCTGGCTTAGTGGCCGCGGGCGGATAGTCATTCGCCCCTACGTTGTTTGGCACCGATCACGCGCGATCTGTCATTCCGAAGTCCGCACACGAGGAATCTCCCGGTTAGAGCTCCGACACGCTCGTGTTGCACTAGAACTGTCTCAGGGGCCGATTGACATCGACCCACAGGGCGGATAGTCAGCCGCCCCTACGGTGTTTTGGTGAGCGTCTGTGCATCCCTCTCCCGGTGGGAGAGGGCTGGGGTGAGGGAGGTTAAACCCCCGCGCCTTTCAACCCAATCCCTGCTTTGTTTGTCGAATCGTGATGCCGGGGGGAATCGCGACGAAGACTCGCACTGGTGAATGGTGACCGTGCTACGAACGTCGTTGCGCGCTGCTTTACGGGAGATCCTTCGCCTCGGACTCAGGATGACAGTTTGCGTGCGTCGCCTTGAGATCGCGTGCAGGGCGGGGCAAGCGCCGCCCCTACGGTTTTCGGGCGCGGTCCCTGCGTTTATGCCAGCGCTGGGACCACTGTTTCCATGAATAGCTTCATGTCATCGAGACTCTGGAAGTCCGGAAATGTGGCGATGCATAGATCGAAGCCCATTTCGGCCAGCTCTTCGAACTGTTCGATAACGGCGCGCGGGTCGCCAGCGATAGCTCTCTGATCCCCGCCCGCAGCCCAGTCTTCCCCGCGTTGGCGGGCTTTCGCGTTGTCACGGTCGATAAAGATGCGGTGCGTGAGGGTCTTCCGTATCGAGTCGTAATCACGTCCCGCCGCCTCGCAGTGACCCTTCAGCGCGTCCAGCTTGCGTTGATGCACTTCAACGGTGCGCGACACGTCGTTCCACCAGTCGGCATGGCGTGCGACCACACCTAGCGTCAGCTTTTCGCCCCCACCTCCAAGCATCAGCGGCGGGAGTGGGTCCGGGCGCGGCTCTGAATACGCATTCTCGATGGTGTAGTACTCGCCCGAGAATGATGCCGGGGAGTCGGTCCACATAGTCTTGATGATCTGGACGCCCTCTTCAAACATCTCGATCCGTTGCCGAGGCGACGGGTATTCGAGCCCGTAAGCTTTGTGCTCGCCCTCGTGCCAGCCGGCTCCGTATCCAAGGATGAAGCGGCCGCTCGACATCTCGTGGAGGCTTGCGGCCATCTTGGCGAGTATCGACGGCTGCCGGAACGAGTTGCTCATGACGATGGTGCCGAGTTCCGGACCCGGGTAGCGGGCGGCGATCCATGTCAGCAGCGTCCAGCACTCGACCCGCCACTCGTCGGCGTAGTTCAGGTGGTCCGAAACCCAGAGTGATGTGAAGCCCTGCGACGCCACGTCCAGCGCACGGTGAAGGTCGCCCAGGTAGTCACGAGGCACGATTACTTCAAGGCCGCGGTCTCCCGCCGGTGGGTTGTATCCAAATTCCATGCGTGCTTTTGCTGTCAACGGTCGAAACCTCCTGATGACGTTTTCGCGACTAACGCCGTTTACCCGAGCTCTCGCGCTGCGTCCCGCTCCAACTCACTCAGCTTTTCGACGCGCCTGCGGAAGTGGTCTTCAGTACTGAACTCGGCGTCCAGAAACGCCTTGAGAATCTCCTCCGCGAGGTTCAGGCCGATTATCTGAGCACCGAGGCAGATGACATTCACGTCGTCGTGCTCAACGCCCTGGTGCGCCGAGTACGTGTCGTGGCTCAATGAGGCGCGAATTCCGGGGATCTTGTTGGCTGCGATGGCGGCGCCGACACCGGTGCCGCACACCATGATGCCGCGATCCGCCCTGCCCGCCTTCACGTCGCCGCAGACGAGCCGCGCTATGTCCGGAAAATCGACCGGCTCCGTGCTGTTCGTCCCGTGGTCGACCACGTCGTGGCCCCATGACTGAAGGAGAGCGACCACCGGAGCCTTCATAGGGAATCCGGCGTGATCACCTCCTATCGCGATTCGCATATATGGGATCTCTCTTTCAGGTTAGTAGTGGATCGCCGTACCCAGGCCGCCTGCCGCTGCGATGACGTCGCCGTTGATGGCGATCGATCTCGGCGAGGCCAGGAAGGTGACGACGTATGCGATCTCGCGTGCATCGACCAGGTGTTTGATCGAGTTCACACTGTCCATCTGCGCCTCGATCTCCGCCTCCGACACGCCTTCTGCAGCAGCCCGGTCCGCGACGACGCTGACGGTCCGCTCGGTCTTCGTGGCGCCCGGGTGAACGACTGTTACGTTGATGCCGTCCGGGCCGAGCAGGTTGGCCAGGTTCTTCGTCATCGCCACAACCGAGACGTTGCGCATGCTGCCGATGGTCGAACCTGCATTCCGGGCGGCCATGCCGGAGATGTTGATGATTCGCCCCCAGCCCTGCGCCTGCATAAGGGGCGCCACGGCCTGTGCCCCACGCAGGTAACCCATGACCTTGACGTTCATGTCCGCCCAGAGGTGATCCTTCGTTGTCTCCGCCAGAGTCGGAACTGCACCGCCGCCGACAACGGCCGCGTTGTTGACCAGGATGTCGATGTGGCCAAGCGCCTCGTTCGCCTGAGCGACCATCGATTTCACGGAGTCGTCGTCGCCCGTGTCCACGGTGATCGGGATGATACGGCGTCCGGTCTCCGCAGCCAGTTCCGTGGCCGTCGCTTCCAACGCTTCCGTGCCTCGTGACGCGATAACTACGTCTACGCCTTCAATCGCCAGTTCTCGTGCGATGGCCTTGCCGATGCCACGGCTGCCGCCGGTAACGATCGCAGTTTTTCCCTTGAGTTCGAGATCCAAAATACGTCTCCCCGGTCAGTCAGGCGTTTCCATGCCTCGTTGATTCATTTGTTCGGGCGTAACTGTATACCCGGTTGTCCTGGTAGGCCCCGGATCGGTCACGGCTCGATCAGCCGATAGGCTCGAACACCTCACCGCCGCGAATCGTGACGACCGGACGGTAGATCCCGCCTGTACGGTCGTTTCCGGCGTGGTCGGTGTGAACGTGTGGGGTTGCATCCCAGCGCAGCACCGATATATCGGCGCAGGAACCGGGGTTCAGGGTGCCGATCTCTTTTTCCAGCCCAAGAATTTCTGCCGGCCTGACGGTGACCCTCGGCCAGATCTCTGCTTCCGTCATCCCGGCAGCACGGACCTTTGACATAACGAGTGGCAGGTCGTGGATCGGTTGCAGATTCAGATGGGCGCTGTACACATCGCTTGAGATAGTGTCCGGCAGGAACTCCTCTGCAACCATCGCCTCAATCGCGATAAAGTTAATCGAGGTCGTTCCGTGGCCGAGATCGTACAGAATGCCTCGGTCGCGGGCTTCGCGTGCGCAGTCACGAATACGCCCGTCCCTCACGAGACTTGTTTCTCTTGGATCGGAGCAGTACGTGAACACGTCTCCTGCGCGTAATATTGGAAGCTGATCTTCGAGTGCCCAACCGGGGGCGCGACGCGGCCCGAATAGCAGCGGTTTCCCTGTCGCCTCTGCCGCTTCGAGCGCTCGTCGTAGGATCTCGTGCGGATCGGACGGCCCGCAAGTCATGACGCTGGTGTTGACGGTGATGCCCCAGATCGCGCCCGAGTCATCGCCTTCTATCGCGGCGATACACTCGGCCACGTCCGCGAATTCCAGCTCCGTGAACGGTCCGTCGGGGTGTACCTCGCCATTCCTACCCAGATGAAGCGCCATCCGGATGCGAGTCTTTCGGCCACCGATCACCTGTTCTTTGTAGCGCTCCCAGTTCCGCGCACCGGCGTCACCCTGCGACAGGACGGTGGTCGAACCGCGGGAAAGCATGTGGACATCCGGGTCGATGCCGTATCGGCCGTCTCCCAGTCCCGGGTGGGCGTGCAGATCAACCAGCCCGGGCAGCAGTATTCCGTCCGGGTAGTCAAGCCGGTCGCTTGATTGTGGCGGTGCTTCATCCGATCCGCCTACCGCCGAGATCAGGCCATCAACCACCGACACCCAACCCGGCGCGTCCGAGCCGGTGAGGGGATCGATCACTCGTCCGGCGCTGATTACGAGGTTTGTCGGTGTGGTTGTTGTGTCTGGTGGCATTTGGCGGGTCCTGTTAGTGGGCTGGGCTTATGGCAGAATTTTTGATCGCGACCCTGACATCATTCTGTCATCCTGAGTCCGAGTCTCAACGCTGGCCGATCTCACGATTTCTTTTTGCGTGTCCGTCGTTTCTTCCTGGGCGCTGCATGTGCCGCATTTATGGAGAGCCGAGCCCACTCTTCCACGTCATCCTCGCGATCCAGCACCTCGGCCGGGACTTCCCAGTACGGCATCGGCTTGAACTGGGCTGATCCGGCGTCTTCATATCGGGCTCGGTTCGAGTCGTCCGCCTTGAAGTACAGGGTGTCTGCCGAGATGAGTGCAAACATGTCCCCGGCCTCGAACACGCCGTAGCCGCCGAACATAGACCGACTTGTTACATCTCCAAGCGGCTGAAGCATCTCCATTACGTATTCCATGTATCCGGGGTCTACGGCCATGCGACTACTTGTTCACTCTCGGGCACTCTCGGGTTTGCGGGACATTCCACCATCATTGCTCAACAGAACGTCCCCAATAAATCCCAATAATCGGAGGCCGTCAAGAAGTCGTTGGCCGGTGATCGCTAGAATGGGGGGGCAGGCCCACCCGGCGCGAAGGCGCCGTCGACGAGGAGGTCAGGCCGATGAAGCTCAGGGATCTGATGACCAGCACCGTATATACGATCGGCTCGGAACAGTCGATCGTGAACGCTGCTGCCCAGATGCGCGAGCTTTCGGTCGGGTCGCTTGTCGTGATGCGAGATGACGCAGTCGAAGGCATTCTCACGACGTGGGACATGATCGCCGGCTGTCTTGGAGCAGGCCACGATCCGCACGACTGTCCAGTTTTCAGGCACATGAGCAGCCCGGTGCACACGGGGCGTGTCGATATGGAGGCCGTGGACGCAGCACGCGTCATGGCCGAGCGCGGGGTCAGCCGATTGCCCGTCGTAGACGATTCGGGCGCGATGGTCGGGATAGTGACGTACGCCAACCTGTCGCGAGTGATGGAGCAGCTCACCCGTGACCTGCTGGGTGGTTGGCAAAGGCCGGTTACGTAGAGCGGTGCTCGTGTAGAGGCGGCGCTTGCCCCGCCCGTGCATCAAATAATAAGCGAGTACCTCAAGATGCGACACAGCAAGTGGGCTCGGCAGGGGGCCTCTCCCTCACCTCAATCCTCTCCCGATAGGAGAGGAGGATTCCTTCTCCCAGCGGGAGTAGGCGCAGGATGAGGGAGAAGAATTTTCACCCCCAACGCGCAAAATGCCCTTTGCGCCCTACCCCTTGAGCGCCGCCACTAGCCGCTCGGCCACGACCTGCTCCTCGCCGTCGTTCAAGCCGACCATGCCGACCTGCATGCCGCCGAAGTATGGGTTCACGCGGGTCCAGATCGGCGGGTCACCGTCCTTCAACCGGGCGACTACTTCATCCTCTGAGATGCCCGTAACGCTCTCGTCTATTGTCAGGAAAAGGTTGAATACCGATGCGCCGGTCGGATCGCGGTCGGCCTCTACCTTGACACCGGGGATCCCGGTGATGGCGCGCTCGATGTGCGTCAACTTGACGTCCAGTCTGGCGATTCGCTCCTCGTGATTCATCGTCAGCCACTCACGCACAGCGGCGGCCACGCCAACGATCTCCTGCCGGTCGATCTTCTGCGGCCGGCCGATGCCCCGGACCCTTCGCTCTTCAAAAGAGATAAAGCTATTCAGGCGAACGCGGTCGATCCAGATCTTGGAGCCAACGACCATGCCTGCCGAGTGCGGGGTGCCGATGTACTTGGTCCCGTAGGCAACCATGTCGGCGCCCAGTTTGGCGTACTTGCCCATGTTCTCCGTCGGATAAACCTGCCCTGCGGCGTCCACTATCACCGGAAGGTCGTGGGCCTTTGCGATCGCAATCACCTGCTCAACGGTGAGGACCGACGGGTCTTTTATCTTCTCGTTTGCGACGTAGTGAAGCGCCGCGGTCTTATCGTTGATCGCCGCCTCCAGATCGTCCTCAGACGTGCCCTCGTCGGTTCCGTATTCGATCAACTTGGCGCCGGCAAAGTTCAGCGTGCGATCGTAGTGATAGCGCTGATTCTTCTGGATAAGGATCTCGTCCGCCATCCCGGTCGTGTCCGGAAGCTGCGCAACGAAATCATCGTTGTCCCGTGCCATCGCGGCGGCGGTTGAAAGCACGAGCGCTGATGCTGCGCCCGAGGTGATGTATGCGGACTCGACGCCCAGCATGTCGGCGATCAAGCCGCCGGCCTTGTCCTCTAGCTCTGCCAGCGGAACGTATGCCGCGTTGGCCCGCTCCATGGCGTCCCGGACGGTTGGAGATGTCTGCGACCCACCCAACAGCGTCACCGAGCCGATGGCGTTGATTATGGGCGTCACACCGAGCTCGTCGTAGATGTCTCCCCAGCCGGGCACTGCCATCGTGGCGCTCCTTAGAATGTTGTTGGGTACCGTTCGGGCGGCCGTTGATCCAGCCATCGGCTGCTGCGGCACACGCGGCGCAGTCTCGCGCTGGACGCCTTGTGAATCTACCCGCTACGAACTGCATCATAGATGGACGATCCATCGCCCTGATCCATGGTTAGGGGCGGGCCGTTTCAACTACTATCCCGCCTAAACATGGCGAAGTAACGTATCCAACGAATTTTGACTCACAGGGAGGGCATTACACGTTGGTGATCGGGATGGCCACGAACTCGGCGAACGCACCGTCACGGTTCACCCCGACGCCGCTTGTGGCGTTGCACAGGTGTCGACGGCCGGCCATGCAGTTTCGGCAGCGGCCGCACACGATGTGCCCCTCGCCGGAGACCAGGTCTCCGACCTTCAGGTCCGTGACGTTGCTGCCGTAAGCCTCGACAACCCCGGCGAACTCGTGGCCGATGGTCCGTGGTGTTTTGATCGTCTCTTTCGCCCAGTCGTCCCACTCATAAATGTGGACGTCAGTGCCGCAGATTGAGGGTTTCTGGACGCGGATCAGGACGTCGTTGATACCGATCTCCGGGACCGGGATGTCGATCAGTGAGAGACCGGGTGCGGCTTCGGTTTTGACGATGGCTTTCATTGGTCCGGTTTTCCTGAGCGCTTTGTGCTGTTGGGCCCGGAGGACACTTGCTGTGGTTCAAGTATCACTCGTTTTGCTCCACGATTCTGTTTGGAGCCTGCCATTTTTCTGCGATGACATCGCAGACCCGTTTACACTGCCGGTATGTCAGGCGAACCACACTTCACTCCCGCCCTCTTCGATTTCTTCGGCGAGCTGGCGCTGAATAACGATCGCAACTGGTTCAACGAGAACCGGGAACGATACCATCGGGATGTGCGCGATCCCATCTTGAAGTTCGTCGCAGACTTTGCGCCGCGCCTGTCCGGGGTCAGCCTGTTTTTCCTGGCAGACCCGAGGCCGTCCGGCGGATCAATGTTTCGCATTCACCGCGATGTCCGGTTCTCAAAGGATAAGAGTCCGTACAAGACAAACGCCGGCATCCAGTTCCGGCATGAACAGGCGGGGGACGCCCACGCGCCGGGGTTCTACCTCCACCTTGAGCCGGGCGGGTCCGGCGCAGCGGCGGGAATGTGGAAGCCGGGACGCGATGAACTGGCGAAGGTGCGCGGGGCGATCGCAGTAAGCTCGTCAAAGTGGCGTGACTCCACCTCCGGCGACGATTTCAAACGTCGATGGGAGATCACCGGGGAGTCGCTGGTCCGAGCGCCGAGAGGTTTCGACCCCGAACACCCGGCGATCGACGAGATCAAGCGCAAGGACTTCATCGCCTGGGCGACGTTCACGGACGAGGAGATCTGCTCCCCGGACTTCATCGACGAGTACACAGAAGCCTGCTACGGCGTAACGCCGATGGTGGAGTATCTGTCGAAGACGATTGGGTTGAGTTTCTGACTGTCTGCGGGAAGATGTTCGGATGGACGGAGAGCCGGGAGATTCTTCGCTTCCGGCTCAGAATGACAGAGTTGCCTTCTCGCACAAAATAACCGTGTTGCAAACAGACCGCCACACTGCAATTGACTATTAGAACGTTTGTTCTAATATGTTCTAAGCGGTGGCGTATGGCGCCCCGCTCTAAGCAACTCTGGGGGCGGAGTGACTGCACAGCAGGAGAACAAACGACAGGGGCAAGACGGCGGCAAGGCGCTCATCGGGACCCAGGGGTGGACCGGGCCTGACTGGCGTCGATTGGCCTATCCAAAGAGTCTTTCAACTTCCGGGAGGCTGTCCTGGTATGCGCGCGTCTTCGATGCTGTAGAGGTCAATAGCACCTTCTACGGCATCCCTTCACACGCGACCGTGCGCACGTGGCGCGGGTCGGTGCCACGAGGTTTCACATTCACGGTGAAGATGCCGCGGCTGGTCACGCACGAGTCTGATCTGACGAATTCCGCCCCAGAACTGACCTCTTTCCTATGCGCCGTGCGCGAGCTTGGAGATTCGCTCGGCGCGGTGCTTATCCAGCTCCCGCCGTGGTTCGGACCCGACCGGCTGCCGGAGCTCTCACGATTTCTATCCAGTCTCCCGGTGGACGAGATGCGCTTCTTCCTGGAGGTGCGCTCCTCTGATCTGTACGGTTCTGGCCTCTTTGAGTCGCTAGAGAGCGCCGGTGTGGGCACGGTGACGACGAATCTTTTCGCGCAGCCGGGGGAGATATCAATGTCTCACTTCCATCAGGCCCGGTCGGCCGGGTACATCCGCTGGCTGGGGTCGCGCAAGGGATTCAAGAGCAAGAACCCTGACATAGAGACCTTCAAGCGAGACGCAGCGCTATGGGCATCTGCCATCCGATCGCAGGTCGAATCCGGAGCCACAGTGTTCGGATTCTTCTCCGGCGACTATCTCGGTACCGGGCTGCTGCCCGCGGCCTACCTCTCCGAGCAACTGGGGCAGCCGGTCGATCTCCCGTTACGCCCGTCTGCCGTCCCGCTCATGCAGACGGCGCTTATCGACGCCGGGTACCCGCGTGTATATCCGCCGTTTTCGCCCTCGCGCTCACCCACCTCTGATGATGAAGCGGCAGCACAAGGGTGGCTTCTCTAATGCCGACGCTCAACGGAAAACGCGCCGCGGTCGCATGCGTCCAGATCCCCAACTTTATGTGGCAGGTGGAGTTGATCAGGCGGCCTGAACTGGTCGATCGTCCGGCAATCATCGTTGGCGAAAACGGGGCGAACGCCGGCAAGGGTGCGCAGTCGGTACTCGACTGGTCGCCCGAGCTTGGCCCAAAGATGAGCAGGGGCATGCCGCTCAGCGAGGCGCTGGCTATCGCACGCAAGGATGTGCTTCTGCTGGAGCCGGACATGCCGCTGTACCGGCGCACATTCGGCGAGGTTCTGGTCGGGCTCGAGGCGCGCTGTCCCGACGTGGAGCCGGACACCGAAAGCGCCGACAGTTACGGGCTCGGTCACGCATACATCGGCATCTGGGGGCTGGACCGGCTGTACGGGGACGATGCCCATGTAGTCCGGGCGCTGTCAAACGCCGTGAGCCAGTTCGACGCCCGCATCGGTGTTGGCGAAAACAAGTGGCTGGCGTTCGTCGCAGCATCGGCCAGTTCATCGGGGCGAGGGCTCAAAATAACGGGCGAGCCGGGCCGGTTCTTGGCGAAGCTTCCGGTCGAGCTGTTGCCTGTGGATTTCAAACTGACCACACGACTTCACGGGTTCGGCCTGCACACGATGGGAGACATCGCAGCGCTGCCGCCGGGCGCAATGCAGGCTCAGTTCGGTAACGACGGAACGCTGGTGTCAGATCTGTCGAACGGCATCGACCATCGGCCTCTCGTGGCGCGTCGGACGGAAGAGGCTGTTTCGGAATACCTGGAGTTCCCCGATGCCACGGTAAGCATGGCGGCGATCCTCCCGGCGATCGAGAGCCTCCTGTCCCGTGCGTACGCCCGCCCACAACTCGCGCGCCGATACGCACGTGAAGCAAAGCTGGAGGCGAGTGTGTTGCGTCGGCCGCCGTGGACGATGCGGGTGGCGTTCAAGGAGCCTGCCGGGTCCCGGACGAAGGCTTTGTTTTCTATTAAATCTAAGCTGGATGACCTGGCGCTGCCGGGGCCGATCGAGGATATGCGCCTGACGCTCTCCGGGCTGACGGGCGAGGCCGGTCGGCAGGAGTCGCTATGGACGGAGGTCCGGCGAGATCAGAAGTTGCAGGAAGCGGTGAGTCAACTAGAGGCACGGCTGGGCACAACGCCGCCGGTCTATCAGGTAAGGGAGTTAGAGCCATGGTCCCGAATCCCGGAACGAAGGCACGCGCTAGTGCAATTAAGCCCTTAAACGCCCCGGCTCCGGTGACGGTGAACGCAGACGAGCGCGGGATGCCGATGTCGGTCTCTGCCGGGGGCAAGGTGAATCAGGTGGTCGCTATCGAGGACATGTGGAAGATCAACGACGAGTGGTGGCGGGGACCGGGGAAGGAGATAGAGCGGGTGTATTTCCACGCCCGTTTATCCGACGGGCGCCCGATAACGCTCTTCCACGATCTGGCGGTCGATGGCTGGTTCCGACAGTGAGGGGGCGCGATGTCCCGCCGATCATAGAGCGCATCAAGATGCGCTCCTAACCCCTCGCCCTTGATGTCCGTGGGCCTCTCTCGCAAGGGGAGAGGGAGCAAGTTCGAGACCCACAACGACAACGCTAAACAAGAACCTGCAACCACGTTATGTGATGCCTAAACACCGAACCGAGTGACGAGATGTTTAAACCCAGAAGAGCAACCCACTTTGCTCCCTCTCCCCAGCGCGGGAGAGGGTCGGGGTGAGGGGGTGCCGCCGCAGGCGGCCCAACACTTAAATGCCGAGACGTAAGAAGGAACATAGGAGTCTGGCCGGGGGTTATCGCGATCTGGATATCGCGCCGGGCGGGCCGCGTGATGCGGCTGAGATTGCTGAGGGGATTGGTTCGAGGTCTGTTGATAGTTCTCCGCGGTTGGAGAAACGGCGTACTTCTAGCGTTCGTGCTCGTGAGGCGCGGGCGCGTGTTGAGGAAGACGCTACTTCTCACTTGCCCCTGGTTCATCTGGCCTCTCCCCTCCGCGGGAGAAGCGGCAAAACGGCCTATGCCGAGCTGCATTGCCACTCCAACTACTCGTTCAAAGAAGGCGCTTCCCACACATCGGAGCTGCTGATCGAGGCTCAGGCGCTTGGCATGAGCGCGCTCGCCATTACGGACCACGACAACCTGTGCGGGGTGATGGAGTTTGCCCAGGCAGCGAAGGGCGTCGGGATCAAGCCGATCATCGGGGTCGAAATCACACTGGTGAGCGGCCACCACCTGACCCTCTTAGCGGAGAACGCAGAGGGCTACAAAAACATCTGCGAGCTCACCACTCGGGCGCACATGGACCCACCCGAGCGGCCCGGCCCGAATGGTGTCCTTCCGGCGCTCGATCCCTCACTGCTCAAAGACCACGCAAGCGGGGTGATCTGCCTTTCCGGCTGTCGTCACGGCGAGATCTCGGAACTCGTACTTGTGGGAAGGCTGGGCGAGGCCCGGCGACTGGCCGCTCAGTACCGGGACTGGTTTGGCGCGGACAACTTCTTTCTTGAATTGCAGCAAAACCTGGTGCTCGACGACACCGAGCGTAACCGGCTCATGGCGGGCATCGGCTCGGACCTCGGCATCCCCATCGTCGCCACCAACAACGCCCACTACCACCTCCGTGAGCGTAGCCACCTGAACGACGTCCTGGTCGCCATCCAGCACAACAAATCGCTGGAAGAAACGCACCGGGAGCGGCGCGCCAACGACCAGTTTTACCTGAAACCGCCTGACGAGATGGCATCGTTGTTCGCCGCGTACCCGGAGGCGATCGAGAACACGGTCCGCATAGCCGACAGGTGCGATTTCGACCTCACATCGGCAAAGGTGTACGACTTCCCGGACTACGACGTGCCGGAGGGCCACACCCAGACAAGCTGGCTCCGCAAGCTGTGCGAAGAGGCCGCCGTCCGCAAGTACGGCGAGATCAACGGTCCAATCCGGGAGCGGCTGGATGAGGAGATGGCGCTGCTGGAGAAGCACAACCTGGCCGGGTTCGTGCTCCAGTACTACGACATCATCAGGATCGCCCGCGAGGTCCAGGAAGACCTCGGCCTCGTTGAACCCGGGCTGCCGCTTGAAGAAAACCCGCCCGGGCGTGGGCGCGGATCCTCGGTTGCGATGCTCGTCGGCTATCTGATCGGCCTCTCGCACATCGACCCGTTGGAGTTCGGGTTGACGCTGGACCGCTTCATGCCGGACGCCGAGATGGACGGCCCGCCCGACATCGATCTGGACTTCCCGCGCGACATCCGGGAGAAGCTGATCCTGCGCGTCCATGAGCGCTGGGGCAACGACCGCGCCGTGCTCACCGGCATGATCTCCACCTACCGAATCAAGGGCGCCATCCGCGACATTGGCAAGGCCCTCGGGCTACCCGAGGATGATCTGGACAAGCTCACCAAGCGGGTCGACGGTCACGCCGGCGTGAAGGACCTTCCGGCGGAGATGCACTCGCTTCCGGAGTACCGGGGGCGTGCGGACCTGCCGCTATGGCAGGACCTTGTTCGACTCGCCCTCCAGCTCGGCGGCTTCCCGAAGTATCTGGCGCAGCACCCGGGTGGCATGATCCTCTCGGCACGTCCGCTCTCGGAGACGGTGCCCCTCCAGCGCAGCGCCATCGACGGTCGGTACATCTGCCAGTGGGACAAGGACAGCGCAGACGACGCCGGATTTGTGAAGATCGACTTCCTGGCGCTGGGCGCGCTGTCGCAGATGAACGAGGCGCTCAGGTTGATCGAGCAGCGCACGGAGGAGCGTATCGACCTGTCGCGCATCGATTTCGAGGACCCGAAGGTGTACGCCATGCTGCACAGAGCAGATACCGTCGGCGTGTTCCAGGTGGAGTCGGCCGCACAGATGCAGACGATCCCACGGATCCGACCGAAGAACCTGTTCGAGATGGCATGGGAGGTCGGGGCCGTCCGCCCCGGCGTCGGCGTCAACGACGGCGTATCGATGCTGATCTGGCGGCACAACGGCAAAGAGCCGGGCTGGCAATACGACCACCCGCTCGAGAAGGCGGCGCTTGAGCGCACATACGGCGTGCCACTCTACCAGGATCAGCTGATGGAGTTAGCGGTCCACGTCGCCGGGTTCACGCCGGCTGAGGGAGACCGGATGCGCCGTGCCTTCGGTCGGCGAAACCGGCACGAGTTGATCCCGATCTGGCGCGAGAAGTTCATGACCGGAGCACTTGCCAATGGCGTGCCTCCTGAGGCCGCTGAAAAGATCTTCGGCAAGTTCCACGGGGAGTTCCAGTTCCCGGAGGCGCACGCCTTCGCCTTCGGCGTCACCGCCTACCAGATGTCCTGGATGAAGCGTTACTACCCGCTGGAGTTCTTCGTGGGGCTGTTCAACCAGCAGCCGATGGGCTTCTACAACCTGGAGACGCTGAAGGAGGACGCGAAGCGCCACGGCGTGCAGGTCTTGAACCCGGACGTAAACCGCAGCGGGAAGCTGTCGGTGATCGACGATGAACGTTTGCGGCTTGGGTTTGCGCACGTGGCGACCGTGCGCTCTGCGACGGCCGATCAGGTGCTGGCGGAGCGCGAGGCGAACGGGCCGTTTACCTCTGTCTCGGACTTCATGACGCGCACCGGTGTGCGGCACGGGCCGCTGGACAAGCTGGTGGATGCCGGGACGTTTGATTCGCTGACGTCGCCCAGCGTGAAAACAAAGGCTCCCGCGCTGGTCGGAGTGCTTGAGGTGCCGGGGCCTGTGCCCCTGCCGTCGAGTCCCGCCACCGGCACGATCGTCCGGGAGCAGCGGACCGTCTGGACTCCCACCGACGAGAACCGGCGTGAGACAAAGTGGGAGGTGGGGCTACGATATCAACCTGTCGGACGCCAGCTCGCCTTCGAGTTGCCGGTTGAGCAGGACATGGTGGCGCTGCCGGAGGCGTCCGAGTGGGACGTGATGAAGGGCGAGTACAACACGCTCGGGCTGTACCCACGCGCACACCTGATGGAGAAGCTGAGGCCGCACCTGCCGCCGGACCTGGTGCGAAGCGCCGATATTCGTGATCTCAAGGACGGAACGCCGATACGTGTGGCAGGGGTAGTGATCCGTCGCCAGCGGCCGCTCGCCAAGGCGGTATTCATCACGCTTGAGGACGAGACAGGTCACGTGCCTCTGGTGATATGGCCGGATGTGTATGACCGGGTTAAGCGAGTGGCACGCGAGCCGATTCTGCTGTGCAGCGGCGTGGTGTCGCATCGCGAGGGGACGCTGAACGTGGTGGTACGCACAATTCAGCCGGTACCGACGGATGTCAGCATGCTGAAGTCGAAAGACTGGGGGTAGGGCTGGTCGATAACGGCGACAACGCATAGGGGCGGGCAGCGGCCCGCCCAAGGGCGGATCGCTATCCGCCCGTAGGGTGCAATGACCAACACAGAGGTAGCCATGCAATGCAGCTCACCTTCGTCACCCAACTGTCATCCTGAACTCGATTCAGGATCCGCTTCTGTTCGCATCCAGCCCGACTCC
>Ga0208879_1000871_pt1 | contig 29939 bp, 14 predicted proteins | sample Knorr_S15_td_Bot_FD_185605 | JGI IMG/M metagenome (GOLD analysis project Ga0208879, IMG submission 185605) | Marine microbial communities from Southern Atlantic Ocean transect - Knorr_S15_td_Bottom_ad_5009_LV_A (SPAdes) (version 2) | ecosystem: Environmental > Aquatic > Marine > Oceanic | place...
AGCCCCCAGTAAATCCCGCAGACGTAAACGTGCACCGGGAAGCCGTGCGGCGCGTGGCCGCCCATCTGGTTTTGCAGGTCGGCGGTGTACTGGTCGCGAACGTACTGGCCGCGCGCACGCTGGTTGGGCGGTTCCACCCCGCCGCCGTAGCTCCAGACATTGGCCAGGCGGGCGTCGATGATCAGCGTGTCGAACCGGCCCGTCGCCTCGCCGCCAAAAATCGGATGCCGAAAACTCGTGTCGCCGAAGCGCGACGTGAACTTGAGCCGCATCGAGAGCTTGTCGGTCTTCCAGCGCCGCGTGCTGCTGCCGCCGACAATCTGCACCGAGCCGTCGCCCTGGATGCCTTCCCCCGTCCCGGGATAAATCAACTCCATCGAGGTGGCTTTCTCGACGCCTTCGCCCTTCGGATAAATGCCCTGGCCGGTCTTGAAAAAATCGTCACGGTTCAGCACGAGCGACAGCGTCGGGATCGACTTGAGCGCCTTGGCCACGCGGCCCTTGTACTTGGGATCGTTCACCACCTCGGGATCCATCTCGTAGTCGGCCGAGTGGCCGTTCCACTTGGCGGGCAAACTGGCCGGCCGCGCCGGTTGCTTCGCGACATCCTCCGCGAACAGGTACGTGTGCGTGTCGACGTTGCTGGCGCGCAGGCCGGACTTGAACGCCGCCGCCCGCAGCGTGGCAGTCGTGTCGATGGCGATCGGCCCCGCGTAAACCTTGCCCTTGGCCGCCGTTGGCCGGCTGCCGTCGAGCGTGTAACGAATCGTCGCGCCCGGCGTCGCGGCGGTAAGCGTCGCCCGGAACGGCTTGTCGAAAAACCCGCGGTTCGGCTTGAACTTCGTGTCGGCAACAAACCCACCGAAGCCGCTGCCGTTGGCTCGGCCCGGCGTCGGCTTGTCGAAAAACTGCAGCTTCCCGCCCGCCCCTAGGCCGAACGAGATGTCCCGATGCTGCCCCGGGTACGCCGGTGAAAACTCACTGACCGCCTTGACTTCATCCGGCTTGAACAACCCCAGATACTCGCCGCCGCCGTTCAGCTTGAAATTCGTGTGCGGTTCCGCCGCGTCGGCGCGATCCTTCCCCGAGGCGAACACGACGAGATACTTTCTTGGGCCAAGCGCGATGTCCGGGAACAGCCACTTGTCCGGCGACGCCGCGTCATCGCTCAGCGCCCAGCCGCCCAGCGAGACCGCCTTCGCGCCGGGATTGTAAATCTCGATCCAGTCCAGCGCCTCGCCGTCACCGTCGGTCAGGCCGCGATTGTTCACTGCCAAAAACTCATTGATGCGAGGCTCAGCAAACGCCGGCCAGGCAAACGCCCACAGGCCAGACAGTAACGCTATCAGGTAACCAAGGTGCTTTGCCTGGAGATTTGAGGAGGACCATCTCATCCGGCGCGATGCTAACGGTCCACAGCACGCTTGGCCAAGTCCAAGGTACTGGTCAGCGAAGATCACCGAGGATAATCTTTACGATAACCTTGAAGGCCATTTCCACGCCGTAATCTCGCAACAGATTAGGGACCGGCAGGAATTTCCAATTGGAAAAAGTGTGATTGGCCAAGCGCCTGGCCGAGCGGCAAGACGAATTTCGCCGGACCGCCGTTCGGCGGGGCAGGGAGTTTCTCCGCCAGTTTCCAAGGGCCAAGCACAGTCGGACTTTGCAGCAGCCGGTAGTGACGATGAGGTGCGGAATGAAAGTGAACGGAGAACCGTTGGCTGGCGGCATCCACTTGGATCGTCCGGATTTCCAATCGGCTTTTGGCATCCTTCGGGCCGGTGCCGGCGATGTACTCCGCTTGGTTGCTCATGCCGTCGTTGTCCGGATCGGCATTGGTGCCGGATACGAGCGCTTGGCCAAGTTCTGCTGTGGTAAAGTGGGCACGCTGCCAGGCCGCGAAGGAATCGCCCTCGGCGTGGATCACCAACTCCTCCGTCGTCTGTGCTTGGCCGTCGTCTGCAATAAAGGTGAGCACGTAGGTTCCAGGTTCGCTGAACCAGGCAGTGGTTGCGCCTCGATGGAGTCGTGAATGGCCAATGCGCATGGGTACGGTGACGCCCAGCCTGTCATCGGTAATGGTCACCGTGCCTGGTCCCGATTTGAGTTTCCAGCGCATGGCCAGCAGGCCCGGGGTTGATGGCAGGGCGTCATCGGTCACCTTGACCTCAAGTTTGATGGGTGATGGCCAGGCAAAGGTCAGGTCGTTGAAGGGAAGAACCTTTGGCGGCTGGTTGTCACTTGAGCCTTTGCCGCGCAACTCAAAGTCAAAGCCGATGTCACTCGAGGTTCGGTTGATTTGGTGCACCTCCACGGCGATCACGTTTTTGCCCTCCACCAGCAGGACGGGATCGACGGTAAACAAGTGAAACGCTGATTCCTCGTCTCCTCCCACTGTGAGCGAGGCGAACGTGTTGTAGCTGACGTTGCCTTGGGGCATGTTGCTCCGGAGGATTTCCTTTCCGTTCAGGTAAGCCACTGCGCCGTCATCGCGCACAAGGGCCGCTTCGAGCGAGGTCACTCCTGCCGGATCGGTCACCTCGAAGGCGTGCCGGAAAAATGTGGTGACGTGTTTGTTGCTGCTGCTGCCGCCGAAGCTCAGCTTGGTTTTCTCGTCGCTGTCGCCGTAGCCAAGTTGTGCCGGGCCGGCGCTCCACTTGCTGTCATCGAACAGGCGCGCACGCCATTTGGTGCCCTGGTTCGAGCCGTTGTCGAGGTAGCGCCATTCCGAACCGGCCTCGATGAAGTTCCGCTCCGCCGCCACTCGCTGAATCTCGATCGTCACGTCGTCACTTGCGGTGTGCTCGCCGTCATCTGCCGAGAGCCGGAAAATGTGTTTGCCCAGTCCAAACAGGTACGCGGATGTCTTCGGCAGATGGTTGGCGGCAAACTGTACCGGCGTTTTGTTGCCTTCGAGGGTCCACTGGAGTTTGACTTCAGGGAAAGCCGGGTGGGCGTCGTCCCTCACCGTGCCAGCGAGGTTGACGAAGACCGGGAGCGAGTCGGTCTCGATAACTCGGTCCGGCCCCGCCGTGACGTACGGTGGCGCGTTGCCGGTTTCCGACGGTCGATCGACACGTCCGGGCGAGCCGCCGATGACGGAGCTTGGCTCCCAACTTGTCGGCAAATTCAAATCGTCCGCCTGGCCAGGCGTCTTGGCCACGAGCGAGAATCCCTGGCCGTCGGCCTGGCTTGGCCATGGAGGCTGGTCGGAGTAGGTCAGGCTCAGGAAGGGCTTGCCCGCTTCATCGATCAACGAGATTGTCTCCGATCCGTTTGAAAGTCGTCCGTCAAAAACGCCCCCCAGCGGAACGCTGGGAAACTGATCTGCAAAGGCATCCGCGTTCTGGGCCAGCACAACAAAGCTTCCCGGTGCCATTTGGAAACCTTCTGGGAAGGTGAACCGAATGCCGTCGCTTAACTTCACGCCGCTCAGGTCGAGGCTCGTGTCGCCGCTGTTATTCAACTCGACGAATTCGGAGTACCCGCGGAGAGGGTGATACATCAACTCGGTGATACGAAGCGAATCGAGCGAGCCTTCAACCACGAATCGCGCCTCAGTGAGTGCACTCCATTGGCTTTGCGATTTGGTGCGGGCCTTGACTCGCGTCGTCCCTTCGATGCGGATGGCTGTGGTGTAAAGGATGGCTGTTTCGGCAAGCACACCGCCGTGGAGTCGTGGGTCACTTCCGTCCAGCGTGTAGTAAACCTGCCCCTTGGAGGCATTGATGGTCAGCTTCAAACCGGACGGGATCGAGCCGCCGTGTTGGCTGAACGTCGGTGCCGCGAGTAAGGGGTAAAGTTTTTGACCACGCAATTGGCTCAGGACGATGCCAGTCCGTCTAGGGAAATACTGTTTCAGCAGTCGGTTCTTTTCGGTAACCCATTCCTTGTCGCGAGTGAAGGGTGTGGCACGCTGGTTGTCGCCCCAGCGCGCAGACTCGGCAACGATCGCCTCATCAATGCTGTCGAGTCGGGCCTGGTAGGTTGCGGCCGCATGTTCTGGAGTCAACACGCCGTCGTTGAAAAAGTGTCGGTGAATCCTGTCTCCAAACAACACCCGGTATTCCTCGTTGCGTTTCAGACTCTGGTGGAAGCCTGTCGGGCTGGCCGCATTGTTTTTCCCGACAGAATTATCGTTGATTCCCTTGAGCACATGCTCAGCGTCCCAACTGTGAAACCGCCAGCGGCCCTCGGGGCTGTTGCGGTTAAAGGAGGCATACCAGTTCTGGTGCGACCAGTCGGTGTTACCGACGTAGAAGTTCACCAGCATGTAGTCGATAAAGTTGGTGACATCAAGCTGCTGCTGAACTGCGCCATGGGCAGAGGCGCTGGACAGGTTTTTGGAGGTGGCTGCAATGAGGGCGTTGTAGCTGCGGCTGTTCCCGCTAACCACGGTGGATTTGCGGTGCTTCATCACGTCGTAATCCTCCTTGCTCCCGCCCAGGTAGTGGGCGGCGAAGTGCTCGTCGGGCCGCTCGTGCAGGGTATGGAGGCCCCAGTAAAGGCCGTTGACATAGACGTGCACATGGATGCCATGTGGGGCAAAGCCTCCCATTTGGTTTTGGAGGTCGGCCACGAACTGGTCGCGGGTGTTCTGTCCGCGGCGCCTCTGGTCGCTGGGACTGGAACCACCGCCGTAGGACCAAACTTGATTCAGCCGGGCGTCCACCACCAGGGTGTCAAACCGGGCCTCAGCATCCTTCCCGAAAAGCGGGTGTCGGAAACTGGAGTCACCGAATCGCGAGGTGAACTTCAGCCGCATGGAGAGCTTGTCCACCTTCCAGCGCCGCGTGCTGCTGCCGCCGACAATCTGCACCGAGCCGTCGCCCTGGATGCCTTCGCGTGTCTTCGGGTAAATCAACTCCACCGAAGTGGCCTTCTCGACGCCCTCGCCCTTCGGATAGATACCTTGACCGTTCTTGAAAAAATCGTCGCGGTTCAGCACGAGCGACAGCGTCGGGATCGACTTGAGCGCCTTGGCCACGCGGCCCTTGTACTTGGGATTGTCCACCACATCGGGGTCCATCTCGTAGTCGGCCGAGTGGCCGTTCCACTTGGCGGGGAAGCCGGCCGGCCGCGCCGGTTGCTTCGCGACATCCTCCGCGAACAGGTACGTGTGCGTGTCGACGTTGCTGGCGCGCAGGCCGGACTTGAACGCCGCCGCCCGCAGCGTGGCGGTCGTGTCGATGGCGATAGGCCCAGCGTAAACCTTGCCCCTGGTCGCTGTCGGTCTGCTGCCGTCGAGCGTGTAGCGGATCGTCGCGCCCGGCGTGGCGGCGGTGATGGTCACCCGAAACGGCGCGTCGAAAAATCCTCGGTTCGGCTTGAACTTCGTGTCGGCAACAAACCCACCGAAGCCGCTGCCGTTGGCCCGGCCCGGCGTCGGCTTGTCGAAAAACTGCAGCTTCCCGCCCGCCCCTAGGCCGAACGAGATGTCCCGATGCTGCCCCGGGTACGCCGGTGAAAACTCACTGACCGCCTTGACTTCATCCGGCTTGAACAACCCCAGATACTCGCCGCCGCCGTTCAGCTTGAAATTCGTGTGCGGTTCCGCCGCGTCGGCGCGATCCTTCCCCGAGGCGAACACGACGAGATACTTTCTTGGGCCAAGCGCGATGTCCGGGAACAGCCACTTGTCCGGCGACGCCGCGTCATCGCTCAGCGCCCAGCCGCCCAGCGGAACCGCCTTCGCGCCGGGATTGTAAATCTCGATCCAGTCCAGCGCCTCGCCGTCACCGTCGGCCAAGCCGCGATTGTTCGCCGCCAAAAACTCATTGATGCGAGGCTCAGCAAACGCCGGACAAGCCAACGCACACAGGCCAAGCAGAAGCCCCGTCGCGCAATAGCATCGCTTGGCCAGCAGTCGGGTGGTGAGCTGTTTCATCCGGCCCGATGCTACCGCCCCACAGCCCGCTTGGCCAAGCGCGGAACCCTTTTTCGCCTGTTTTAATTGTTTACAGGCGGGCGCTTTGCTTTAGGCTGGCCGTCCCATGAGCAGGTTCCTATTGATAACAATGTTGGTGGCTCCGTTGGCGGTGATTGGCGCGGACGAGGTCAAGGGCAAAAAGAAGGGCGAAAAAGGTTTTGTCAGCCTGTTCGATGGCAAGTCGCTCAACGGCTGGAAAATCACCAAGGAAAGCCCCAAGTCGATCTCGGTCAAGGAGGGCAGCATCGTCATCGACGGGCCGAGGGCGCATCTTTTCTACGACGGCAAAGTCGAGAAGCACAACTTCAAGAACTTCGTGCTGCGCGCCGAGGTGATGACCAAGCCAAGCGCCAACTCCGGCATTTATTTTCACACGAAATACCAGGACTCCGGCTGGCCGGACGCCGGCTTCGAGGCGCAGGTGAACAACACCCACAGCGACCCCAAGAAAACCGGCGGCCTCTACGCCGTGAAGGACGTCAACCCCGCGCCAGCCAAGGACAACGAGTGGTTCAAGTACGAGATTCGCGTGAAGGGCAAAAACGTCGTCATCAAGATCAACGGCAAAGTCACCACACGCTGGACCGAGGTGCCGAACGCCCCGCATCTCAAGTCGATGCCCGGCCGCAAGCTCGGCAGCGGCACATTTGCCCTGCAGGCGCACGACCCCAAGAGCGTCATCCACTACCGCAACATCCGCGTCAAGCCGCTCAAGTAGCGCTTGGCCAGGCGGGAGTCGGCCCCCCGTGAACATCCTCGACAAGATCGTCGCCCACAAGCGCACCGAGCTGGGGCATCTGTCCGACGCGCCGGTGAGCGTCGAGTCGTTGCGCGCCGCCATCGGGCAGCACGGCCCGAGGCGCGACTTCATCGGCGGGTTGCTGGCCCCGCGCCGTGGGCAGGTCGGTCTCATCGCCGAGGTTAAAAAAGCGTCGCCCTCCGAGGGCGTCATCCGCGAGAACTTCGATCCGGTTGCGATTGCAAAAACCTACGAAGCCGCCGGAGCGAGTTGCCTCTCCGTGCTGACCGACCGCGAGTTTTTTCAGGGATCACTTGACCATTTGCGCGCCGTCCGCGAGGCGGTCGCGCTGCCGTTGTTGCGCAAGGATTTCATGATCGACGAGCGGCAGTTGCCTGAGGCAATCGAGCACGGCGCGGACGCCATCCTGCTCATCACCGCCTGCCTCGACGACGCCCAACTCGCCCACTTGCACCGCTTGGCCACCGGCGCCGGCTTGGCCGCGTTGGTGGAGGTGCACAACGAGGCCGAACTCGACCGTGCGCTGGCCATCGACGCCCGGCTGGTCGGCGTCAACAACCGCGACTTGGCCAACTTCACCGTCGATCTCGGCACCACCGAGCGCTTGGCCAAGCGCATCGCCGGGAGCGGTGGCTCTGAGAAAGTGCTTGTCGCTGAGAGCGGCATCCACACCCGGGCCGACGTCGAGCGACTGGAGGCGTGCGGCGCCAAGGCCATCCTCGTCGGCACCGCCCTCATGAGCCAACCGAACATCGCCGCCAAGGCCGCCGAGCTGCTGGGTTGAGTTTCGAGAATTGGCCAGGCGCTTGGCCAAGCGAAAAAAACCGCGAATCAACGCCAAATCCTGCGCGTGGTGGAGTACGGCGCGTTCGAGCGCGTGGGCGGCACCACAAACGTGGAGGTCGATACCCGCATCATCGGCGCCACCAACGCCGACATGCCGCAGGGGAAACTGGAGGCCATCCGGGATCGGCACAAAATATTGGTAGAGAAGGCGATGCAGGCCAAAAAGAGCAAGCGGGCACGCGATCAAGTGGGGGAGGCGGATGGCACCAACGTCTTCCTTCGGTTCGAGCAGATGCTGCACCGAGTGGATCGGATGGTGGCAGGGGCGGAACTGGCCCGGACACGAAACACCTCGCTCGACAAGGAGTTTGCCGATCTCGAGACGGATGAGGAACTGGAGGCGGAACTGGCGGAATTCCAGTCCAAATCAGGTAAAAGGGCGGATGAGGTAGCCTGAACGAGGGTGGGTTCGGGTTGCCCGATGGAGGCAAACCGGGCAGAATGTGACCAAGTCTGACCGAATAAATGAATGAAATGATGGTAGTGTATAGGTTCGCCGGGCGATGCTAGGATTGTGGCGCTGGTTTTTTTCTTCGCCATTGGATTTCCGGTCGCCTGCTGGACGATCATCAAGTTGGTGAAGATTCTCAAAGGGTGCGGAAAGAAGGAGCGAAAGGCCACCGCCGAGGAGACTCGGATGATTCAGGAACTACACTCGAACCGGAGAAACTGGAAGATCAGATTGAATCACTGGAGACCATAGGTTCATAAAAAGACAATTAAAGAAGACTAAAAGAACTTAAAATGACATATAATACGATTAACAGAACATAAATACCGGTTTATAAGTCGAGGAAGGGGTGGGTCATCGGAGTTTGTGCCGGGTTTGCACAGACATTTAATTTGTCTCTTTTTTGGGTTCGGACGCTGCTGGTTTTGGCGTTCGTGTTTACCGGGTTTTTTCCGATTGGATTTCTGTATCTGCTGGCTGCGTTGTTAATGAAAGTGGAGCCGCCGAGTCAGCCCAAGAGTCCGTCTGAGTGGGAGTTTTACAATTCGTACGCCAGTTCCAAGAGCTTGGCCTTGGCTCGGCTCAAGCATCGGTTCGAGCGGTTGGATCGCCGGGCGCGGCGGCTGGAGGACTTGGTGACTGCTCGGGAGTACGATTGGGATCGCCGCTTGCGGGAAGGGTGACGGCTAAGGCAACCGCACATGGCCAAGCTGAGCCAAGGCCATCCTCGTCGGCACAGCCCTCATGCGCCAACCCGACATCGTCGCCAAGGCCACCGAGCTGCTGGGTTGAGTTTTGAGAATTGGCCAAGCGCTTGGCCAAGCGAAAAAAACCGCGAATTAACGCCAATTCACTCGAATAAAAAATGGTTATTCGACAGAAACAAGGGGATTGGGGGTTGATGACAGGAGGCGGGGGCAAGGCTTCATGCCGATCCGGCCCGGAATGAAGCTTCAAAGCCATTAGCCGGTGGTCAGCGAAGCGCCACCACGGAGAAGCCGCCGCAAAAAAACCATCGATGGCAGCCTCCCACCTGCGAACGGTGTCCGCTAAGCGGGACTGTTTCCGTTTCTCTTTTATCCGCAGATTTCGCAGATTTTCGCAGATTGGTTTTATCAATTCTTTATCCGCGTTCCTCTGCGTCATCTGCCGATTCACTGTTCGGTTTCTGATCGAAGCCCGGTTTGTTGCGTGAGTGGGCGGCCTCGCTTGGCCAAGCGGGTGTGCGGTGGCTGTCTCGGCCCTTGTTTCTGGCCGGGATTTTGATACGTTTTTCTGTGTTCGGGTTTTTCTGTTTGACGCTGTGGCGCAATTCCTTTAGCAACCCCGGCCACTTATCTGGAAGTGAAACTGTTGGCGGGGCCGCGAGTTGTTGAACGGATGGGCGTGGTTTGCCGTCCAATCTATTGAAATAAAATGAGTTCTAAATCCTTCCTGACAATTGACATGGGCGCCGGCACCCTGCGTGCCGCTGAGTTCGAGCCCACGGCGGAGGGCGGCATTCGCCTGCTTCGTTTTGGGGTCAAGTCTTTGGGGCTGGAGGGTTCCAGCGAGAGGGCGCGTCCCAAGGCGCTGGAGAAGGCGGCCAACGAAATGTTCGAGGAGGCCGGATTCTCAGCCAAGCGCGGCTTGGTGGCAGCTCCCGGTTTTCAGGTCCTGTCCAAGCCGATCCGCCTGCCTGCGATCGACAAGACCAAGGTCGCGCAGCTCATTAAGTTCGAGGCGCAGCAGAACATCCCGTTCCCGCTGGAGGAGGCCGCCTGGGATCACTACACGATGGGCATGACAAAGTCGGGCGAGGTCGAGGTGCTGTTGTCCGCGATCAAGAGCGAGGTTGCGGACGGGATGATTAAGCTGCTCAAGGCGCAGGGCGTGAACGTGGAGCTGGTGGACACGGCGCAGGCGGCAATGGTCAACGCCTTCCGCTACAACTACGGCGACATTGAGGGATGCTCGATGGTGCTGGACATTGGCGCCAAGACGACGCACGTCCTGTTCTTCGAGGGCGAGAAATTTTTCATCCGCACCATTAACATTGGCGCCAACTCGATCACGCAGGAGTTCGCGACGGAAACGAAGATGCGCTTTTCGCAGGCGGAGGAGATCAAGCTGCAAAAGGGGCTGGTCGGCCTGGGCGGCGCGTATGACGAACCGGAGGATCCGCACGAGGCGGCGCTCTCCAAGATTGCCCGGCAGGTGATGACCCGTCTGCACGTGCAACTGAACCAGACGCTGCAGTATTGGCAGAAGCAGCAGGGCGGCAGCAACCCGGTGCGGGTGTTCCTGCACGGTGGCGCGGCGATCATGCCGTATATGCCGGAGTTCCTCGCGGAGAAGCTCCAGATGCCGATCGAGTACTTCAACCCGTTTATCGGGGTGGATATTGACCAGGACACGGTGGACGTCGTCGAGTTGGAGAAGGTCGGCCACACGTTCGGCCGGATCGTCGGCCTGGCCATTCGTGAGGTGGCCAACTGCCCGCTGGAGATGAACCTGATGCCGGGCACGGCCCGGATTCAGCAGGATGTGGATCGGAAGAAGCCCTACTTTTATGGCGCGGCGGCCTGCCTGACGGCGGCGGTTTGGGCCGGTGTTTATTTCAATATAACCGTGCACAGCGCCCAGCAGCAGGAAATCAATGACCTGGAAATAGCGATGGAGGAATACAGGGGTCCCCACAGCAAAATTCAGACCGAGGTGGGGAAACTTGAGAATTTAAAGAAGGAGGCGGACCAGTTCGACAAGTGGATCGGGGAGCGCTTCCTGTGGGCGGACGTGCTGCAGGCGGTACGCCAATCGATGATCACCACCGAGAAGGAAATGCTCAAATTCACCGGGCGGAAGGTTGGTGTCTGGGTGGCGGCATTTAACAAAGTGGACGCCGATGACATGGATTACGAGGATGCTTTCGGCGGAGGAATGATGGGCATGTATGGCATGGGCGGCATGTATGGCATGGGCGGCATGGGCGGCATGTATGGCATGGGCATGATGCCGGGGATGATGCCCGGGATGATGCCCGGGATGAACCCCTACGGCATGAGCATGCCGCCGGGAGGCGGCGTAGGGGGTGAGCCCGGGAATCCCGCGGGGGGAATGAACCCCTACGGCATGGGTGGCATGGGCATGATGGGCATGGGCATGATGGGCATGGGCATGGGCATGGGCGGCACAAACGACGTAAAGGTGGTCGGCTCCAAGGAGCGTCCGCTTGAGGTCGTCTGCAAGGCGATTGATATGCGCGATGTGAACGTTACAGCGAACAACCGGCTCGAAACGATTTTGGTTCAGGAACTCAAGGACACGGGGTTGTTTGATTACAACGAAACCAAGCGCAGGGAATTGAAGGAATCAGAGCAACAGGAACTGGCGGACGTCAAGGACGACAAGGGCGACGAGGGCAAGCCCCGGCTCAAGACCTACATGTTCGGCCTGAACCTGGTGCTGCGTGACCCCATAGAACTGTAAACCATGGCTGGCAAAATCAACATCAACCCCGACACGGTCAAGGGGAACATTGACCTGATTATTGTCGTTGTGGCGACTCTCGGCCTGCTGGGCTACGGCTGGCTCCAACTCGACGCCACCGGGACGACACGGGCTGACAGCTCCCAAAAACTGGAAAGCCAAACCAGAACCTACAACGAAAAGAAAAACTATTCGCTCCCCGATAGCCTTGGCCTGACCAACTCTCCCTCCATCACCACGGACGAATCCCATCTCAACCTTGACCGGGTGAAAAAAGCGGAGACTAACTTTGTCTCTCACCTGAATCGGGTGCGCACCAAGTTCGCGCCGCTGGTCATTCCGGACGGCCTTGAGTTGGACGAAAAGACCGGGGCTATCAAGAAAGTCACGTTGATGCAGCGCGGCACCAAGTACTCCGCCACCGCCCCGCCCGTGTTTGTCAAGAGCGTCAAGGGCAAGGGCGCCAAGCTCGTGGCGAGCACCCGCTCCATGGGTGGGGATACGCCGGAGCAGTATTACGTCGAAAAAATCGACGTGATCGACGGCGGCACCGGCTACACGAAGGGCGACATCGCAATCATCATCGGCGACGATCTCGGCGGCGGTGTTGGCGCTGATCCGAACGGCTTTGATCCGGCACAGGGCGGCGATCCCGGCTTTAACCCTGCCCCGGGCCAGATGGCGATGCCCAACCAGATGGGGATGATGGGGATGATGGGCATGCCAGGCATGGGCATGCCCGGCATGGGCATGATGGGCAGCGGGGGTGTCAGCACGGACGACTCCGAAGCCCGCTACGGGCTGGACAACGATACGTTCCGGGACTTCATGCAGAGTACCGTCTTCGGGCTTCAAAGCCGGTGCAAGGCGCAGCGCATCCGGCTTCCCCAGATCGAAGATGAAAGCAAGGATTTTCGCTTCAGCTTTTCCAAGGTATGGAACACGTATGAATTCGAGCCGCTCGAGCGCGAGGTCATGTCGTTCCAACTGGCCGAAATTGAAGTGCTTTGCGAGGCGCTCTTCACGGCAAACATCCATGAGATTTACAACCTCAAGCGCCTCAAAGTCGTGCGCAAAACGGATGACATGGGGGTGGATATTGAGGATGCGCTGGAGTACCTGCAGGAGAATGAGTTCTCGCTCAATGACGTGATGAAATTCGCCACCGGCAGCAACCCGGACGGCACCGAGCGGCTTGGCCTTGTTGCCGGTGCGCGGGTGATGCCGTACGAGGTGACCTTTCGCGGGTTCAGCGCCGAGTTGTCCAAGGTGCTCGAGGAACTGTACAAGTCGCAGGTCTTTTTTGTGGTGAAAAACATCGCCGTCATCGCGGCGACCGATGTCGTGGACGTGTTCGAGGAGGAACAGAGCGAGATGACTCTGGGCGCCTTTGGTCCCGGTGGCCGTAGTGGCAGGGAAATGTACGGCATGGGAGGGCGCGGAGGCATGATGGATCCGCGCTATCAGGCCATGCTTGGCGGGCAGGGCTTTGGCGGGGTCTGGGGAGAAAACAAACGCCGACGCCCCGCTTCGCTGCTGCTGGACGAGAGCCCGCTAAAGATCACCCTGCGCATCAACTCCCTGAAAGTTGTCGCCAAGGAGAAGGACGAGAGCGACGCCATATCGGCCTTGGCAAACAAGATCGAGGCAGCAAAGGTGGAGGAGGAAGAGGGAGGGGACGCAGAGAGCAGTACTGTAGACACCGACGATGATGGATTTTATGATTATGAAGAAGAGTTGACCGGCCACGACCCGAACGATCCCGACAGCAAGCCGACACAGGATGAAGTGGACGCAGCAGAGGCAGCTAAGAATTAACCGGGCGGTGGATTTAATTGAACAACGTGAAAATCACATGAAATTTTGTAGCTGATGGAGCAACTAAAAGAACATTACGAGAAGGCGATCCTTGGCCTGGCCATGTTGGCACTGGTGTACGTGGCCTACGGTGTCCTGACCGATACTTCCAAGGAAGCCATCGAGGAGCAAAGGGAGGCGCGGGAGCCGGGGCACTTGAAGGTGAAAAAGGAAATGCCGCCGATGGAAATGCGCGGCTATCACGCCACGCTGGCCCGGCTGGAGAAAGGCGAGACGCTGAACCTGAGCAATCCGCACAACCTGTTCAACCCCGTCCAGTGGCGGGTGACCCGTCAGGGAACCACGCTCAAGGTCGAGCTCGGAAACGAGATCGGCGCCGGGGCCATCGTGCTTAGTGAAACCCTGCCGCTTTACCTGAAGATCGAGTACCGTGGCACCACCGGCACCGCCCAAAACACCCGGTACCGCTTTGCCGTCACGCGCGAGGCGGCAGAAACCAAGAAGAAACGGCTCCGCATGACCACCACGGCCCAGCTGAACGACAAGGATACCCGTGACCTGTTTACCCTGATAAAGATCGTGGGCGCACCCACCGATCCCACTGCGTTTGAATTGCAGTTGGCCAACAACGCGGGCAACATCACCGTCGAGAAAGGCAAGCTCTTCCAACGTATCGACGGCTACACAGCCACCCTGAAATACCCGCCCGATAACAAGACCTACGCCAACAAGCGGGTCAGGGATAAACTTTTTTTTGCGGATGATGGCCACAATATCGTTGCCATCGGGGCGAGTGAAGTTGTACTTTCCACCGCCTCAACGTCCAAGCGGACCTCAATTCGCCTGGATTAGAACCAACAATCAATGGATTACCATTCGGTTTCGTGCAACCGTGGCGCACCCCTCGTATCTCGAGGGGGTTTTGCTGCTTATGATTTGAACCCCGGCCGTTGGGTGGATCCGGGGCGCTTGGCCCCAAAAAAGGCCCGCTTGGCTAGGCGGCACTGCGTGGCATCCACGCGCAGCGAGTCCCTCTCACGCCGGGCCCACGCTTGGCCAAGCGCTGAACCAAGCCAAACACTCCCTGCCCAAGCCGTTTTGCCGGTGGCATGTGTGGTGCTAGTGGCAAACCCATTTTCGATGAACTGATCCAGCAGCTTTCAACCCCGAACCCCAACCAATTTAACAGACTGACTCAAGCAATCATGATCAAACCAATCAAGACAGCCGGCATCGCACTGCTTTTGGGCGTCATTGTCCTGCCTTCCGCGCAGGCACAGACCCCGGCCGAAAATGCGGCCAAGGAAGTGGTGCGACGGCAGGCAGCCATCATCGAGCTTCGCAATAAGCTGGTCGAGGCCAAGACGGTCGAGCAGGGCGGCAACCTCATCGCTGCAGCCATCCTTTACGAGGCAGCGCAGACAGAGGTCGAGTCGATCGGTGTCAGCGCCAAGGGTATCGACGCGGAGAGCGCGGCCACCCTTGAGGGCATGACCCGCGTCCGCCTGGCCTTGGGGGAGAAACACGCCACCAACGGCAACCTCACCGAGGCGCGCAAGCAGGTGCAGCGCGTGCTGGTGCTCTCTCCCGGCAACCTGCAGGCACGCGGGCAGTTGCAGTCGATCGACGCGCAGCTTGAGAAGCTCCGCGGCCGGATGCCAAGCGAGGAAACCATCGGGGAGGTCAAGGACGTCGTTGAGGAGAAAATCCAGGCGGCTACCCTCGTGCAGGATGGCAAGCTGTTATATGAAATGGCCCGCTACGATCAGGCCGAGGCCAAGCTGAGGCAGGCGCTCAAGATCGACCCGTCCAACCGGGGCGCCGGTTACTACATGGTTCTCGTGCAGGAAGCCAAGAACACCATTCAGGTGAAGAAACGCGACATGACTTCCCGCGAGGCCATCAAGAATGTCACCAAGGACTGGGTGGCTCCCACCGCCCACGAGGGTCTCATAGTGCCGAATCCCCTGGCCAACGTTTCGCCGACCAACAGTTTTCCCACCAGGATTTACACCGGCCCCGGCCGCATGCGCATCCATCGCATGCTCCAAAACATCCGGCTGGAGCGCTTCCCCGTCTCCGGCACGTTGGACAACATCTCGCTGAGGGACATCATCGTCGACCTCATCGAAACGATCGATGGGATCGACCCGGAGGGCATCAATATCATCGTTGACCAGAACACCGGCATGATACAACAATCGGGCTTCGGCGCGGATCCGTCGCTGGGTGGATTTGGTGACCCGAACGACCCCTTCGGTGGAGGTTTTCCGCAGGCGCAGCAGGATGACGAAGTGAACATTGCCCAGGAGGTCGCCATCACGATTGATCCGGCGCTGCGAAACGTTACTTTACACCAGTTGATGGACATCATCATGAAACTCTCCAACATCCCGATCAAGTACTCGGTCGAGGATTGGGGAATCATGTTCTCCCACGCGCCCGCCGAGGGGCCGCGCCTTGAGACGCGCACTTACCGGGTTGATCCCGACACGTTCATCCAGGGCCTGCAGTCGGTCGGCGTTTCCTACGTCAGCGCCGATTCCGGCCAAGGCGGCGGCGGCATGGGCGGCGGCGGCATGGGTGGCGGCGGCATGGGTGGTGGTGGCGGCGGTTTTGGTGGTGGTGGTGGCGGTTTTGGTGGTGGCGGCGGCATCGGCGGCAGTGCCTCTTCTGCATTTGCCGAGGGTGGCTTGGCCGGGGTGACCCGCACCACATCCGCGCTCGAGATTCAGGTTTTGGTTCGTGAGTTTTTCACCGCTTGCGGCGTGGACCTTGGCCAGGCCAACGTGCCCCAGGGCGGGCAGGGCGGCCTGGGCGGCGGTGGTTTTGGTGGTGATCCGGGCGGCCTCGGCGGTGGCACAGCCCAGAAGGCGCTCTTTTTCAATGACCGCTTGGGCCTGTTGTTCGTTAGGGCGACTCGGCAGGATCTCGACATCATCGACGAGGCCATCAAGATTCTCAACGCCACAACGCCGCAGATTCAGATCGAGGCCAAGTTCACCGAGTTCTCGCAGAACGACTCGAAGGCGATCGGGTTCGACTGGCTCCTGGGCAACTGGGTAATGCCGGGTGGCAAAATCGGCGTTTCCGCCGGTTCCGCCCCGTCATACAACGACGGCAAGGGAGGCTTCTTCCCCGGCGTCGGGCCGGAAGGCGGCGCGATTGACCCGACCGGCGCGGGAGCGGCAGGCGGCGCGGTTGGCCAAGGTGGCGGCGCTGGCCAGGGCAATGCGATTTATGGGTACAGCCCGACAGTGATGCTCCCGGCCGAGACGGACGGGCTCTTGACCTCCGGCCTCCGGCAGTCTGTCGGCAAAAACCCCAGCATCCCGACGCTGGGCACCATCACCGGTATTTTGACCAACCCACAGTTTCGCCTGATTATCCGCGCCCTCGAGCGGCGTGACGGGGTGGATCTGCTCTCCGCGCCGAAAGTCACCACGCTGAGCGGACGCCAGACGCAGATTACCGTGACGGATTTGAAATCGATCGCAACCAGCAGCCAGGGCGGCGGTGGCCAACCAATTGAGGTGCCGCAGGTCTCCGTGGTCAGCTCACAGGGCGGCGGCAGCTTCGGTCAGGGCGGCGGCGGCGGCATGGGCGGTGGCATGGGCGGTGGCATGGGCGGTGGCATGGGCGGCGGCGGCGGTGGTTTCGGCGGCGGCGGCGGTGGTTTCGGCGGCGGCGGTCAGGGCGGCGGGGTGGGTGGCGGCTTGGGCGGTTTGCTCGGCGGCGCCGGCTTTGGTTCCGCGGCTCAGAATTACCAGACCACCACGATGCCATTCGGCACCACGCTCGACGTGATCCCGTATGTGGCGTCCGACGGTTACACCATTCACCTGACCGTGATCCCGAAGATCACCGAGTTCCTCGGGTACGAGGACGCGCCGTTCCAGAACCAGGTGATCGCCGGTGTCGGCAACACCGTGTCAGCCGCGCTGCAGCAGCCGCTGGCACTGCCCAGCATCCGCGTGCGTTACATCACCTCCACGGTGCATGTCTGGGACGGCCAGACGCTGGTGCTCGGCGGGTTGATCGCCGAGAACGTCGTCAAGGTGAAGGACAAGGTGCCGATGCTCGGCGACTTGCCATTCATCGGCCGGTTGTTCCGCAGCGAGCGCTCGCACACGGAGAAGAAAAACCTCATGATTTTTGTCAGCCCCCGGATCATCGACCCGGCGGGCAACCCGGTGCATACCGAGGACGACTGGCCCTACAACTCCGGCAACATCCCAGCACAGCAGCCGGCGCTGGATCAGGCCAGTTATTATTAACAAACCGTTGACGGTAACTGATAAGCAGATGCGACTTTTGATCATAGACGGGCATGCGTTCGCCTACCGGGCGTTTTACGGCATCCGTGGGCTCACGTCGCCGTCCGGCCAGCCGACCAACGCCATCTACGGCTTCATCAACATGCTGGCCAAGCTCGAGGCGCAGGTGCTGCCCACTCACGCCGTCGTGGTGTGGGACGGCGGCCTTGATGCGGAGCGCGTCGAGGAGCTCGACGACTACAAGGGCCAGCGCGACCCGATGCCGGATGACATGGAGGTGCAACTCGACGCGATGGTCGAGTACCTCGAGGCCGAGGGGTGGGCCAGCGTGTGTGACGACGGCGTCGAGGCGGACGACCGCATCGGCCAGTTGGCCAGGCGCGCCGAGGCCGAGGGGTTCGAGGTGGCCATCGCCAGCTCGGACAAGGATTTTCTGCAGTTGATCAACGACCGCGTCAAGATGTGGAACCCGGCCGACAAGTCGGGCGTGCCGATGGACGCCGACGCCGTCGTGGCCAAGACCGGCGTGCAACCGTCGCAGATCGTCGATTGGCTGAGCCTCGTCGGCGACGCGGCGGACAACATCCCCGGCGTGCCGGGCGTGGGCGTCAAGACTGCGGCGGCGCTGCTCAACGAGTTCGGCTCCGTGGACGGGATTTACGGGCGCTTGGCCGAGGTCAGGCGCGATAAGCAGCGCGAGTCGCTCGCCGCCGCCGAGGCGGTCGTGCGCCGCAACCAGTTGCTCGTGGCGCTGAAACTGGATTTGCCGGGCGCGCCGGGACTGGATGATCTCCGCAGGGGATTCCAGGACACGGCCCGCCTAGAGAAGCTCTTCGAGACGTGGGGCTTCAGGACGATGCTGAACAATTTGCGGGAGGCCCGGCAGGGCGCCCTGTTTGAATGATGATTTTGAAGTACACAGCACAAACAATGCGCTTGGCTTGCGCGCTTGGCCTGGCAGCGGTGGGGCTCTCCACCGCCACGGCTGACCTGCGTTACGAGGCCAAGGGCACCGAGTTCGACCTCACCGGCAAACTCGTCGGCGACCAGGTCGGCGCGCGCCTGGCCATGGGGCCTGGGGGCGGCTACCTCGTCTGGCAGGACAACGCCACCGACGAGTCCGGACTGGGCATCAGCGCGCTGCGGGTCGACGCGGCCGGCAACCCGGTCGGCGCCCCGGTGCGGATCAACAGCTTGCTTGAGGGCAACCAGGAAAGCCCCCAGGTCGGCATGCTGCCCGGCGGTGGCGCGGTCTTCGCCTGGGAGGGCGGCGCGAGCGGTTTTCACCGCGTGCATTACCGGGTCGCCAACGCGCAGGGCGTGTTCCTCGCTGACGATCTTTTGGCCACCGGCCCGGAGTCGGGCGAGCAAACCGAGCCGTCGCTCGCCGTGTTGAAGAACGGCAACTCGGTGCTGGCGTGGACCGATTATCTCGCCGACGGCAGCGTCAAGGGCGTCTCTGCCCGGGTCATCGGTGCGGACGGCACGGCGGTGACCGATCCGTTCCGGCTGAATGAATTCTCGCTGGGCAACCAGCACAAGTCGCGCCTCGTGGCGCTGCCCAGTGGCGGGTTCGCCGCCGTGTGGGTGTCCGACCAGCAGCAGGACGCCAGGTCGCTCGACGTGGTGGCCCGCATTTTCTCCGCGACCGGCCAGGCGCAGGGCGCCGAGGTCGTTGTCAACGCGCCCGGCATCAGCGCCAACCCCAGCGTGGCCCTGTCCGGCGGGAGCCTCGTGGTCGCGTGGGAGCAGCTCAACCTGAAGCAGAAGCAGCATCGGTGGGACATCGGGGCGCGCAGTTTCGATCTCAATCTCAAGCCGCTCTCCGAGCCGTTGCTGGCCAACACGCACCTGGCCGGCGACCAGTTCGCGCCCCAGTTGCGCGGCGGTACGGAAGGGGCGATGTTGGTGTGGAACAGTCTCGGGCAGGACAAGTCCCGCGAGGCCGTCATGGGCCGGTTCATCAGCACGACCGGCCGGTTGCTCGACGACGAGGTGCGCGTCAACACCGCACAGGCCCACTCGCAGGTGCAGCCGGCGCTGAGCGTCTCGGGTGCTGGAGAGTTTTTGGTGGCATGGTCCACGCCGAGGCTTGGGCAGAGCGGGTTCGACATCGTCGGCCAGCGTTACGGCAGCGACGCGGCGCCCGCGTTGTTGCCGGCCATTGCCGAGGTGTTCGTGAACGCGGTCAGCGACACGGAGCTGCTCGTCTCGTGGCCGGCGGTGAACGGCATGAACGTGAAACAGTATGAGGTTTATTTCGACGGGTTGACCACGCCGAAGTTGTTTGCCGGCAACCACGTGGTTTGGCGGGGGCTGCGTCCCGGCAGCGAGTACGCCTTTCAGGTGGCGTACGTGCTCGGGGACGGACGGCGCTCTGAGCTCTCGGGCTTCGGCGTCACCAAGACGTGGGGCCGCGACTACAATACCGACGGCCTGCCGGACGACTGGCAGCGCCGGCACTTCGGCAAAGACGCCGCCGCTTGGCCAAGCGCCGGCGAGGACAGCGATGGCGACGGGGCCAGCAACGAGCAGGAATTTGCCGCCGGCACCGACCCGTCGGATGCGGCGGACGCGTTGAGTATCCGCTTGGCCAAGCTGGAGAAGGGCACGCGGCTCGAGTGGAACGCCCGGCCCGGCGCGCTGTATCAGTTGCAGCACACCGCCGCGCTGGGCAGCGGCGACTGGGCGAACGTCGGCGAGCCGGTGTTGGCTCTCGAGGGCCGCGCCGGCATCACGCTGGAATCGGTCGCAAACATGAATTTTTACCGGATCAAAAAGATTCGTTGACGGTATGTTGAATTTTTCAAAAAGAACGGTGTTGGCAGCGGGTCTCCTCCTTGCGGGGGCGGCGGGGGCGCATGCCTTCACCCTGGCCAACGGCACCAACCGGGTGGTCGTGAACAACCTTGGCGAGGAATACCGCTGGAACTCGCCGGTGATCACGTACACCTACGATGAGTCGTTCCTGAATTACTTCGGGTCGAACGGCGTCGTGGCAATCGAGAAGGCGATGGGCATCCTGAACGCCATCCCACCGGCCTCCACTATCGCCACCAACTATCCGCCGGCCTCCGCCAGCGAGAACAATCTCTGGAATTACCCGGTTCGGCCGGATCGCTTTCATCCCCGTGCGTACAACGACCGGATTCTCGACATCAAGTCGTACGCCTTGGCCGAGTTGTTCGGCTTCATGGGGCTGGGCAACCCGGAGGACAGCGCGTTCCAGCTCGAGTTCGGGTCGGTCACGCTTCGCAACTGGGATCCGATCAGCTACGGCCCGAGCAAGTACGTCAACGGCACGCTGCTCTCGTGGGTGGTGCTGGGGGCCACCAACGCCCAGCCGTTCCCGATCGATGTCACCAAGCCGATCATCACGCTCGCCGGCACGACCGACCACCGGGTGCCGAGGCTCGCCGAGGGCAAATATCTCGTGGCCCCCACGCGCGACGATATCGGTGGCTACCGTTACCTGTATCGGAAGGATAATTTCAACATGGAGGGCCTGCCGCCGTTCACTTATCAGGTGATGACCAACGAGCCGAACCTGACCAACCCGGCGATCTTCAGCATCGACCTGCGCTGGTTCTGCAAGGAGTCCCGCACCAACACCCCGGCGTCGTTCCGGCAGTTCGTGGCGACCAACCAGTGGTGGGGCTCGGTGGTCACCAACCTCAACATCCCGCCGCTGCTGATCCTCAAGACCAACGTGGCGTGGGCGATGGGCTGGACCACCAACGTCACCCCGTACCTGACCAACTTCCCCTGGACGCCCATTGGCCAGCCGGCCACGCTGGTTTATGTGACCAACAAGTACCGAACGTTCCAGCCGAGCTACGACTACATCTTCGGCAATGTGATCACCAACATCCACGTGCCGGCTTCCGAGTCGGAGGTGCTGTATCGCTCATGGGAGGTCGTGCCCAATGCACCGCTCTGGAGTGTCATCGGTGCTGTGCCCACCACAACCAACTACACCACCACGGTGCTCAATGACGACTGTCCCCACGGCGAGATCATCATCCTGCCGGCCACCAACGTCGTTGGGTATCACTTTACGGACATGCAGTTTGAAGTGGTGAACACGCTCACCAATCTGCTCACTGGCACGAACAACCTGGCCAACCCGGGCGGCGCGTTGCCGGGGCAGGGCGGCGGACTCGGGGCCGGCGGCGCGGCCATCACCAACTTTGTCGGCGTGATGGAGGATGAAGTCTGGCAAAGCACCAACCACGCCTACCTGGCCTTCCCGATTGTGTTGCAGACCAACACCATGTTGCTGGGGGGCATCGACAAGATTCGCTACGTCCGCATGCAGGGCGACTCGCTCGTGACGACGAATTATTCGGCCAACCGTTTCCTGCCGGATTACCGGTTCCCCAGTCTGGAGGAGCAGACGTTCACTTACATCATCCCGAACTCCGCTCAGGCCGCGACCAACGCGATGCTGCCCTCCTTCCAGTACGAGGTGGATTACGTGACGGAGGGCGTCCGCAAGACCGGGACGTTCATCAAGTTTTTCACCCGGCCGGACATCCTGTTCAGCGCCATGAACGCCCCGCCGACGGTCACCTCGACCAACGTCCCCCCGGTGGCGATCAACAACAACGCGATCAACGGGCTGCAGACGCTGGGTCTGAACGGGCCGGGCGTCATTCAGGCATCCGCCAACATGGTGATCGGGTTCAACAAGATCGGCATCCACTGGAATCTGGACCCGACATTTTTCCGGAACGAGGAAAACCAGGAACCCGGCTGGATTTGGGGCCACTACGACGGTTCCATGGGCGAACCGATGGTCTTCCCGGACAGCCAGACCATACGGGATCTTGAACGACAGATTTACTCCGGCGGGGAATAGGCAACGACATGTTTAAGCAACGCAAACCATTCGACTTTTTTACCGCGCCCGGCAGGATCAGCCTTGGCCTGTTGACCCTTGGCATTGCCGTCACGGCATGGGGAGGGCCTAAGCCGGTCGCCCCGACTCCCGGCAATGAGACCGCCCCGGTCTGGATCAACAACTCCGTGCTGATGGAGACGCCCCACGTCAACGCGGTGCGGGTGGAGAACCGGGGCGTCATCGAGGCCGCCACTCCCGACGAGGTGCCGTTTTATTTCTTCAACACGCAGTACTTCACCAACTCCGGCTCGATCAAGATTTACAAGGACTTCGATTATCGCACGTACAAGACTTACGATAACCCGGCCGGCGCGATCGATTTTGACCCCAGGAAGGCTGTCGTGTTCCACAACAATTCCGGGGCGGAAATTATCAGCGTCACCGACGCCGTGACGACCGGGAAAATCAACATTGAGGCCGAACGCGTCGTCAATCGTGGGCTGATTTCAGCCGAGAACGCCGGCATCTTCACCATCAAGGGCGACTACGTGGACTTGAACCGCGGCGCACTCGAGATCAAGGCGGGCCGGAACTACGACCACGTGAGCGGTCTCGACGATTTTGGCGACCCGCTGTTCTGGGGGATGAACCGCAATTATCTCAACGGCTCCCTCGGTCCCTACCAGTTTCGCCGGTATGTTCCCGTCGGGGCAAACTATGTCGTCGTTGAGCAGGACTGGGGGCTTCGCGACATTTTCTGGGGCTTGCGAATCGGGGCCACCACAACGGGCACCTCGCCGGTCGGTATCGGCGGCGGTGGCGGTGGCTTTTCATTTATCGGACCCACCATGTCTTGGCAGGAGATCGCATCTCCGTACGCCTTGAGCGGAACCTACGAGCCGCCCTACGGTGGGTATGTGATCTGGGATGGACGGGTTTCAGGAACCGATTATACCGGGTACTTCGACCAGAATTTCCTGTTGGTTGGCAACGATGAATACCACCAGACCTACCAGGGTGTGCTGGTGCAGCAACACGGATCCGACGATGTCGAGTTCGACGTCAAGATGGTGGATCGGTCGTGGAATTTCACGGGCGATTGGGTGCCGGAACAGTTCTACAACGGCGCGGTGGTGGAGTTTAAAACCAGGAGCGGCCTGACGAATTCCATCGCCGGCGGAAGGGACACGCACTCGCTCTACGTCATCGATGAGCAACCCAACGTGGAGTACGGCCAGAACGGCCTGCTCATCAATTCCATCATAACCGCCAGCAAGCGGATCGGCATGCCGGACAATTTCGTGGTCACCCGCTTCAAGCCGGCTGAGTTCGCCACCGGTAGGGCGCCCAGCTATCAACCTCGCGGTTATGAGTTTTATTTGGGCCGCCAAAACTCCCCGGCGTTCATAGATTCCTACTACGGGTTCCGCATCACCAACATCGTCAACCGCGCCGAGCAGAGCGAGCTGCCGGTGCCGGATCTCCTCGAGGTGGACGGCCTGCTGCAGCCGGGCCGCATCGTCATCGAGGCGGACAACCTCGACCTGCGCAATGCCCGCATCCGGGCCGAGGGCGGCGTGCGCATCAAGACCCGCCACCTCGTCGGCAGCACCAATGCGGTGATCGACTGCCAAAACCTGAGCCTCGACATCGGCAACACCAACGGCCTCCTCGTCATCACCAACATGGTGCAGGAGCAGGTCGAGCGCTTCACCGGCGGCGTCAAGGCGTACAGCATTGCCTGGGGCAACAATTACGTGCGCCAGGGCCTCGGCACCGACCCAACTGCGGACACCACGGTTAACCTCCATTACCACCTGCTCGTGGTTGATTCCTACCTGAACACCCGCACGCCGGTCATCGTCAACGACCTGACCGCCACCAGCGGCAAGCTCGTCGAAGATGACAATGGCAAGCTCGTGAATGATGCCAGCGGCAAGGTGGTGTTCAAGGATCCGATGCGGATCACGGAGAAACTGCGCGTCAACGCCGAGCATCTCTCCATCCACCGGGACCTGACGCTCGGCAGGGAAACCACCATCGGCAGCGGCGTGTTCAGCATCTTTACCGGGCAGAATCGCTGGGACAAGACGGTGGCGCCTGACCTGTTGTATTTCACCAACCACGCCCGGATCAACATCCCGGAGCAGGCCCACTTTGGCGACGACCGCGAGGTGCCGTACGAGAGCTGGGTCAACTACGGCACCAACAACGCCCAGGACGTTTATGTCCGCGCCAATATCCTGCACAACATCGGCCGGATCAACGCCGAGGCCACGATCAATCTCGACGCCGGCAGCGCCATCCTTCAGGAAGGCAACCTCTATGCCGGCCAGTCGCTCATCGTCAAGGCGCAGAATCTCAAGATGCGTTACCAGACCAACATAGTAGGCGCGGACTTTATTCTCGATGTCTCCGGCGTGTTGACCGACGGCGGCATCGGGGCCGACAATATTATCGACGCCAAGCGCGGCATACGCCTCGAGCGCAAGCCGGCCCGGGGCGACCTGCTCGGCACGGAGATCCGGGCCACGGTGGCCGACTTCGAGAGCCAGCGCATCCATTGGCCGGCCGAGGATCGCGGCGCGAATGTCGTGGGCTTCACCGATAACGCCGCCATTGGACGCCTGATTTTGACCAACGGCAACTTGAGCCGCTTTCTGTTCGGCGGCAACGAAGGCGGGGGCAACGCCGTTTACATCGACTACCTCGAGTTCATCGGCCTGGAGGAGGACGACATCGGCGAAAACTCCATGCCGGTGATGGCCATCGAGGAGGGTTACACGGTTTACTTCGCCGCCGCCAACGTGCCGGCAGAGCTGCTCGACGGCCTCTACGACGGACGGCTGCGCTGGGTGAAGGAGTTCCCCGGTCACAACAGCTCCATGCCGCTTTACCTCGCGCCGCTCGACAAGACAATCCGCGTGAACCGCTCCTTCCGCCAGAGTATCCTTTTTGACACAGACGACGACGGCACGGCCAACGGCTTCGACCTGACCCCGTTCGGCGGCGGTCTGCCGGACATCACCGCCGTTACGCGTGCCGAGGGCAACAAGGTGGCGCTTGAGTGGATGGGCATTCCGGGCAGCCTCTACCGCATCGAGTACAAGGCCGACGTCGAGCAGGCCAAGTGGCAACTGCTCAAGGAATATTTTTATGACGGATTGATTGTGAAACGGATCACTTACACCGACCTCCTGTCGCGCAAGACCGCCCGCCGGTTTTATCGCGTGGTGTTCGTTGAGTAGAAACCGGGCGCAGTTGATTTGGTATGGCAACAATGAATGGAACCCCCGGGTTCCGGTGAAATTTTGACACGAATGACGAAACGTTGGATCAGCTTTTGGACGGTTCTGCTGGCGCTGGCGCTGGGCGGGCAGTCGCACGCCGCCCAGCCTGGCCAGACGCTTGGCCCGGAGGCGGACGGCATCCCGTTCTGGGTGACATTGGAGGGGTACAAGGTCATGCCCACCCAGTTCATGGCCCGGCTCAACAACCCGAAGGACATGGAGCAGCTTGATGCCCGCTTGGCCAAGCTCGACCTTGTCGTGCTCCGCTCGTACGGGATCGTTCCCGGCCTGGTGAACCTTGGCTACTCAGCCAAGCGCCTGGCCAAGGCCCGCGAGATGGTTCCCGGCCAACTCGCCGGCGCGCTGCAGGCCAAGCTTGGCCAAGTGCGCGACACCGGCCTGTTCCGCTACGTCGAGCCGGACTTTTACCGTTCCATCAACCGGGTGACCGACGACACGGCGTTCACCGACGGCACGCTCTGGGGCCTGAACAATCAGGGGCAAAACGGCGGCACGGACGGCGCCGACATAGATGCCCCCGAGGCGTGGGACATCACCGTCGGCTCCCGCAACACTATCGTTGCCGTGGTCGACACCGGTGTGCGCTACACCCATCAGGACTTGGCCAACCAGATGTGGGTCAATGAGGATGAGGTGCCCAACAACAGTCTGGACGACGATCTTGACGGCTATGTGGACAATATTTACGGCGCGGACATCATCGGCAACGACGGTGACCCGATGGATGGCAACGGCCACGGAACTCACGTGGCTGGCACCATCGGGGCCGAGGCAGGCAACGGGCACCCTCACGTGGGGGTGGCGTGGGATGTCCGGTTGATGGCAATTAAGGTCTTTGGCGCCTCCGGTCAGGGCAGCATGGCGGCGATTATTGGTGCAATTGATTTTGCCACTCAAAACAATGCACATGTCATCAACCTGAGTCTTGGCGGTTACGGTTACAGCCAGTCCCAATACGATGTGTTGTCAGCGGCGGGCGATGCGGGGATTATTATTTCAGCTGGTACCGGCAATGATGCCATCGACAACGATGTGATGCCGTTTTTCCCGGCCTCTTACGATTTGGAATGCATCATCGCCGTGGCGGGGACTGATCGAAACGATAACCTGGCCAGTTTTTCCAACTACGGCAAAACAACTGCCCATTTGGCCGGCCCGGCGGCAGCCATTTATTCATCGGTGGCATCGGCGGATGATGCCTATGATGTGTACGACGGAACCAGCATGGCCACGCCCCACGTGGCCGGTGTCATGGCGTTGATGCGCTCTCTGCAACCGTCGTGGACGGTGCTTCAGTTGCGAGAAAAAATCCTGGCCGCCGTCGATCCGCTGCCATCGCTGAAGGATACCACGGTGACAGGCGGGCGGATCAATGCGTTCAAGGCCGTGCAAGGCATGGGCAGCGCCGCTGGTTTGCCGGACGGCAACATGGAGGTTTCCATCAAGCCCGGCTCCGGGTCGATGCTTTTGGCCGACACCAATCAGAAAATATTTGTGACCGTGATCGATGGCGCACCGGTGACGGACGCTGTGGTGATCGGCATTCTCGATGACGGCAGCGAGTTGTACTTCAACAACGACGGCGACTCTCCCGATGTGCAGGGCAAGGACAATGTGTACTCCTACCTGCTGCCGCTGCCGGAGGAACCCCGCAAGATGCGCCTCACGCTCGTGGTGACCGCCCCGGACAAGGAGGATTACCTGCGCGTGGTCAAGTACGACATCGTGCCGATACCGGAGAATGACCAGTTTGCCGACGCCGCCAAGCTCGCGCCGGTCGGCGGCGTGGTGGAGGCGTTCAACACCTTCGCCACCATGGAGGCTGGGGAGCCCAAGCATGGTCTGACTTCGGCCCCCGCCGGGTCGCTCTGGTGGAACTGGTCGCCGTCCGAGTCGGGCACCATGCACGTGGACATATCCGGCAGCGACATCGACGGCGTGGTGTCGGTCTACTACGGAACCTCTCTCGGGAGTCTGGTGGAACTGGCGAGCAACCTGCCGCTTGACGGATTGCGACCAGACTTTGTGCAGTTTGAGGGCAAAAAGGGCAAGACATACCGGATCGTGGTGGCAAGCCTGGAAAGTGACGACCTGGGCTACATCCGGCTGCGCGCCGAGGTGAACGGCCAGCCGGACATCAACCCGCCGTACGTCACGGTCATCAGCCCGCCGAACGGCCTGGTCACCACGGAAAAACGCGTCGAGCTGATCGGCAGCGCGGTCGATCCCTCGCCGAACTCGTCCGGGATTTGGGAGGTGTCGGTGCGCGTCAACAAAGGCATCGGCGTCACCGCCGTGGGTGCGGAGGAGTGGAGCATCCCGGTGGTGCTCTCGGAGGGGCTCAACAGGATCGAGGTGTTCGCCGTCGATTACTCCAGCAATGTCTCCAAGCCGTTCCGGATGGAGTTCGACTACCGCGCGCCCGACGTGCCGAACGACCATTTTTCAAACGCCACACAGATGAACCGTGACCGCCTGACGGCCGATGGGTCGCAGACGCAGTTTGCCCTGAGCCAGGCGATCGCCGACGTGGAGGAAATCCTCGTCAAGGTCAACGGCCGCGTGGTGGGTGCGGCCGGCTACGAGGTGTTCGGGTTTAACAGCCGCGTGCTGGTGATGGCCAAGCCACCGGCCAGGGGGGCAGAGGTGGAGGTGTTCCACCCGGTCTGGACCTCGCAACCGGTGAACACTGACAAGGCAACCCGCGAGACCGGCGAACCGGAGCACGCCGGCAACGAGGGCGGTGGCTCGGTGTGGTGGGTGTTCACCGCCCCGTACGACGGCCTGCTCAACGTCCGCACGGTTAACGCCAAGTTCGACACGGTCATGGGAGCTTACGTCGGCACACGGGTGAACAGGTTACGTCTCGTAACCTCAAACGACGACGACCCGGCCTTGGCCGAGTTGGAAGACAACCCCGGTTACAGCCGTATCACTCAGGCATTGAAAAAGGGCATGACCCTGATGGTGGCGGCCGACGGTTTTGGTGACATGCGTGGCGAACTGGCCATCGTCACCGACTTCGTGGCCACCGCGGTACACGAGTTGAGCGTCACGTCCGGCCCGGGCGGCGCGGTGCCAAGCCCCTGGCTGCCGTTCGGTAGCGAGAAGGACGGCCTCTACGCGCTCTACGCGCAGGACGCCGCCTTGCAGCTCTTGGCCAAGCCGGGTGAGGGGAACGAGTTTTACGGTTGGCAGGGCTCGATCAGTTCGCTGGAAAACCCGCTCGACCTTGTCATCACCGGCGGGACCACTGTGCAGGCCACCTTCGGCCCGCGCCGCCTGGCCGACGATTTTGAAAGTGGCGCGCTGGGCCGCCTGCCATGGCAGTCCGGCGGCCCCGCTTGGTTTGTGCAGCAGGACGAGGTGGCCGATGGCGAGTTCGCCCTGCAGTCCGGCGACGTCAGCGACCAGCAGGCCAGTTCCATCAAGGTTCAAGCCGCCTTCTCCGGCGGGACCGGTTCGTTCTCCTCACGCGTCGATTCCGAGGAAAGCTGGGACAAACTGGTGTTTCTTATCGACGGCCGCGTGATCCGGGAATGGTCCGGACTGGTGGACTGGAACGAGTACGAGTTCAAGCTCACCAGCGGCACCCACGAGCTGGAGTGGCGCTACCAGAAGGATTTCGCCAACAGCCGGGGCGCGGATGCCGCCTGGCTGGACAACGTGAACCTCCCGCTGAGCCTGGGGGGAACCATCGGATTGATCTCGGTCGGGGACCGGCACAGCATACGGATCTGGGGCCGCTCGGGCCACCGTTACGATGTGCAGGTTTCCAGCGACCTGGTCGCGTGGGAGCCGGCGGGGTCGGTGATTGTCGGCTCCAGCGGGGTGGCGGATTTGCCGGGTAGTGTGAACACGTCAGAGGGTGCGGCCTATTACCGCGCCGTGGCCCCGTGACGGGGTGAATAAAAAAAAATCTTTGTTGCATGCAAATGAGAATGATTGAAGGAAAAGCAGCAGTGCGAAACCGGCGCCGTGGTTGGTTGGGCGGCCTTTTCCTGTTGCTGGGTGGATTGGTCTTGGCCCCGTCGGTGGTTGCGGAGGGCGGTGGTGTCGCCCAGTTTTCCGCAAACACCTATCCCGTGGACGAGACCGAGACGCAGGTCGTCGTGAGGGTCAATCGCACTCGTGGTGGCACGGGGGATGTCACTGTCGATTACACCATCGTGGCCGGTTCAGCCAACGCAAACGATTTCACCGGCACAAGCGGCACCCTGGCATGGGCTGATGGGG
>Ga0208879_1000872_pt1 | contig 29904 bp, 31 predicted proteins | sample Knorr_S15_td_Bot_FD_185605 | JGI IMG/M metagenome (GOLD analysis project Ga0208879, IMG submission 185605) | Marine microbial communities from Southern Atlantic Ocean transect - Knorr_S15_td_Bottom_ad_5009_LV_A (SPAdes) (version 2) | ecosystem: Environmental > Aquatic > Marine > Oceanic | place...
CCCGAGAAAACCGGTCCACCGGTGCCGCTCATGGTGAACGAACATAAATTGCAGCCTGTTTTACTGGCGTAGCTGCTCACGCCAGGCGCGAAAGCGTTGATTCAAAACTGATGATCAGGTTTGAACGCATTAATTTGAGCGGCAATGAGTACCATGCGGACGTATGGTTCTACAAGGTGGCGCTGTGTTAATCAGCACCACTAAAAAGTAAGTTTTGAATATTAACCGGAGCCGCCTTTTTCCACGCTGGCTCCCATTGAGCAAGATACGCTTCTCTGCTCCGTTTGGCCTGAGGATCAAGCTCCCACCCTCGCTCACCAAACCGCAAAAAATCACACTCCAGAGAAAGTTGCACACCGATAACATTTTTCATGCGCTTCACTGTGCCGTCGCCGTAACGGTACTCCGAGCAACTGCGCACCGGTTTACCCGATTCCAACCACGTATAAAACCGTCGCTGATGCAACCATTCCCGCTGCTCATCAAACCTAACAAACTCCCACTCGCCAATATCAAGACGTAATGTATCCGTTGCTGGTTCGTCAGTTAACGCAAGGGCCCAGGCAGGCAACAAAAGCAAGAAAACGGTCAGGTATAAACGCCTCACACTACTCACCCGGTTTTTTTCTTGTGTAATTATTCATACTGATCCTGAAGTCCGGGTGACGGAATGTACTGGCCTTTGCGAACACCGGATCTTTCGACTCCACCAGCGCCAACCTTTCTATCAGCGCTTCGGCATGTTCGCTGCTTATCTTCGCTTTAAGTACAACATTTCGTTTATGTGTCGTTTTTACCAGCGTGTATTCACCGTCATACTTTGAAATGAAGGTTTTAACAGTGAAAGCCTTCACCGCTTTTTCCACATCAATGTCACACGGCCCGGTATCAGGGTGAGTCAAAAACGCATCTTTTAAACGGGGCATACCTATCCTTTTGAAAATATTTTTGTTGTTGTGATTTTTACATATCAGAGCGATGTTTACAACAAACTTTTTTGTTGTAAACACTGGCTACTCATGAGATAATCCAATCATAATATCACTCTCTGCGAGGACGCAATGGACAAACAACGATTTTCTCGATACGAAGTATTCACACTTGATACGTCGGGTTTTGACGACTTAAGCGCAAACGATCAGCATCTTATCTATCACCTTTCTATGTCAGGCATCGTTGCCCGGGATATTCGGTTCCTGCAAACCAGCCGTTACTCGCTGCCTGTCAAACAAACATTGGAAGCTATGTTGACGGTGAAAGAAACCGTGGATGATGAGTTGTTTGATAAGCTGTCGGAAACCTACAAGATTGTTGCCGTTTCCGGCGGCATTTACCACGAGAGTAAAGGTGACAGGGTTAAACCTGTATTCACTCGTGATGAGTTTGACTATCTGGCTGCATTGCTTCCGGAAGATTTTGATGACAGCACGGTTGAGCAGGCTGCTACAGGCTTGTTTTCCGAAGAACTCCCGGCTTTGATGACCCCTAATGATCCTCTTGAACCCGCGGGCTTTGTCACCCATGACGAGGACATTACACCGCTGGAAAGAAAACTCATCGTCAGTGGCATGATGATGGGGGCTAACGCGGCCACAAAAGACACGCCAATGGTGGGGCTTAACGCCTATCTGACAAAGAAAGATGGTGAGTTTGAATTTGACCGTTTCAGCGTGAAAAGCAAAGCTTTCGACGGAAAACTGGCCCGCATGCTAAATAAAAGCTGTGAGCATCTTACTGAAGCATTGAAATATTGCAAAGAAAAACCTTATCTTGCAAAAACCATAGAAACGCTTATCGCGTTCTACCAGTCCGGCGACACAAAAGATTTTGACACACATTGCTTAGCTTGGCTTGAACACAGCAAAGACGGCATCTATTTTGTTCACGGCTTTATCGAAGAATATGACGATCCGCTTAAACAGATGGGCAGTTTCGAAGTCATGGTGGGCTTCGAGAATAAAAAAGAAACCCAGCGTATCCGCACATTGGTTGAGATGGCCCAGTATGTTGAAGACAGCCTGCCTACTGAACCGCAATTTAAGCGTCAGGAAGCAAAGGGAGTAATGGGAAGTGCGACCGTTCTTGTGGGCTTCGCCGGCTCCGCATCGCCAGTACTGCCTTTGGGGAACTGCTTGCCGAACAGTGACTGGATCCGCGCCCGGATCGGCAGCTCATCAACCAACTTTAGTAATATCATCGAAACCCGCGGCCCCATTTCACCTGAACTCTGTGCACGCTTTATTGCGCCGGTGCATCAGGAAGAGGTGATGACGTATGTCAGGGATGCGTTTTTCCTGATGGTCAACTTGCACGAATGCATGGGTCACGCCTCAGGAACGCTCGCTGAGGGTATTAAAGGGGATGAGCTAAAAGACATTTACAGCGTTATTGAAGAGTGCAGGGCTGATCTGGTGGCTTACTACAAACTCGCCGATCCTCATATTGTCACCACCGTTTATCCTCATGTAACTGATACAGAAGCGTTTGCACGAGCGGCATATGCGGACTATCTGACAAACGGTAGCCTGTTGCAGTTGTATCGACTCACTGAAGACACTGAGGTGTTGGGGGCGGCACACTTTCGCAATCGCCAATTAAACAACTTGTATGTGCTTGAGAAAGGGCTACAAGACGGCTTTTTGCGTTGGGTGGACGGTCCTTACGGCCGCTGCATTGAGGTACTTGATGTTAAGGCGACACAAGCCGCTTTTGGTGAGTTGCTTAACAAAATCCAGACAATCAAGTCAACGGGTGATAAAGTGGGAGCGGTTCGCCTGGCTGAACGTTTCGGTACCCATGTATGTAAAACCTCGATTGCTGACGCCCACCGACGGGTTGCTGATTTCAATCCGCCTGCGTTCAGTGCGTTCACCACCCCGTTTTTTGAACCAACAGGGGATAAAGACAAGCCTTACGTGCTGAAGACAAAGCCGTCATTCCTTGCCGATCAGCTCGCCCTTAGCGCCCTTGCCGCGAGTGCTTACGAATAACAAAAAAGTAAGCTCAACAAAAAGCCCGCAGATAGCGGGCTTTTATTATATTGCAACGAAAAATCTATTCAGCTTCTAACTTATTCAGCAATGCCACAAGATCCGATTGATGAATAAGCGCATAAGCATCACTGAGGTAATCCCAAACATCACGGGTAAAACCTTTCACCATCAGGCACGTTCTTCCTTTCTGCTTCTCTCGATAACCGAAAACATCGTCCTCATGCAACGAGCGAATGACATGCAGATACAGACCTTCAGCAAGGTTGGCTTGATTAACTTCCTGCCTGGCCGGCTCAACGTTGTGTGATAGATCACTGGCCACCACAGGTAACATCTCCATCATGTCCTCCGCGGTAAAAACGGGTGGCGGACGCGGAGCTGATTCGGGCGCTTCCGGGATGTCTTCCCGCTTATTCTCCAAAGGTACGTACACATCCCCATTGATAACAACATGCAGAGTTTTATTGCTCATTTTTGCTTACACTCCTGTGATAATACTGACTTTATTTTAACACCATCTTTGCTATTACGGGATTAACTTTTTTGTTGTGTTTTTCACTGTTATTTGAGATAATAATTACATCAACAAAGAGGCTTTCACATGCACAATTTACAGACACTTAAATCCATGCTGCTCACCCTGCCACCAGAAGCACTGATTGATGCCGTACTGGAGGATAACAAAGGTTCTGCCTTCAGCCCGTTACTCAAAGATGACACGTATATTGAACAGTTCACCCCTTTTCTCGAAAACGCCGCACGCGGGGCTGGTGACTTAGACAAATTATTCTGCGCCGTCATACAGCGAGACGAAGTCTCACCCCGTGCGTTGCGCCACCTCGCCGGCTATAGTTCAGGCGGCTCAGATGGGCTTGAGGATAACCCTAACACCCCTGCCGACGCATTGCTTGAGCATTACCATGCCGAAGTGTCCGGCCGCTACTTACTCTCAGGTAAAAGCTTCGCATCACACCGCAACCTCTGCCCTGAACTGGCAGGTCTGCTATTTAATGACTGCATCGACAAATTTACAGTCATGAAGGCGCTGGCCAAAAACCCTGCAACTCCAGATGCTATCCTCTTTGCACTGATGCAAGAAGACACCCTGAATAAAATTAAAGATTCGTCCTCTTCAGGCAGCTACCATTACGGTTCCCGCCACAGCTACAGCAGCAACGGTGAACTTTCTAAGCAAAATAAAGCAGAAATCCTTTGCGTAATTGCAATGAATCCAAACTTGTCACAGGATAGCATGGAGTACTTGCTTTTCAGTAAAGATTCGATCGGCTCCGAATACAAATCAAGCTACTGTGCGTTAATGAAAAACCCCAGCCTGCCCATCTCCGTCGCCCTGTCCTGGCTAAACATGGAAGACACCCCTCTGGGTGACGACGGTGTGCCAGTCAGTGAAGAAGTAAGAATGAGTGACATGACGACAGCGCTAACGGAACGCCTTAAAGCGCAGGAATCGGCCGCCCCCTACTCGGTAAACCCGGTCTTTCTGAAAGAAGACGGACTATACACGCTATTGGCGCAAGGGTACGACCCTGAAGCGTTGTATGCGACGCGAAAAATCAAGCACACCCTGAACACTCTCATTGGCAGCTCACACAAAGAAGAAATCGCCTTATTTGAGCGTTCTAAGGCAATCTGTACCAGCACATTCTCAGCACTTCAGTATATTTTCACTGACCAAAACGGGAAGCTCGATCGCCATAACTACCTGTTGTTTCTCAGCAAACTTAATGCATTATCAGTAGACGGAGAAGCGTTTAACATTGCCGGGCCCGCGCTCAGGATCTGTAAAGACGTCATTGGATTTGACGGATTGCTACGCGTTGCTGAGCTGCAAAACACCGACGGCTGCCGCGACACGCTGACATTCCTCAATTCAGTGCTCGCAAGCCCTTACGAAGAAGAAATGGAGCGTCAGATCAAACTTGTTCAGCGCTGGCTAAAGAAATATGACACTTACGGAGACATGTTTCACGATTACCTGAAAAATAAAGAGCGACGGGATGGTGGCGCACCACCTATGATGCACTTTTATCAGCGCACATTCAGCCACCTGGTGGATGAGATTAATCACAAGCTTGAAAACCTGCCGATCAAAGATAAGGTTTCAGTCTCACTGCCTGAAAACTCTTTCGAGCTTGCCGCAATCGGACGCTCTCAACGCCACTGTGTGGGCGGACATCACTACGCCAGTGGCTGCGCATCAGGACAGTATGTTATTTTTGGCTTAAAGGTGAATGGTTCGATGAAACACGGCTTTACCTTTCAGTTCAACCGTACCACTGGCACACTGATACAGCAAGAAGGCTTCGCCCGGGCTGCGGTACCTAAGCAGATGGAAAAGCTTGCCAAAGCCTGTTTTCATGCAATGAGAAACGAAGGTGAAATGCCTGCCAATCCGCTTCGCTAATAATAAAACCTCGCTTCGGCGGGGTTTGAACTTTTTTGTTGTAATATTTGTTCACACGTGAGACAATTACCACATCAACAACACAGGGCTTTTTAATGTATTCACTTTTTACCAATATGTCAGAAATCGGATTCGGCACCAGCCTCTGCGCTGACAGCCAGGGCAAAATTGTCGGTAAAACAGACAAGACCGTCGCGGCCATTATCGATTATGGGACGTCTCCCTCTACCATTCACATTGTCCGCGATGCGCTTAACGAGTCAACGCTGCCCGCCTTTTGTGGCAATATCATCGGCACCGCTAACGTAATGCTAAGCTCAAAAGTCTACAATGGAAACAACAACGACTCCCTGATTGGTACAGTGCGAACATGCGGTCCTGAAAAAATGAATCTGACGGTGCGAAAGCACAATCTGGACACGATCCTCACAGCCATGCTTTACCTCAACCCCACTGGTGGCATCAATTCCGTCAGCACCCAGGCGCGTATCGACGCTTACAAAGGCGACGCCTCATGGGACGACATCCTGCGTGACAAAACGGTGGATAGTGTAATACGTGAACTTTCTGCGCCACAAGACGCATTGATTAAGCGGAACACCAAAGCGACGCAGCTGTTCAGCGAAATCCGCGCATTTATCAACACATCGTTCGACATACCAGAAACGCGAATGTCGGCGCGCAGCAGTGAGTTTGTCGCGGATACTTCATCGCCTTTTGAAAGAATGCAAGTATGGATCTCGAAGCGTCAGGACAACTGCATGGTAGATGAAGTCAATATTTCCTTCTCCCTCAGCCAATGGTTAGTCCGTGACATGGGCAAGTTCGATGACGAGGCATCCATACAAGACACACTCATCCCCTTTCTCAAGCCAGCGTTACCTATGACGGCAATACTGACAGAAGATTATGCATCCACAGATGGCTCTTATCGGGGAAAATACATTCGCGTCAGATTTTCAGCGCGAAAAATGGACGATAACACAGCCCGCATCATTGAAGCGTTTGCCGCATGGACCGGCGTGCCGGCAAAAGAAGATGTGGCATTATTTAACCTGCAAGATCAACAGACCGGAAAAAACTATCAGGTTGGTGTAAGGCAGGACAATGCCGCCGGCATACAGGTTATCGTACCTGGCTTTAATCGCGCCGACAATATGGACTCTCCGGAAGGCGTATTGTGGCTCGAAGCCTTCAACGGCGATCTTGTTTGGCGCGCCTATCTGGATCCCAAAAATGAAGAGCCTTCACAGATCATCTCTCTGGAGCCACTGAACAACAGCAAACTTTATAGCGAGGACATGTAACATGCATGCAACCAGTTCTTTTTACCTCTACAATTTAGCGTCACAACTGGCGTTTCGCACTACGCTCAACATCGCACAACTGGATGAAAAAACATTGGCCGCCCTGTCTCCTGCTGAACAATCACTGGATAATGGGTTTTCTGTAAAGGACCGAAACAAGGATGACAGTGCAACCCTGGCAATATTCTCGTCACCTAACGACAGCGGGCTGTGCTTTAAGGCGTCTGGTCACGCCGAGCAGATTGCGCGACTTCGCGAACTGGACGGTGAATTTATCGGTACCGGTGAAGAAAACACCTGCATGATACAGATCCCCCACGACAACATTTCCGCAGACGACTCAACGCTTGCGGCAACCATTGCGTTATGGTTCTCCGTCATGCACGACGTGCCGGACGGCTATACACCTAAGCTGGAAAAAGTAAAAACAGGTACCGTTCCCATTGCGGTTATGGATCGCGGAGCATGGTACCAGGAAACGCCTTTTCTCAACTGGCTTAATAACCCTGAAAACCGTGCCATGATGCATCACCTGAAAGGCGAAGACGCCACTTCGTGGAGCGACGTCATGGTGGAAGTGAACCCTCAGCTTTCGGGTGATGAAAACAACTACGACATGCCCGACAAATACTGGCGTGAAGTTGTACAGGCCGCGGCCCTCGCCGTAAACTACCGCACCCGCGGGCAGGTCGAATCCATCAGAGTATTAATCCGCAACTTCAAATAAAAACGCAGTGATCCCGGATTTAACGCCGGGATCACAAGTAAATTTTATTGTTTCTGGTTTTTTTTAAATGATTCTGTGTTATCTTACGCAAACTGACATGATTAGTTAGCGAACAAAGACAAGGAATCCTTATGAAACGCACACTTATCGCTCTTGCTGCCACCACCGCCCTGCTATCAGGCACAGCAATGGCCAAACAACCCACCACGTATCAACCGTTTGCCGATCAAAACTGGGAAGTATCTCTTGGTGCCGGACAGGTTAAATCTGAACTGCAAGGGCAGTCTCTGGAAAACAATCTGGTACTGGTTGGCTTCGCATACGGCATCCGTAACGACAGCGGCAAGTTCTCTTTTACCCCGGAGTTCTATTACGGTAAAGATGTTTCACCGGCAGAGCTTGACGACACCCTGGCCTTTAATGATGTCGTGTATGGCGGTCCGGGAGCCGAATACGAACTTGAAAACACATTATCATTCAGCGCTCGCCTTGCGCTGCACCCAACTGAAGACTTTTACGTGTATGTGCGTCCGAGTTACACCCGCACCTCATTTGAAATCACCTCACCGTCTGGCGACAACTACAGTAACGATGCGGAGTGGGAAGCAGGTCTTGGCGTTGGTGCCGGCATGAACATTGATGCTCACTTCTCACTGGATGCCAGCTTTACGCGACTCAGCGGCGATGCGGATCTGGCGGGGGTTACCTTGCGCTACCGATTCTGATAAGTACACAGAAAAAAGCGTCTTCATGGCGCTTTTTTTATGCGTGTAAAAAAACAAAATTAAAACTTTTTTGTTGTAAGCGCGCCATTCCTCGCGTATGCTGTAAGCAAGATTATGAGGAAACGTCATGCCTAAACGGAACAACACCACCAACCTGATCCACGCTGCCATTGATGAAGCATGTGAAGACCGTGCACAGTTTGCCCGCGACAACGAGGATTGTGCGCCTGAAGATGCCCGCGAAGCTCGACAGGTTGAGCAGGAAATGGCCGCATGGAAACATGACAATCTGAAAGATGGCGCACGATGGACTCCGGGTTCCCTGAGAGAAAAAGGTCTTGCCTTTTTTGACCCTGTTTGCCAGGCGCTTTATTTCGCTATAATATCCCGAACCGCCAGGATCATCGCCTTGGAAAACACAAACGCCGGCACCGGAGAAGATGTCGCCTGGCGAAAAAGCTACCAACGGCTCTTATCTCTGCTTTCTCAGGACGTTCAACCAAGAAAATTTATTCTCATGGAGCCACGGGACATTATCGCCACGATACCTGAGGACTCATTTGAAGAAGTTGAGGGTGGCGGACGCGTCTACCGGCCTAAATTGTAATCACGACGCGTCTTTTTGAGGAAAAGGAAGAATGTTGTCCTTGTACGCTGGTTTGTAAAATCCAAGGCGTTTCAGTTCATCACGGAGATCTACCAGTCCAACTATTCCTATGCGGCCTGTGCAGGTACCATCTTTAAGCGTAAAGACATAATGCCCGATGGACTCGTAAGTATCATCATAAATACCCGCTTCCCACAGCTGAATGATTTCAACGCTCCGCTTCACCGACTCGCAATCAGCAGTCAAATGACTGTTCCAGCTTTCCTTTAGTCGCCGGGCTTTTTCCTTGCGTTCTTTCGAACGGGCAAGCCACCTTGCTGGTAGTCCGGAAATAAATTGCCACAGCGTTTTCATGTGATTTTTTTTGCCGCCACGCAGCAAGGTCACGCTTCTTTCCTGTCTCAAGGTTAACATCCTCATTGTTTAATGATTATTCTAGTGCATTTTACATTTCGCTACAACATTAATGTTATATCTTGACAGCATTCTCGCTTCCTGTATGATGAGAATTATAACACAGCGTGTCATGCCTTTCTGTATACTGGGGCGATACCCTCATCGGTGTTGATTTCGATAGTCACCACGCCGCGCTGCTTACCGCCATGATTAATGGACTTATTTTTGCGAACAAGATTGCGCCCGCCCCCCACCTGTTAAGCTGGGAAGGAGAGGCGTTTAACAAATATCTTCTCGCGATGCCTGACGTGCCGGAAAACCGAATCACTTCAGCGTCCAAAGCGCGGATTGAACTTCGCATGAGCAATTGAGAATTTGGACTGGTGTTTTTAACCGATGAAGCCGGCATCACTACAACATCGCTGCAATTGCAGGATCAAACCAGTATCACCATGAAAGGTAGCTCCTGGCACGTTGAAGGAACGGATTGTTGTTTCGACTTCATCAGTGTTTACACGAACACAGACACCGCTCAAATTAATGCGTTCAAACCTGATCACCAGTTTCGAACCAACGCTTTCGCGCCTGGCGTGAGCAGCTACGCCAGTGAAACACACTGCAACTGATGTTCGTTCACCGTGAGAGTAACCGGTGGACCGGTTTTCTCGGGCTGTTTGAACAAGGCAGTATGCTTCTTCACGATCGCTTTCACCTTTCCCCAACGTTGCAGCGGGCCGCCGTCAATACTCACGGTCTTTGAGCGGGCACTACAAAGCTGTGTGCCGACATTATGTGGCACGGAAAAGCGAATGCGATCATGTTTTAGACCCAGCGTCCGGCGCGCAATGACTTGCGCTGCGGCCTGATGGGTCGTATTTTGTGTGGAATGGTATTTAAACATTCCGATAATGGAGGTCATGGCCGGGTTAACGGCCTTGCAGGGCAAGCCCTCACGGTAACACCGGCGTTCAATCAGCGATAGCACCATGTTGTACGCAAACGCGGATAGCATCGTTCTGTGGCGCTTATTTTCGGTCTCCTTCAGGGCTTGCTTCTTCCGACTAAAGTCCAGCTTTTCAATCCCGACACCTACGCCGTAGGTTTTGCCGATTTCGATAATGCGCTTTACGGCATCCCCGATCATCGCCATACGTTGCCCGGTTGTCAGTCCTCTGGCGGATGCCGGGCAGGGGACGTTTTCAACGTAACGCTTGTTGCCATCCGGTGTGACAACGCACACGGCCAGGTGGTCGGCGTTGACATCAACGCCCAGGCAACCATTTTCGTAGCTTCCTGAAGCCTCTTCCGGGGCCGGCTCTTCGACGGTGACCGCCAGCGTCCAGCCAAACTTGTGGCGCATAAAGCGCATGGTTAAGGGTTGGCCGTAATTTGCCAACACTTCGTTTTTCGTTTGCGGGCGTAACTCACCGGTTTTTCTATCTGGCACCCAGGGCGAAGAACGGGTCAGTTCTTTCACGTTGGCTGCCCGGCGACGTTCATTCTCGGCGCAGGCCGCTAATATGTTGGACTTACCGTAGCTGAAATCAAAGCCTGACAACTCAGCCCTGCCGCCACCCAGCGCGTCCGGTAAGCGAAGTGACAACCTGAAATTACCGTCGTTATCAACGTACAGTTGCGCACCCTGGTTGCCGCAGGTTTCGTCTTTTGACCCTAGCACCATGAACTGTGAGGAACGGGCGCTTCGCCACTCTTCAAGCCATTCAGCATGATTCTTCAGGTTGTTTTCTTTGAGAAAAAACTGCTTATCGAATAGCTTTTTCGAGCCGAAACACATGGAGGGGATCTTGCCGGCGTTATTCGCAATTTTACCAAGCTGTTCGGTTAACCTGGCCCGGTACCGGGATTTCTGGTGCGCTTTAAAGCGTATTTTTTGGATTTCAGACGGTACGCCACCGGTTTTCGATAGCATTTCAGCCTGTGATTGCAGCCTTGATATCGTGCCTGACACGGCTTCAATGCGCTCTTTTTTCTCAGATTGATAAAGTTTATTCAACTCGCGCTTTGAATCCAGCTTGCCGGTCAGGGTGCGTAGGATGGCGTTGTATTGCCTGCCGCTGATCTGATGTTTGCTGACAAAGTGACTTTTGCGCTCATTTGCCGTCATTTTATCGGCGCATAAACTGGCGTACAGCTTGCGCTCCACACGCCCGAACAACGCCGCATACGCAGAAAGTAAACTTTCTTTTTCCGGGCTAATGTCGTCTGATCTGATCAGCGTGGTGTACGTGGATGTCTGCATGTTTGAGATTATACACCACAACGTTTTTGATGGGAACGTCTGCCGTATAATTTTGCAGAAAAAACAGCCATCAATGTCATCACATCGTGGCACAGTGACTGTTCAAAAGTGGTTTCCTCGTCGCTTTTGTGGACAACAACGTCAACACCCGCCCATTTGCAGCACTGGAAGATTAACGGCTGACCAAAATGTAGTAACCTGTCCTTGCAAGCAAGGTGTAGCACTTTAATTTTGCGATTTAGTATAAGATTTAATAGTTTCTTCAGGCCCGGCTTGTTACAGTTCATCCCCGAACCAACGTCACCAATGACCTCGTTGCAGTGTGGTGAAAGAAAGGCTTTTTGTCGGGCCAAATCTGCTTTCTGATCACTGCCGGACACCCTGGCATAGCCTACGGAAAGCCGGTCTTCATCGCCGTCAAGACGATATCGCCGGTGTCCACCCAGCGTCCGGGAGGTTGGAAAAAGTCGCTTCTCACGTTCCCAGCGCCGCATTGTTACCACACTTACGCCGTAATGCGCTGCTGCATGACCAATTCCAACCAAACCATAATCGCACCGCATAAACCTCTCCGAAAATGACCATGATCAGGTTTGATCGGAGATTTTTCAACAAGCGATTACCCCGCTCACCTTAACAGACAACAACGGCAAGGTGCTGAAAACGTTTGATGGCATTACGGAAAATCTGGACGGACTGGCTTACCATGATGGACCTGGTGGTCATATTGACACGGGCTTAATTTGCGCCAAAAGCGCTGCATAACTAAACAAAACTGTTGTAATCTTAACTCCCTGTGGTATCATTGTCTTAATGAAAACACAGGGGGTAACACCATGAAATCATTTCTTATTTTCACTCTCATTGGCTCTGTTTTAGCGGCCGTTATTGCTAACAGCGATATGGAAAACACCATGCTGTCCAAAGCGATGAAAGCTAACCAGGAACGACTTGCGTACGCATCGAGCAACCTTGGGGCAGATTACACGGTTCTTACGGTCAGTGAACATCTCACCTACCTTGAAAGTATAACACCGGCCTCTTGTACAGAAGGACATAAGTATATCGACACTCAACGCGTGGTGCTGCTGCAAGCCTCGGAGTCAAGCGCGGTCAACATGCGCCTTACCGATACCATTAACAGGCTCTGTCGCCTGTAAAAAACACAATGTAAGGAGCTTGCTTTGCCGCAATGTGAACTACTGCTCGACTTGGAAGGGATCCTTATCCCTTCGTGGGGTGACTGGCTTTGTCCGCCGGGAGCCGCTGAGCGCGTGCGGGCAATCTTCGACACCTACCAGCCCGACAGTGTGAAAATTTTTTCCTATGCCATTGCTGCACAGGACGACGCGTTGACACTGAAAGCGGAGCTTCCTTATCTTTGTGAAGCTTCCGGTCTGCCCATCAGTGACATCTGGTTGCTGGACGACGTTCGCAGACGCCTTGCCAGGCATGCACAAATCCACGTCGCCTCCAATGAAGACCTTGTCTGTTATTACACAAAAGAAAGCGTACTCTTTTCCCTCTCCCAGAGTGGCGATCTTGCACCACGGACCATACTTGTTGATGATAACGTCAGAGAGCAACACTGGTCACTGGCATCACCGGAACAAAACGTACACATAATCAGACTTCCAGCTTGCTGAATGCGACCAGTGTGGTACACTGTCAGCACACAGGCTGACGTCTGACGTCATTTTTAAACCACCTGTGTTACAATCATTTCATGGATGAAATACAAGTGAGCATATGGATATGACAACCACACACGCCCCGATTTATCTCGACTACGCTGCCAGCACGCCATTATCTGCCGATGTCGCCGATGCGATGTACCGCGCCATGACTGATCCCATGATGAATGGCAACCCTTCGAGCAACACGCACGAATATGGCTCCCGCGCACAAGAAGCCGTTCTGCACGCCCGTCAACAGGTAGCCGGACTTATCGGAGCCTCATGGCGCGAGATCGTCTTCACTTCAGGCGCGACAGAATCAAACAACATCATCCTGCAAGGCGTTGTAAAACACTTTAAAGACAACAACCCGGCACACACACCCTGTCACCTGATCACGTCCGCGATTGAACACAAAGCCGTTCTTTCCGTCATGCAGTCTCTTGCGGAACAGGATGATGTTTTTCTGACGGTTCTGACGCCTGATGAAAACGGACTGATCACCGCAGATGCTGTAGAAGATGCGATGACGCCTAATACCGTACTTGTCAGCATTATGCATGTGAATAACGAAGTCGGGAACATTAACCCGGTAATGGAAATCGGGAAACTGTGTGAGAAACGTAACGTACTATTCCATGTGGATGCATCACAAAGCGTAGGCAAGCTTCCGGTGGATGTGGAACAGATGGGGGCTAATTTTGTCAGTTTTTCTGCTCACAAGATGTACGGCCCCCGTGGTGCGGGTGCCCTTTATTTCAACCTGGCGAACAGACGGGACTTTTCGCCGCTGATGCAAGGTGGCGATCAGGAAAGGACAATCCGGCCTGGCACACTCGCTACACACCAGATTATCGGATTCGGCAAAGCGGCAGACATTGCCTCCCGGCAACTTTCTGCACACCTTGAGTACGCACAAAACATAAAAGCGTTGTTTCTCGACACGCTTCGCAAGCATAACGTCGAAATCGAACTGAACAGCAACCTTGGTTGCAGCAGCCCGTTTATCCTCAACCTTCGCTTTTTAGGTGTTGAATCCGATACCTTAATGATGGCCTGTGCCGATAAGGTAGCATTTTCCACTGGCTCGGCATGTAATTCTGCCAATAAGACTGACTCTTATGTACTTCATGCATTGTATCCTGACCGTCAAAATACAGGTTCTGATGCACGATTCAGCTTCTCTCACCTGTCAACCGTCGACGATGTCAGGCAGGCTGCCGAGTATCTCGCAGAAAAAATTGCCCTGATCATTTCAATAAATATGTGTGAATAAATCGTTATTTTTAAGGCGAATACGCAATTTTTAGCCTAAAATAACGGTAAAGTGGGTGTTTTTTATGCATTTTCCGTGTTCCCACATGAAAAGTGTGGTATAATCGTGGTATGAAATTAGCATTAGAACGCAACACTTTGATTTATCACAGAGGTAGTAGATGTCTGACATCAAGGTCGTATGCGATGCTTCTTACGACGACAAGCTGAGACTTACAGGTTATGCAGGCGGCGTATATGCCACCAAAGGGAAGACTTTCGGTGCTACCTATCTGTACCAGGGCGTTGCCGGCGAGCTTCGTAACATACAGGAAGGCGAGTTTACCGCCATCCTTGTCGGGTTGAGTGAATTATCCCGACATGTTGACCTTGGCTCTGTAGAAGTTGACACGATCGAGATTTACTCAGACAGCAAAAATAGCGTACGAAGCCTGAATCAGTGGGCAGACCCTGATTACGTTGACCCCTCGCCTCACATCAATCATCTCATGCAAAAAGTGAGAGCCATATGTAAAAAGCATGACTGGTTTCCGATTTTCGACCATGTTAATTCGCATGTGTCGCAAGAAAGTGCCACCGGGATAGAAAGGCTCAATATTATTGCTGACAAACGGGCAGCCGAAATGCGAAAGGCCGCTCTCTCCCGTATGCTCAACCCAAGCGTCGCAAACAGTCAACACGTTACTGTTTTACTTCCTGCCATACCTAATTCAGCGGATGAAGCCGAAGCGTTCCGCCAGCTTGCAGTGAGGCTTGGCGAACAAGGGAAGCACATCCGTGCGTTTATTGAGCAGTCGCAAAGCGATCAGAAACATCCGTTCATTGAAGGTGTAGAGCAGTTTTCAAGACAGCGGCAGCAGCCCCCTGCGCGTTTTTTTAAGCAGTACAGCTACAACGCACAGGCAACACACTACGGGCTTGACATGACACTGTACCGCTATCACATCCTCAAACGGGGCGGAAATTCAACGTTCGAGCTTAACCATACACCGGCAGAAGCGAGAGCCGCCCTCGCCTCCCGTTTACTTTACGGCGATCCATCTCCTGAACTTCAGCATATGGACAGCCCGACAGGCAGACAGTATTCGACATCCGGTGCGGTACTTGATCTAATGAACCCGTTAAACGGTGAAACACACCTGAGACCGAAAACTGTTCAGGGCTGGGTAGCGACATATCTTGATTACGTGAAAATTCCGCACCATCAGGGTCTTGAGGCTGTACTAAAATACGCCGGCATCGACCCTGGCAGTTTCGCACTTGCTCCGCGTGAAGAGCAGCTTGCTGTGACGAAAAACGACTCAACGCATGACACACCGACCAGCGATATACACCAGCAGCTTGGTGAGGTGTACGACACGTATTTCGGACAAATTGACCCGTTGCAACTGTCAAGAAAGATGGTTGATACGCTGCTTCAAAATGATTACCCGCAAACCCCGCTTATTCGTGATTCACTGGTGCGCTTTGCCGGTTCACAAAAACAAGGCAAACGTGATGTGTTTATTGCCAGGTTAATAAAGCAGGCTGACAAGATAACCCCACCTGACTGGCAACGTCACCCAGTTGTAAGCGATAATTCTGTTGCGCGACCTCAGCACGACACCGGGAACCGCGTACGCATAAGATAAACAGGATATATTTATCATGGATGATAAAACCGCAGACTATATCAACACGCTACTTTCACCACCGAAAGAAAAGAAAACCTTTGCAAACTTTGTTCCTGAGAGCGATGCGGCATTCTTTGAACGCATGCTTGACGAAAAAGACGCAAACACCAATGAAAATTGATTGCCTGTTCTTTTTAAGATAAAATACCCGAACAAAATAAAACAAAGGAAATGCCATGCGCGTGCAATGCGATAAGAAAACCTGCCGGTGGACGGGTGAAAAGGATTTACTGACGTTAATTCCCAACAAAGAAATGGATTACGTCCAAGATCACGTTTGCCCTGTATGTCATCACGATACCCACATTGTCATCCCTGACCCCGTATCTGACGAGCGGGTTGATTCAGTGAACAAGCTTATCGCTTTAATAGCCGGGCATGGCCGCAAGTTTTTCAATCACACCTATGGCGTTTCTGCATTTGAAAGAACAGCCAAAAAGCGCGTTTACTTTTGGGATGCAGGTAGCGGTCAACGCGTCGACGCCTCCCGCCGACCATCACCGAAATGGCGGGGTTTTTCTGACGGCGGTGTAGTACAAGCTCTTGCCGTTCGCTGTTACGAGTACATCGCCCACGGCAAGCAGATCCCTATTAACCTCATTGCGCCTCAGCTAATCGGTGATGCAGCAAGCAACGTGTGGGGATATTCACCATCTGATGTAAAAAAACTTAAGATTGCAGCCTCTGAACTTGAATGTATCGACGCTTCCGGCGATAGTGAACAAGGAACATCACGATGAGTATCTCTGCACACCAAAATAAACGGATCGCTGACAATATCGTATCCCTGTTTCCTTCTATGATAATGAGACAGCCGAAAAGCACGACACCAGGTGTTGGCGAACACAATGCACTGCTTGCGTTGTTTGAAATACACCCGGTCGTCATCAATCTTGGCTGGCAGGTTGTCGCCCCTGACACCTCGGTTCCCTTCTGGCGCGTAGTCAGCCCTTCTGGCGATAAGAATTACATGCGGGCTGATACGGCTTATGAGGTCGCAAAATGGCTGCTTCCCGACAGTGAACAGCCCGAACTCAGTCACGGAGATTAACCCGACGTTTATCATGAAAAACAACAATACCAATCATGAGTTTTTTGAAGAACTCGTACAAAACATCCATCAGGTGCTCTCTGACAGAGGCGCGTTTTGCTGGTGGAGACGATGCCTACCTTTCATTAATGCGTTTTTTTGCGCGCTGGTGATCACGGCCTTTGCTACCTTTTTCATGCCATCATCACCGGACATCTCAGCGGGGTATGATACCGTAGACTACATGAAGTCCGTTTTTCATGATGACAATTTGGTGTCATCGTCAAGCTCGATGTTTGCTGTGACGTTTTTGGTTTTGTCTGCGCTTTTTTACATCACAGAGTGGGTGTTCTTTCAACGTAGAGCTTTTTACGACAGCGGGCGTGAGTGCATGAGCATCATTATTACATTATCCGATGAGCAAAAAGCGCAACTTAACGCACTTATGCACCCGGAATACGCAAACTATTGCCTGGCAATACAGGAAACCGCACATTCAAGAAAAACCTCCCCGGGGGCAAAAGGGCGGTTTTCTGTTGACATGCTCATGCAGTTTCGCAACGATGTTCGCCGAAAATTATCCGAATTAACTTAACTCAACTCAACCTCACCATGTGTATAAAAAGGAATTTATGAAAACCCGATTACTTATTTCCCTCACCTTTGCCGCAATGACAGCTGCGGCTGCCCACGTTGCCGTTCTTAATCTTGTAAAAGGCGGGGAGCAGCAGGCCAACAAGGACATTGAGGTTATGTTGTCCAAAAGCTGTGTATCTGACAGTTGCCAGTCACGCAAAGAAACGTTTGCGGATATGAAGAAAAATGGACGCTGGGCAACCATCAGCGAACACCCCTTTATTCAAGGCGGTATTCTTGACATGATGGGGGATGCGCCTGTTGACTATATGCGCCAAAAGGTTGCCTTGTTAGATGAGATTGGCATGACCAAGGAGGCCGAGTTGCTGAACGATGCCGGCATGAAGGCGGTCTCTAACGCTAAAAACGGACTGCCTTTCACACCGTTTGCAGGCATCCTTTCATTTGTACTTTTTTTTGCTGTCAGCGGTAAAAAGAAAGAAGAATAAACAAAAATGTTGTAATATTTGTTTTGTGTGCCATACTGAAAAGTAAGAACTCTGACTTACAGGTGTGGCACATGAATACCTTAAGAAAGCAACTGTCCCATTGGTGGTGGAAATACGGAGATTGCCTGCCAAGTGTTAACGAAGACGTCAAACGCTCTTTTTCAATAGGCAGCACCTTTATTGGGTTCTTCGCACTCGTACTCACCATCACTGCCTTTTCAGAGGCAAGTAAAAAAAACATTCCGATCACAGCTTTCGCCAGTGATAAAGCAATCCTAAAACACTCCGTGATGGTTACTACCGGAAAATCTTACGACATTAAAATCACACGGTGCAGCGCAAACCTGAAATGACGCTTTCTGAAAACCGTAAAGATTGAAGGTTATTTTATTTTGTGTTAATCTCGCGCAAATGGATTTACTGACCGACCGGGATTCAAGGATGTTCAAAGCGTTAACGGTTATTTTTATTGTGGCAGCCACGTTTGGCATTATGTGTTTTATGTGGGAGCACAAAGACACAGCAATTACCGCTGAACTCATCACGGGCAACCCGGCTTATCTTAGCATCACCCTGGCCCTGCTGCTTACACCGATCTTTCTTTTCACCCTGTTCCTCTGGAACTGGTGGGTCAGCCATCGCCGTGAAAAAAGGATGTATGAAGGCAAACAGCTTTCTTATCTGTACAGCAAACGCCGTAACATCAAGTAGTGTGACGGCGTAACCGCCACACCCCATCACATTAACGTCTTTCCAGTTTAAGTCTTACCTTGCGCCCGCCATCGTCACCGGATTTCATGGAAATCAACTGATCAGGATGTACGCAATAAGCACTGGTCTTAAAGTAAGAGTCATTAACGAAGCCAATCTCTTTCAGATCATCAATAATGGCCCCGGTTGGTATCACACTTCTCAACACCGTACTTATTAATGTCGGAGAGTGTTACCTCAATGCGCGTAACGACAAAATGCTTCAGCAGGTACTGCCACTCCGGAACCTCCTTAAGAGTCAGGTTGTCGTCAAGGGCGTTCTTTATCATTGCTTCGGCCGCGTCGTCATCCTCAAATGTATATTCTTCGATCGTGTCTTCCGAAGCTGAAAACAAATAGGCCACATCACCGGTCATAGAATCCGGTGAATACAAAGCAATATCCTGCATGTAATTGCTTATCTCAAGTAACCACGTCCGTTCATCTGCCAGCGAAGATAAATCCGCCTCATCGGTACGCCAGGGTTCGATTTGACGGCAAAAGTCATCAAAGTCTTTATAGTTCGCCATTCTGCACACAATGTTACGCAGGCTTTCTCTTCGCTTTTTAAAACTAGGGGCCGGACTGAAACTGCCTTCCCAAATCGTCGACAAGTGCTTTGCAACAATATCGACATCATTAATGGTGTCCAGCTGAATATCCACCAGCTGGTGAAAGGGGTAATTGGTGATTTTTTCGCTCATGGCAAAACTCCGTTGTATTTACTCATGGAGTGCCGACGTTCTTCTCACATGAGTGGTCACGGGTACCTTGCTCATGATTTTCTGTTACTTTTTACACAAAGATTCCAGCCTGCAATATGCAGTGTCGGCGGCCGGGGATATTGACTCCCCACAACAGCTTTGACGCACTCCGGACAACCGGCAGCCAAACCTGTCATGTAGAGCCACTATACCACAACACCGAATCATTACAACATAAAAGTTAAACTTATCTCTTCATAGATACGACATTGGACATTTCCGGCCCAACGTCACGGTCCTGTTTCGGAGCATCTGGCGTCAGGTACCTAGCTTCCATACCAGGCTTACGCTCCCACACAACATCCACCTGTGATGCACCCTCCATATCGTCTCGCATCATTTTCTGCAAGCCGCTATACATGCTCTCGGGACTTTTTATCAACACCAGGTGGCGCAAGGTTTTATCACTGAATGGGTGACCAAAATGCTCCTGTCCGACCGCATTCATTTTCACCTTTATCTGATCATCTTCAAGTACGTTCCAGTAGGTCTCACCACATTCAATCACCGCCTGGCATAACGCATTAAATTTCACATCATCCACATTGCTTATGGATTGCTTCATCATATTTATTTGCACTTGCGTGGTATCAAATACGACATAGAAGCCATCCACCTCAGCAACCTGCAACGGACTCATATCCTGAACGTGCGTTCTCACCGACCGTAAAAACAGATTATTATAAGTGTCGATACTGTTGCCCCTGTTCTCACAGGCTATTTCGCCATGCAGGTATTTTACCGACTCCCAAAGGTTAGGCTGAGACCATGCTTGTTCGGCCAAACTTTCTGGCGTTCCTGCTTCAAAAATAAAGCCAGCAGGATCATACTGTTCAAGATGTTCACGGAAAGAACTCTCCCAAGCATCAATGTCCTCAAATTCACCGGGAGACATATAGCTTAAATCCAATTCTGGCAAGCAGTCAGAAAACACATTTTCCACATCTGAGTCCGTCATGAACTCGCCTGCTCCACAACGCTCAATCACTTCCTGAATTGCGTATTCAATGTCATCTTCGCTGTAGTTGCTCAAATTTCTTATTTGAACGACCATTTCCTCAACAACGGATTCCCACTCTTCCTTGGATACTGTTTCAGCGTCACATTCGTTTGCCAGCAAGACATCCCCCTCGTCATCGTCAGCAAAAAGCTCGACAGAAAACCCAATGACACTCCCCTTGCCGTTCTTTCCTGAATACGCTTTTGCATCATGGATTTGCGACGCACTAAAAGCAGCATCTCCCTCCACGCCGAATGCGTAAATGCCGGGGCCGTGCGAATCGGCCCACTGTTTACAAAATTCATGCTCCGCCTTCTCCGTGACTAAATTAAACCGGTAATCAAACAGTGAAAAAGCAAATTGTTCAGGCTTTTCTGTGGTCAAGCTGCTGCCATGCAGGAAGTGTAACTTACGTGACATGTGATATTCTCCATAACTTTTATTGATGATAACACAAGAGCGCAATCAACCTCACCGTCGGTATGATAAAATCAAGGTATACGAGTTTTTTTTGTGAACATTATGAACAAAGTTGCCCCCAGAGACATTTTCAACGAAGCAAATTTTGCCAAATCACTTGCACAAGTTGTACGTAACATGCAGGTCAATGACATGCCCGGTTTAGGCATGATGATCCGTGATGACGCCGACAGCTTAAAACACATGTTTCAGCTGGATCCAATGGACGGTGGCATGACCGCCGAGGGCATTGTTGTCTTTCACCGTGTCAATGACAGTAGTTTCACGCTCAAGCGGACAATGAATGCCCGCGATCCCTACCCACTTATCCTTGAAGATGAAGATTACGGCATCTATGCCCTTCTTGATAACCAGGGCGACTGGGACAGTGAGGCGATGGAGCTGTTTGAAGACGGACCCGAAATGATCATGCCTAACCTGCCTGACCCACAAAGACTATTCACCTACAGCCTATTTCTCAAAGGCATGGGCAAACTCTCTCTCAATGCAATTGATGGCGTACTGCCTGGCATCCGGTTTGATGAGGCTGCTTATTCCGATAATGGTTACCTGCCCTTTGAAGAGCGTGAGAACAACAACCTCTCCGTGTTCACTCAGCAAGATGATGACGGGTATTTCTCTGTTGACGGTGAGCCGGTGTCAGTGCGCGTGGCTCAGGATAACGACCCGAACAACCTCTGGCCGCTCGAAATTGATTTCGGCGACGGGGAGTACCATCCCGTCTTTGATAGTAAAGGGAACTTCCAACCTTATATCACAGAGCCTGAATTGCGCCTCAGAGGCGATTTTACCCCTGTTAACGAAGCTATGCAGCCCCAAGCCCCTGAGCAGGACAACTCACCGTCTTATGACGTCCGCAGACCAACACGATAAGGCATGACGATGAACAAGCCAAAGCGCATCAATAAAAAACTTGTTACTTGGCAAATACCCCGGGATACATTCCACGAGGCGGCGTTTTTACGCAGCATGGCGACCGTCATCGAACACAGGAAGCAGGATAACGCCCCGCCTTTTGGGTTCATGATGCGAAGCGACATGGACAGCCTGAATAACATGGTTTTTTACGACAAAGGAGACGGCGATCTCCGTCTTCGTGACACGGTGATTTACCACCTCGAAACACATGAAAACTTCGCTGTTAAATACAACGTCAACGCAGAAGGCCGCCCTCAGGTTTATCTGCAAAATCTCACTGACAATACGACCCACGGATTCATCAACGAGGACGGCAGCTGGCACCCAGACACACTGGACCTGTTTAAGCCCATCCCGGATTTTACGCTCAACGCCAATCACGACCAGAACCCTGACAGATTGATGACATACAGCACGTTCTTACACAACTTCGCGACAGTGGCCGCACTCGCTCAGGCAGGCAAAATGCCCGGTATTTCCCTGCGAGCCGATCCCAGATCATCACTCGATCACACAATGACCGTTTATGAAGATGACGTCATTGGCAACCCTTACGCGTTTGAAGATTGTGGATACTTGCTTGAGGTGGACGGTTCCACGGTACCGTTGCGCCTCGACAGGGAAAGAATGTACCACCTGGGCGTTAGCCTGCAAGTCGGCGGACGTGATTACACGCCGGTGTTCGACAAAAACGGCGAACTACAACCTTACATGACCGATCCTGCTTTGCGAGAAAATTACGATTTTACCCCGCGCCCCGATGTTGATGAAAGTCTCCATACGCCAGAGCCTGAAATGCCCCGACAAAAAATCTAATCTTTTTTGTTGTAATATAAAAACACCTGTCTTATACTGACCTCACTGATTGGCTACGGTTGCATGACAACCTGCTGGCTGACAGGGTGGGGTCGCCCACGTCTTCCCTCCTGCTACGGCAGTCTGGCGATACGAATAAACTGTTCGCTGCATCAGCAGCACCATCAACGACACTGACGACTTTTACGTGAGGCGTTGAAATAAAGAGGGGAATTTTCATACCGCCATACACTTAAAGGTAACGATAATGTCTGCTATTTCTATTTGTGGTATCTCGCAAGAAAAATTCACCGAACAAACCCGTGCCGGACTGGATGCAGTTAATGGCAGCCCGGTTAAAAAGAAACAGTTTGATGCGTTTATCAAGACGCAACTGGGACTAAAAAACAGCCATCTTCTCCACACGTGCTTTTCAACCCGGGCTCCGTCCGACGACAGCAAAACACAGTTCTCTCTCGACAAAGCCCGTATGCTGATCAGCTGCATCGACGGCGACTCATTGGATCATGAACTTGAAATTACGCTACTACGCGAAGCACTGATCGCCGCCCTGACGCGCATGAATGAAAGCGAGGTTAAATCCGTCCTGCTGTCGAGCATTGACCCATCCGATGAGGATAACGAGTCCTACTTCAGTGAAGGGGATGCGACGGAACGGTTTATCAAAACGCTGTCTGCAACCGGCGAAGACGACAGCGAGGAAAATGACTCTTACTCTGACTTTATCAAAATGCTGTCTGGCACCAGCGAGGAAACCTGCAAACGTTGCTCTGGTGATCTGAAAGGCGGGTTCTGCGAAGACGAAACCTGCCCTTACTCTGACTACATGCAATCCGTCGAAGAAGATGCGTTTTATGAAGGCCGGGTACCTGATGCTCAGCGTCGTCATGAAATCACGCTTTCTGTTACCAGTGACGACGGTGAGCTGTCAGAAGAGGGGGACGCCGCACTTTATTTTTACACCTGTTTGTCCGATGGCACGCTTCCCGACGTGTTAACGCAGCTTGAAGGCGAGGGTCTTTCTTGTGACGCCGGTGTTGACAGTATTTTTGAATGGATGACTGGTGAGAATGCTGCATTCGACGCGGTACTTAATTACTGCATTGCAGGTAAGGCCGCAGGCAAAGAAAACAGCGGCTATCAGGCGACGCTTGACGAAGATGAACTTTGCAACTGGCTGAAGGCTCACGCGCCCGCCATGCTGACGCGCTTCCCTGAACTATTTTCATGACAGGATACCGGAAGTCCCCTTCCGGTTTTAACATTTTTGTTGTAGCCATTCCTTTAACATGATAGTATGGCTGCATTGAAACATTACAACAAAAGGTTCGATATGACCACCGAGCATAAAGATTACATGGGCATTATTGCCATTAACCACCGCGTTGACGCCCAGCCTGTCGAGTGTGCCGGTTCGTCAATCGTATCCCCCGCTATCACTGAAATAGCCGTGTATCGCGCAGCTATGGACATGACAACGCGAGAGGCTGTGAAGCGAGAGATGATCGCCAAAATCAGAATGACAGACGCACAGTTCGGCACACTCATTGCCCGCCCCAACTTCAACGACGGCGAACTCTGTACGCTTGAAATGCTGGAAGGCTTCCAGGTGGAAGAATATCACCGGGAGGATGACTACACATCATCTGATATAAAACGCGCCGTCCACAGGGCTATCAGTGGTGACAACCAGATAAACAGGTTCCTTGACGAATGCAAATCTCTTACGGAAGAAGCAGTCTCATCCGGTCGCTTTCCGGCGGCGTTAAAAAAATCATTAATCCACAACCTTAATCTGTTGCACAATCTTAAGGGCAATGAACGCGCTGCGCTTGAGGAAGTCACCGAACTGGCAAACAAACGCGTTAACGACACTCACGCCACAATCAAACAACTTATGCGTCATGTTAATCGCAAAGTAAAAGAACAGTTCGCGCTCTCTGCCCCGGCCAATCAAAGATCGGCGCGAAAAATCTCACCCTACGCTATGCTTGGCATCAGCGTCGGCGGCGGCAGTTCGTTCGAGTTATTTAACGACGTAAACACGCACGGCTCAACCGTATCTTTCACGTTGAAGTCCGCAGAGCTACGCGAGGACACCTTTGACACTGATCGCAACGAGAGTTCGTACCGGGCATGCGGCGAATTATTCCGTCTCAGCATATCACCCCAACTGTACTCACTTTTCCTTCGTAGCGAGCAGGGTGAGTTCCCTTGCACCCTCACCCGGTTTGCAGGCAAAGGCACCGAGATCGTTGAGTATCATCATACCGCGCGCGTTGACGCACAGGTGGAAATTAAAACGCCTCGCAATGTCGATGATTTCTTAACGCAGGCCGACTCATTGGCTGAGCGGATAGGCAAGGGCGAATTCAAGGGGAAGCCCGGGCTTCGTCTTCTGGATGCCGAGGTATCAGCATTGCGTGAATGCTATACGGCTTATCTTAATGGTAAGCGCGACACGCACATTGACAACATCAGCAGTATCCTGCAAGAACACCAGGCCCTGCTGTCGCGCAAAATTGACACGGAGGTGGCTGCACTTCCTGATGCTATTCGTGACGAGGCGCGCGCTATCACCGCCCCGCTCAAACTGTCATTACCATCAAAAGAGTAGACAGATATTACAGGTGTCACTTTTTTGTTGTAAGAAACGGCCATTATGTTATGATGGCTACATCTTTTTTTAGAGGCAAATCATGTATATTGCAACCTACGAAACACGCAACTTTGAATTTCTTGCCATCGGCTTTTCTGAGCAGCTCGCAACAGATGCGTTAAAAGCATCTTTTGATAAGCATAAAACGCGTTACCCTGACGCAGAAACGGACGAGTGGTACCGGGATGTTGATGATGGAGAGGCAAATGTATACTTTGTCCCCATGGATTCCGGCATCAATCTGTTATCGCCTGACGGCGACAACGATCCGGATGCAAATAAACAGGTAACCCTACCTTTAACACTGAACAGTATCGACAACAACGCCGCTGTCACCGGCAAGGTTTACCAGGTTGAAAGCGGAGTACACAACGTAGAAGATGTTGTGAGTCACGCCCTTCAGGCCGTGGTGGCGCGTCGCGCTGTCAAAGCCGGCATTATCAGCGAAAACCAGCTTGAACTCATTATGAATGAGCTTGAAGAAGCGCTGATTTCCGCTGAACTCATTGGCGAATAAGGATTTAATATGTTCTCACCTGACGTCTGGCAAAACATCAAGACGCTGAGCGAAATGGACAGCAAAACGACCAGCCAAAAAGTCCTCAAGGTTGCTGAAGAGCTTGGGGAATTGTCTGGTAAGGCACAACCCTTTGATGGCCTTGATGGTACTCACCACCGCATCGTTGAGCTCGAAGAACTGCTCGAAGAAGCGGTCGATGGCGTATTAACTAACCTTTCCATTCCACTCTCACTGGGTTGTTCGCCTGATGATGTCATGGAGATGATGGCGAAAAAAATTAGCAAATGGGCCAATTTGCAGCGCAGTCAGGCGATCATGAAAGACAAGATCCCTTACGAAATACATGTCACCGTCGACAAGGCGAATCAGGCGCTGTTTCGACAAGCCTGCACACTGCTTGGTGTTAAACCCATTATTCTTGCATTACAAGCCGGTCAGGATACGATTGAAGATGTAATGACGTCCAGTACCTTCATGGGCAACAATCAGGGTGCGATGGTGGAAATGCAGCGCATTGTTGATGGCCTGCAAAAGCACGGACTAAAAGTGGTGCGCCGTAAAATTGAAACCGTTCCCTGGCACCCTAAAGCACCCAGCCTTGAGTTCAACAATACCCGTATGCCGGAAAACTGTTACTTCGAATCTCATATCGCGGCTATCATCACCGATGAAACCATTCATGCCGACGTGCAACGATTCTGCCGAAAACACGGGCTTCACTTGTCACGAAACGCATTTAAAACCTATCAGGATGGCACGTATAAACTCATGATGACTTATCGCGCCTACGAAGGTGCGCGGGAAGATTTCGAACGCACCCTTGCCAAATTTGTGGGCTCCCTCTCAGAAATGAAAGATGGCAAAGGGAATGCGCTCAATATTGATAAAGTTATCACCGAATTTTCGCTTTTTGATTCCACTGTCGACCATGATGCCGACTGGTTGAAAGTCAACGTCAAGTAAGGAAACACATTGATCGCGTCAAATCAGTATAAACCGGTTACCCGGGAAGAAGAATCCCTGTGTCTACAGGAAGGTGAAACATGGAGCGAACACGAAAAATCATTGTTTTCGCAGTTTTCGTGCAGCATATCAGTAAGCCATGACAACAGGCTGTCACCACCTTATGCGGCAGTCATGTATGTCGACACACCGGTTTTTAACCACCCAAAAACCAGGAATGAACCCTTCCGGTTTCGTCATGACGACCCGGTTCTCGCCGTCCGCAGCCTGAAAAACCAGTTTGTTCAACAGGTAGACTGCAAACACCATTTTATTTGCCGGAAAGATCGTAACGGCACAGCACTGACGAATGGCGATGCAACATGTGAACACTGCGGGTTAATGATTGATCAATACCTTCCTGCCGGTAAAACTCAGCAAACATATGTCGACAACTGCCTCGGTTTTGAAGAAGGACGACGCGCTGTGGCATTGCAAGACTGGCCAACGGTTGAATGCCATCTACAGGGTGGCACCGCTTTTGGTGGAAAAGAGTTTTTTGAGGCTTTCCCTGTCATCCATGGTATCGAAACATTTATACGGGGAGAGGGCGACTCTCTTGCGGAAGCTGAAGAAGCCGCTTTCTCATTATATACCGCACAATCATCGTGCGGATCTCACACATGGAGCCGCACTGTTAAAGGTAAACACCGAAGTGACGGTTACGCCGTGTGTGAACACTGCGGCCTGACAGGGATGGCCCTGGAACCATTAACGACATGTCAGCACTGTGATGAACCCACAAGCAACATGGTCGGAAACACCTTCCTTTGTCTTACTCATACGTATTCGCTCAGCGAAGATGAATACATGAAACTCTCCCGCGCGGATGAAGAAAAAAAAGACGAGGGAAAAGACGAAAGCCCGCTCAGCGCACTATTCGGAAGAGTCAACCCTGTGACAGAAAGGTTCCTTTTCCGGGTGTATAAACAAGCATTCAACCAGGCTTTCAAAAGCGACAGCGACCGGTTCAAGGCGTACAAGCATCGCCTTATCGCATTCTCCGGTAAGCTTGAAGAAGCCTGTCAGAAAGCCATCGGCAAAACGGGTATTGATGCACTATCTTCATTAAATGAAGATGAATATGCCAACCCTGCCGTTCAAAGTGTTATCAATCGTCACCTCATTGCACTGCCGGCAATGATATGGGACATCGAGAAAAAAGAGGGAAAACATGCGTAAACGTCATATTGCCATGTGATGACACTAATGGCGGTTTTTTCTGCGAAATTATACGGCAGACGTTCCCATCAAAAACGTTGTGGTGTATAATCTGAAATATGCAGACATCCACGTACACCACGCTGATCAAGTCAGCCGACATTAGCCCGGAAACAGAAAGGTCACTTTCTGCGTATGCGGCGTTGTTCGGGCGCGTGGAACGCAAGCTGTACGCCAGTTTATGCGCGGATAAAATAACGGCGAATGAGCGAAAAAGTCACTTTATCAGCAAATATCAGATCAGCGCCCGGCAGTACAACGCGGTGCTGCGCACCCTGACCGGCAAGCTGGATTCAAAGCGCGAATTGGACAAGCTTTATCAATCCGAGAAAAAAGAGCGCATTGAAGCCGTGTCAGGCACGATCTCAAGGCTGCAATCGCAGGCGGAAATGCTATCGAAAACCGGCGGCGTACCGTCCGAAATTCAAAAAATCCGTTTCAAAGCACACCAAAAATCCAGGTACCGGGCCCGGTTGGACGAACAGCTTGAAAAAATCACTAGCAACACAGGCAAGATCCCCGCCATGTGTTTCGGATCTAAAAAACTATTTGATAAGCAATTTTTCCTCAGAGAAAACAACCTAAAAAACCACGCTGAATGGCTTGAAAAATGGCGATCTGCACGAAATTCTCAATTCATGGTGCTGGGGTCAAAGGATGAAACCTGCGGGAATCAAGGTGCGCAACTGTACGTTGACGATCAAGGTGAGTTTAGGTTATCTCTGCGTCTGCCGGACGCACTGGGTGGCGGCAGGGCTGAGTTGTCAGGCTTTGATTTCAGCTACGGTAAGTCCAATATATTAGCGGCCTGCGCCGAGAATGAGCGCCGCCGGGCAGCTAATGTGAAAGAATTAACCCGTTATTCTCCCTGGGTGCCAGATCGGAAGACAGGTGAGTTACGCCCGCAAACGAAAAACGAAGTGCTTTCATCGTATGGACAACCCTTAACCATGCGCTTCATGCGCCACAAGTTCGGCTGGACGATGGCGGTCACCGTCGAAGAGCCGGCCCCTGGATTGATAACCGGGAGTTACGAAAATGGTTGCCTGGGCGTTGATGTCAACACCGATCACCTGGCCGTGTGCGTGGTTACGCCGGATGGCAACAAAAAGCATGTCGAGGATGTTCCCTGCCCGGCATCCGCTAGAGGACTGACCACCGGGCAACGCATGGCGATGATCGGCGATGCCGTGAAACGCATCATCGAAATAGCCAAAATCTACGGCGTAGGCGTCGGGATTGAAAAACTGGACTTCAGCAGGAAGAAGCAAGCGTTAAAAGAAACCGCAAATAAGCACCACAGAACGATGCTGTCCGCTTTTGCGTACAACATGGTGCTGTCACTAATTGAACGCCGGTGTTACCGCGAGGGATTACCCTGCAAAGCCGTCAATCCGGCCATGACCTCCATTATCGGAATGTTTAAGTACCATTCCACACAAAATACGACCCATCAGGCCGCTGCGCAAGTTATTGCGCGTCGGACGCTGGGTCTCAAACATGATCGCATTCGCTTTTCCGTGCCACATAATGTTGGCACACAGCTTTGCAGTGCCCGCTCAAAGACCGTGAGTATTGACGGCGGCCCGCTGCAA
>Ga0208879_1000875_pt1 | contig 29850 bp, 18 predicted proteins | sample Knorr_S15_td_Bot_FD_185605 | JGI IMG/M metagenome (GOLD analysis project Ga0208879, IMG submission 185605) | Marine microbial communities from Southern Atlantic Ocean transect - Knorr_S15_td_Bottom_ad_5009_LV_A (SPAdes) (version 2) | ecosystem: Environmental > Aquatic > Marine > Oceanic | place...
AGGAGCATGTTGGCATTGTAGTTGTGCGCGCCGTTGGCGCTCGGTTCGCTGTTGTTGAACCAGCCGTACTGCACGTTGAATACCGCCGCTTGGCCAAGCCGGTGCCGGAGGCCGAGCACGATGCTGTACCGTTCGGCGTCCATGCCGTAGGCGATCGCGCCGGGGAGATTCGAGTCGCCGTAATCCACCCGATAATAGGAGCGAACCAAGGTCACGTCGGTCGCTTGGCCAAGCGCGTAGCTGAGGTGATCGACGTAAAACCAGACGTCGCCCTCGAACGGCTGCAGGCCAAGCGCCGGCGACTCGATCGTGCCGGCCCACGTGTCGGTGTAGCCGATGCTCGTCGTGGCAACCAAGCGGGAGTGCGGGATTGAGACGATCGACAAACTGTAAACGTCCGACTCGTGTTTGCCTGCCCAATGCCGGCCGCCGTCGCGGCTCGGGCCGCCCCACGGCTCGTCGAACGACTGCGTGCCCAGTTCGTAGTCGGTGCGGTGCCGCTCCCACCGGAACCCCGGCAGGAATTTCGGGAACCGCCGCCACGTGAAGCCAAGGTCGATCACGTCGCCCCGGGCGCGGCGGCGGTTGATGAATGCCGGATAGCCGTTGCCTGATTCGTCCGAGAGATCGCTGTCGAGCGGATGCTCAAAGTCCGTTCGCGAGTCGCGCCACTTATAGCCGCCGCGCACGAGCCACTCGGCGTTCGGCGACCACGCGAACCCGGCGCGATACTGCGTCAACCGGCCGGTCTCGTCGCTCTCGCGCATGAACCCCTCCGCGCCCCACTCGCTGTCGATGTGCCCGTCCTCGCGCAGGTCGATGCTCTCCCCGCGCAGTCGCGCGCCGAGTGTGAGCACGGTGTTTCTCAGGCCGGTGTAGCTCAACTGCGCGTTGCCCTCGACGCTGGTGCGATCCTGTCCCGACGCAAACCGCGCCGGAGACGACCCCAGCGCCAAGCCGGTGGCGATGCCCTCCCAACGGGTCGATTCGCCCTGCACGCCGCCGCTCAGCGTGAGGTTGCGCCACGGCCCCATTAGCGTCGTCGCGTTGAGGAAATGCGAACGCTGCCTCGTGCGGATGGCGTTGCTGCGGTCGCCCATCCACGGTGCCTCGCCGGGTTCGTTCGGTGACAGGGAAACAACCTCGAGCCCCGCGTTGCCGTCGAACTTGGTGAAGTGATGACCCAGCGACACGCGCCACCAATCCTTCAACTGCCGCGTCAGTCGCAGCGAGTTCGCACCGCGCTTGAACTCCCGCTCCTCGCCGATCCGCGTGAGGTAATCCGGTTTGGCTCCTGTCGCCGGTAAATTGAAAAACTCGGCGTGAGCGCGCTCCGTCGCCGACTCGCCGAACTCGATCGTCAGCGCGTCCTCCAGCAGCGTGCCGCCGAGCTCGTGTTCGACCCGAAGCGACAAGCGATGAATCGTCTCGTCCACCGACTTGGTCGCCGGATAAATGGCGCGCGTCTCGAATTCGCCGACCGGCACGCCGCCCCACTGCTGCGTGGCCAAGCGGCCGTTGCGGCTAAGTCGTTCGTAAGTGAAATCGAGTTTCGGCGCATCGCGCTTGGCCAAGCCGGCGGCGAGCCAGACGCGCTCGTGGTCGAGGTACGGCGCATTGGCCAAGCTGAACGGCGAGTGCTCCATGCCGTCGAGGTAGCCGCCGGAGCCGAGGCCGAATTCGCGCCACGACTCGTAGCCAACCTCCACGTAGCCCAAGCCGGGGCGTTCGATGCGCAGCCTCGCCAAGTGATCCTCATCGCCGGCGATGGTGCGGCCGTCGAACTCGACGTTCGCGCCGCGCTTGGTTTGGCCGGTGGCGGTGACTTGGCCAAGGCCGAGCGCGAGACCGCCGGTCATCCCCCACTGTTGGCGGAACGCCTCCGCGCTGCCGCTGATCGTGATGTGGCGCACCATCGGCTCGGCGGTGAAAACCGTTTTCGCTGGCTGCGGCCACGCTGCGCCTTGGTCGATCCAGCCGCGAACCAAGCCGATCTCCGCGTCGCTCAACGCCGGTGCCTTGCCTTCCGGCGGCATCTCCGAGTCCTCGACCAAGCCGGCGATGAAGTGGACGAGCGGGCTGTTGGCGCTGTCGCCGGGGTGGATCGCCACGCCGAGTTCGCCGCCGTTGAGCGCTGACTCGCGGCTGGTCAACCGGAAGCCGCTCTTCGGCCGTTTGTCGCCGTGGCACTTGAGGCAGGAACGCTCGAGCAACGGCTGGATGTCGGTGACGAAATCGATCTTGCGCTCGGCCGGCATCGGCAGTTTCGACTCCTGCGCCACCGCGCCCACGCCGCTCAACAGGATGGCCAGCAGCGTTCGCATCAGTACAGCAGACGCGGGCTGAAGTTGGAGCCGTGCACGGCCGAGTGGCAGCCGGCCGACCAGCAGGTGCCGCCACGCAGAAAGCCGGTGTGATCCGTCTTGCCGATAAACAACCCAGCGACGCCGGTTTGGATTTGCGCGTGGCAGCGGAGGCAGAGATTGGCGTCGCGCTGGACGAGCATGCCGCGGTTCATTCCGCCGTGCGGCTTGTGGCAAGTCATGCAGCCCTCGCGCAACGCCTCGTGCTCGAACACGTGCGGCGCGGTCTGTTCCGCATGGCACTTGATGCAAACGGCGTCGCGCTGTTGCAGCCCCAAGCCACCGGCGGGCTGATGGATTTTTTGGCCGTGCGGCTCGTGGCAATCGACACAGGTCATGCGCCCCTCAAGCACGCGGTGATGGTGCGGCAGGGTGAACTCGCCGTGGGTCGAGACGTGGCACTTGAGGCAGGCGAGCGGGTCGCGGCGCGGGTTCACGATGTCGGCGGCCAAGCCGGTCGCGGCGTGTTTGCTGCCGGCGCCGTGGCACGATTCGCAGCCAGCCACCGGCGCCCAGTGGGTGTCGTCGCCACGATAAAAACGGCCGTGCGGACTGCCGGGGAAATCGCCGTGGATTTTCTCGTGACACTCCACGCAAGCCTTGTTGCCGACGAACGTCGCGCCGGGAATCTGCGGCGGCGCGGCCAAAGTCATTGGGGTGCGTTGAGTCGTGGTGCAGGAAATGAGGATGGCGCTGGCCAAGGCGAGACACAGCAGCGCGGGGAGGTTTATTAAACCGGCGATCAAACGGTGAACTCTGCCAAAAACCACCAGCCACTTGGCCAAGCTCCCTCTCCCAGCGGGAGAGGGCCGGGGAGAGGGAGAACGCTCATCATCTTTTCCGATACGCGGCATTCTGTTCATTCGCCATTAAAAGAGTGAACGTTACTAAACACACCTAGCTTTTCACCCTCATCCGGCCTTCGGCCACCTTCTCCCTGAGGGAGAAGGAATCAAACAGGACGCGCTTGGCCAAGGGCTGGCGGTTTTGGTCAGGGTGCGTCGGTGACCTGTTTCACGCGGTAGTAGCGCTCGCCGAACCACGACCGCTCGGCGTGGAAGACGAGCCCGGACGAACCAGCGGTCTGCTCGTGCACCGGCGCCCAGTCAACGAGGTTTTCGGACGACTCGAGCACGTAGCGCTCGCCCGGCACGCTTGGCCAATCGAGACGCACGGTCGGCGGCCAATACTGGCTCTCGATCTCCATCTCGATCGGCTGCGAGGACACCAAATGGCCCTGCTCGCCGGCCAAGGTGGTGTGCAGGGTGAACTCGCTTGGCTCGTCGCCGATGGTGTTGACCTGCACGACCCAGTCGCCCTCTAGGCTCGGGATCATGCCGCCCTCGCGCAGGACGATTTGCTCCGGCGCTTGGCCAAGGTGGATGCTGTTGCGGAAGTGCCGGCCGTCGGCGCTGATCAGCTCGATGTCGGCGTCGGCGGTGAGACCGCTCGCCTCGAGCAATGCCGCCGGGGTGCCGGGCGGGATGCTCCACAAAAAGCGCGCGGGCGCGTTCGGCTTGGCCAAGCCGGACTCGCTGCCGGTGGCGTTGGCCAAGCGGATGATGCCGCCGCCGGACGTGTTCGGCGGGGAACCGCCGCCGCAGTCGCCATCCCACTTGGCCACGATGTCGTACAGTGCCCGCTCGGTGACGTTGGTGTCGCTTTTTTGCACTGTGAGATAGAGCAACTCGCCCGGTTGCAACGGCAGATGGCCGGTGTCGCCGATGACGAGTTTGGCGAAGTAGGAGGCGTTCATGTCCACCCGGACGAAGTCGTCGGTGGCGGTGTCGGCGGACGGGAAGCCGCCGTAGCTGGCCAACAGCGAAACTTTCGCATTTTTTTTCTTTTTCACGGAGGACAACTCGATGGTCAGCTTGGTGGAGTCGCTGCACGTCTCGACAGTCCAGTAGTGGGTCTCGTTTTTGTAAATCCTGCCACGAACTTTTTTGCCGTCATTGAGCGCCTCGGCGGTGTCGTTGCGGGTGTACGGCTTGCCTGTTTCGGGCGTGACCTCGGTGTCCTCCGCGTCGCTGCCCATGATTTTTATGTACCAACTGAGCAGCACCGGCTCGATGTCGGTGTCGGCGTTATCCCCTCCGACACGGTGGTCGCGCACCTCGAGTGTCCACTCGCCCATGGCGCGTTCGCCGCTCAAGACGCCGAGCGCCTCCTCGGCGAGGTTGTGAGGCCCCGGCCCGATCAACTCAATCGTGTCGAGTCGGAACGCCGAACTCTCGGTGCGGAACGTCAGCGGCGTGGAGGAGCGCGCGGCGGTGAAACGGATTTTGTTGGTAACCCAGTCGGCGCTTTTCGGGATGGAGTTGGTCACGGTGATCGCGCCATCGACGCGGTTGGTGACCACACCGCCGAGCACGTACTCGGCGTCATCGCCGGAGGCGAGGGTGACGAAGCTAAGCCTGTAGTCCTGACCGACCGCTGTCGGCAGATCGCGCCAGATGGCACCCCCCGGCAGCACTTTCTCGGAGTAGATGCGGACGTTGTCGATGGCCCACCACCAGTTGTTGTGCCCCTGATGATCCCACGTGACCACCGCGGACTTGGCTCCCTCGGGATTATTGAGAGCAAGGGTGACCGTCTCGTTGTAGGCGGTCGGTGTGTCCGGTGTCAGCTCCAGCAGTACCACCGGGGCGCCGCCATCGAAGGAAACAAGCACCTTGCCCTGCTGCGGCTCCTGCCGCCAACTCGAGTCGTAGGTGATGTACAGCGCTCCCGCCGCCACGCCCGCGATGTTGACCGCCGGGGTAGATAGTGCAGCGTCAAACTTGGCATCGGCCAAGTCGTCATATTCATCCGAGTCCGCAACGGCGATCACTCCAGGAAATTGCGGGCCTTTGACGGTGCCCTTGGTAAATTCGGTACGGCCCTGACCAGGAGCGGTGTTTTCCCACGAAACCGGATCCACGAAGGTCCAGCCATTGAATTCCTTAACGCCATCGCCGCCGGCCGTTGGACCGTGGTTCGGGCCAAGAACCATCACCCAACCGTCCGGGGCGGTGGCGGTCCAGTCGGTTCCGTCCCCACCCGACTCAGTACTGCTCTCAAACGGGCCAAGCTTCAGGCTGTCAAAGTCCTCAACAAGATGATGGTCCTCCTTCGCCTCGGAAGCGCTGTCGTACGAGAGCGTCGCGTAATAAGCGCCGCTGTGCGCTTTGCTGCTTTTGCTGATGCGTGCTTTTTCGTTTAGCACCGTCCAGCCATCGACGATGTCGTTCGTCTTGGCCAAGCCGATCGGCGCATCCTCGAAGCCGCTGAAGAGCACCTGCTCCTCCTCCTTGGCGAACGGGGCGTCGCCGAACTTCATCGAGCCCTTGGCCAAGTTCTCCAACTCGGAAAAGACGGCGTACAGATTGGCTGACGTAACCTCGTCCAAGCGCACACTGTCGAGCAGCACCGCGTATTCGTCGTTGGCGAGAGACTGGAACTTGATCAGCGTGTTGGCCGACTTGGCCGTGAACACCACGTCCTGCATTTGCCAATCGAGCGTGTCGTTGGGGCCGTCGATCGACGCCGTGACGGTCAGGTTGGTCACCGTGCCGATGAAGACTTTCATCTCCAGCGGCTCGTCGGCGTCAGGGTTTTTGGCGTAGGCGAATTGCAGGCGATAGGTTTTGTCTGCCTCGGTCACGGCATTGGTGGAGATGGTGCCCGGCTCGAGTCCGTTCATCTCGAGAAACTGTACGCCGGAGTGCGCGCTCAAGCCGGCTTCGCCCGTGCTGTAAACGTACACCTCGCCGCTGTCGAGTTCCCAGCCGGAGTGGAACTTGGCTGTGTCGTCGATGAAATCGTTGTCGGCCGTCTCGAAGCCGTCCTCGAACACCGGCACCGTATCAACCTCCTCGGTGAGCGTCACGCCGTAGGCGATGTTGGTGTGGCCGCGATTCTCGGAGAGCAGCAGTCGGGTGCCCTGCGGGCTGACGAGATGCAGGTCCAAATCGGCGAGGCGCGGGTGATCGATCCGCACGCCGATCTCGACTGAGCCGACCAAAAAGTCGTTGGTCACGGTCAGCATCGAGGTGTTAACGATGTCGTCCTCGATCGGCTCCGGCCCGGCGCTGACGAGCTTAATCGTGTTGTCCAGCGAGATGTCGTACTCGAAGATGACCTTGAGGTGGAAATCGATGCCGTCGATTCCCGGATTGTCCGTGGTGACGAACCAGCGTCCTTCACTGAGCGGCGGCGAGTCGGCGAGCCCGTAGTGCAGTCCGCCCCGTGGCGCGCTGCCGTCCCATTCGCCCTTGGCCAAGTCGGCGTCGAGGGTGGACTTGTCGTAAACCGGCGGTTCGCTCTTGATGTCCGGCTCGCTGTCCTTGCGAAGATAGACATCGACCGGGCCGCTCATCTCGGTCAACTGCACGATCATGTTGGTGGCGTTGAACGGCACGTCGATCAGAAAATCCTCGCTTTCGCCGGGGTCGAGATGGACGTCGATGCCGCGGTCGCCAGCGAGGCTCAGATTCGGTATCGCGTCCACGGTCACGCTGAGATGCTGCACCAAGCCGGTGAAGGAGAGAGCGCTGTCCACCATGTCGAACTGCCACACGCCCATGGCCGGCTGCCACTTGAAATCGTTCAGGCTGCCCGGGCCGTCGCTTGGGATGGCTGTCGGCATTGGGTATATGAGGTCGTCGTCGTAAATGAACACGAAATCGGTGGGGTACGGCTTGCCGGTGACCGGGTCGGCCAAGGTGTGGTTGTTCAACACGACGCCGTCGCGGTCGTGGCTTAATTGGCCCCACAAATCGCCGACCTCCTCGTGGTGAATGATACTCGTTGCCGTCACTTTGCGGACGGTGTCGTACGGATTGCCGGTGTAGATGCCGAAGACCGACACGCCGCCTGGGTTGGCCGCCGAGCCGTCCGGGATGATCGCCGGCATCGGCATCATCAACAAGTTGCCGTCGTCCATGAAACCGCTCGCGTTATCGGTCGACAAACCGACCAAGCCGAACTCCGCCGCCATTTGATCCTCCGACTTGACGCCGATGTAAAACACCTCGTCCTTGGCCACCCTGGCATCGTCGAAGGTGATGTATTCCGTGCCGCCACGCCCGGTGGAGCGGAACGCCGCGTCGAGCACCGCCGGTTCGAGGTTGGTGAGGTTTGCGTCGCGCGACACGTACAGGTCGATGTCCGCCTCGCGATGACGCGGCGTGGAGAGGTTCGGCGACATGAAGGTGATGAACGCCACGTGCCTGCCGAAGCTCGGCTTGTTCTCGTCATCGTCGGGCGTGGTGCCGGATTGGTTCGTCGTCTCCGGCGGCGCGTTGGTGAAGGTGTAAAAATGCCACTGGTTGGTGATGCCGCTGCGGTTGGCGAAAACGGTGTGGGCCGGGTCGTTCGTCTTGGCCAAGGGCGAATTGGCGCCGACACGCTGGTTGAGCATCGGCATGCCGTTGGTCAGGGTGGTGATAGCCGGCAGCTCGATTGCCTCCGGCTTGTCCTCCTTAAGCTGGAAGGCGTCCTTCACTTCCGGGTTGGCGCTGGACATCACGAGCGCGAAGTCCTGCACGACATCGACGTGGTCGGTCGGTGTCTCGGCATCGTAAAACGCCGACAGCGAATCGACGTTCACGCGGCGCGCGTAGACGGTGATGCGGTATTTCTCCGCGCTTGGCTCCTCGATGAAGACGTTCTCGACGTTGTTGATCACGTCGTTGGTCACGCCCATCGTGCTGTAAACGGACGAGCCGATGTTGTTGCCGTAATAGACTTGGTTGGTGTCGGTCGTTGTATCCACCGGCTCGTCGTCGGGATCGACGGGATCCGGCGGGGCGTCTTGGCCAAGCGGCGAGCGAGAGATCGGCGTCACGATCAGGTCGAGGTCGTTGACGAGTTTGACGGCGGCGTTCGGGTTGCCGGGCGGGTCGGTCCACGCCAGCGTGAAACGCAGCGGGTAGTGCATGGTGTTCGAGCCAAGGGTGATCTCCCACGAGCGGCTCTCGCCGGTGGCCAGTGCGTTGGTCAGGCTCTGGTCGATGAAGCGCATTGGCCAAGCGTCCTCGTCGGTTTTGTTGTCATCGGCCAAGGCTGGCACGGCGCGGCCAAGGTTGGGCAACCCCCAGCCTTGGTGATTGATCGTGCCGCGGACGTTGTGGTTGTACCGGGCATCGACCGACTGCGCGCTGTTGATCAGCAACGCCTTCATCAGCGCCGGGCTGTTGGTGCGGTCCAGTTTGCGAAAGTAAAATTCCTGCATCAACGCCAGCATGCCGCTGATCGCCGGGGCGGCCACGCTGGTGCCGGACTCGTACCGGTACTGGTCGCCGAGTTCGTCGTTTTGTTTCTCCAGCGCGTCGGCGTCCGCCTGCGCGTTGGTAGAGGTGATCGTGTTTTTCCAGTCGGCGGAACGGGTGGAAATAATGAACGTGCCGGGCGCGACCAAGTCCGGCTTGAATCGGCCGAACGCCCCCTCGATGCCAATGCCGACGTTGCCCCGGCTCGAGAACGCCGCCACTTGGTTGTCGGAATCACTCATGTCGGCGAACGGCGTGTTGGTGGTCGTGGTGACTTCCTCCTTCTCGACTTCGTTGCCGTCGTCGTCGGTCTCGGTGACGGTGTTGGTGACGCTGGTGTACGACTCGGCGGCGACCTCGCGGAGCGACTCGATCGCGCCGACGGTGATCACGTTCTTGGCCGTGCCGGGCGCGGTGATGGTGTTCGGGCTGGCGTTGAGTCCGTTGTCGGTGCCCGCGCCGGAGTTGCCGGCCGGGAAGACGTAAATCACCTGCTGATCGCCGGGCTGCCCCGGCAGCGCGTCGCGGGTGGCGGCGTCGTAGCTGGCGGCCGCCCACGTGTAATCGCTTTCATCCTCGTACTCCCAACTGTTGTTTGAAATCAGCGTGTATTTTTGCTTGGGACTTTGGATGTAATGGTAGTCCGCCGACTCGGTCTGCAGCCAGCGATCGGACACATGATTATTCACGTTGCTATCACTATACTTGAGCACGTGCAGCTTGGCCTTGATCGCCATGCCCTTAAAATCGGGATCCTCGAACGAGCCGGGCGGCGGGTTGGTCTTGATCGTGTCGGAGCCAGCGCCGTCGCCGGCGATGATGCCAGCCACAAACGTCCCGTGGCCGTCGGGGTCCTTGCCCGCGCCCGGCCCCTTGATCCGGTTGCCAAACGCGGCGTGACTGTCGTCCACGCCCGTGTCGTTGACGTTGACGTAAATGCCCAAGCCGGTCAGGCCAAGGTGATTCGTGCTCGTCACCTTGGTCACCTCGCCGACGTCGTTGGTCTCGGCGGTGAACACCTCGACGCCCAAGCGCGGCCGTGTGAGGTCGTTGGCCAAGCGGCGCGACCGGTGCCGCTCAAGTCCCTGCACCTCGGTGAGTTGGGCCAAGGCAGCCAATTTGTCGGCGGGCACGCGGGCCACGAGCTTCGGCCCGAACGGCGTGCGATCCTGCGCGATCACCTCGACGCCGAGCTTGGCCAAGCGCTTGGCAGCGGCCGGCTCGGTGCCCGGGAAAAGCACCACGTTGAGCAGCGCTCCCTCCGGCAGCGGCTGGCCGGTAAGCGTCATCTTGAGCAGCTTCATCTCCAGTTTGTAATACGGCTCGAACGGCAGCACCGACTGCGTGCCGGACCAGTTCGCCAAGCGCGCCGCGCCGGTGGCGTCCACCCGCACGAGGTAGGCGTTGTTGGGGATGTACGAAATGATCTTGCCGCCGCTCGCGGTGATGTGCCGCCGGAACGCCGCCGTGGCCGGGCCGCGCGCTTGGGCAATGTACGTGTACGGATCGCCGGTGGTTTTGAACTCGGCGGGGATTGCCAGCGCGGAGCCGAGCGCGGTGTCGATGAAGGCGTTTCGCAGCAGCACCGCCGTCTCGTTGCGGACGAGTTCGCCGATGGGAGCGTCGGTGTTCTTGAGCCGGAACGGGAACGGGTCGTTCGCGGCGGGTGTTTGCGGCAGCGCCACAGCCACAGCCACAGCCACAGCCACAGCCACCGGCTTGGCCAAGGGGAGCGGCTCCGCTGTTGGCGCTTGGCCAAGCGACAGCTCGGCCGGTGATGCCACACGGGCGACCGGCCCGAGGCTGATGCCGACGTAGGCCAACCCGGCGATGAGTGCCGTCAACAAAACTGCGGAGAGTGTGTGCCTGTTTTTCATCCTGCGCTATTCCTCTGCCAACACTTGGTAGTCCTCGATCACGGCGCGGAATACCTTGTTGGTGCCCTCCCAGTGATCTTCGAGTTTGTAAGTGGTTTTGGTGAACACCTCGCCCACGACGGCGTAGTTGGTGCACATTTGATAGTACCGTCCGGGGCGGGTCACGATCGAGTTCTCCGCCGGCTTGAGCGCTTGGCCAAAGGCATACACGGTGATCCTCGGCTCGTCCTCCTTGAGGAGCGACAAAATCTGCTGCGGAATCCACTCCATAACGTTTTCGTGGATGCCGTACTTCTGCTGCTCGGTCGGCCTGCCCTTTACCGCCAGTTCATTCGGGTTGATGTTCAGGAAAGGCGAAAACTCGGTCAGTGTGGGCGTCGATAAAATATCGCCGAGAGTGCGGAAGCCGCCCTTGGCCAAGCGCGCCTGATTCATCCCATAAATAACATTGGACCGACCGTTGATCCACATGGTCGGCTGCCCGTGCGTGCCGTTGAGTATCCAGTCCAGTTGCGGCGAGGTCGGCTGGATGAGGTGCGCCTCCTCCGCCGTGCCCACCTCTGCCACATACGCGCCGAGGGTCGGGCTGTCCGGCAGGGAGTTGGACAAAACGGTCACGCCGCTGAACACCGCAGCCCATGCGGCGGCGTTGGTCTGGTTGACGGAGAGCAACCCGGTGGCGGCGGCGGCGTTGGGCGCGGTGGTGAAGAGTTGCAGCAACCGCCAGTCGTTCGTCGGATGGGTGGTGTTCAGCCCAAGCAGCGACGTCGCCAAAAGCGGATGCGTGCCGGCGCGGTATTCCTGAAGGTTGACGAGGCCGTCGCTGTCGGCATCGAGGTAGGCGTCCTGTTTTTGTGGGTTCAACCCGTAAAGAGTCTCCCAATAATCGGGCATGCCGTCCCGGTCGCGGTCGAAGCCTTTCATCAGGTTGTGCACGCCGTAGCTGCCGGACCACGACCACCAGTTTGTCAGCGAGGCCACGCCGGATTTGAGATACATCGTCTGCCACGACGTGCCACGATGCACGCGGCCCAGCCAGCCGATGCCGGGGAATTTGTTGCCGGGGAACTGCCACGCGTCGCTGTTCACGATGAGCGGGTCCTTGGTGTAAAAGTTGTAGGCGTTGACATCGGGTGACGGCCCGCCGCCGCCCCAAGGCCGGTACCGCTCGTTGATCCGCCCAAGGTTGTTCCCGGGCAGCGGTGTGTTGGGTGGCCTCATGTAAACCACGTTGTTGGTGCTGAACCGGTCGGTGATAATCGGGTCGGTCAGGTCGTTGACGGTGTAGTGGACGAGCGGATCGTTGGCCTGCCACGAGGCGCGCTTGTAAATCTTGCGAACCGGGGTGAACGGCGCCTGCTTGCGAATCATGTCGGACGGGCGGCGCGCTTGGTTTCGGCCACGGAGAAAGTCGTCGAAATCCTTAATGGCCTTGGCCTTGTTCCGTCCGGCGTAGGGGTCGTTGTTGTAACTGCGCCAGAAGGCTGTGCTCACCTGTTTTTGGCCGCGAGCCACCTGAATCTGTTCCATGACACCCAAGGTCGGGCTGCGGTTGCCTTGGCCGACGTTCACCCGGTTGGTGTTCCAAAAGGAACCTTCCGTCACGCCACCGCCGCCAAACAAACCGGAGGAGGCCGCAGCCTGCCCGCTGGTCAACTGCGTGATGTCCATCGAGGTGACGAGATTGTCGAGGTTCACCGCGTCGATCACACGGTTCAAGTCGAGATCGATGAGGAAATACTGGACGCGGTTGGTGATGTGCAGCTTCCAGTCCGGCACGGCGAAGCCGGACTCGAACACGTTGGTGAAGGCGCGGTTGGCCGGGAAGAAGCGCTTGAGGCTGGTGCTGTAGATTGAGTTGGTGATTGTGGTCGCCGCCGCGTTCAACGGCACCTTGAATTCGCGCCCGCGCCATTTGTTTCGCAACGTGGTAAATTTGTTGTACGGCCTCGATACCAAGTTCGTGAGCAACCTCGGCAACGCGATGCCGGACTGGTTCGTGACACTGTGATCCCACAGCCCGATCTGGTACTGGTGCCTGATGTCCATGGCAAGCCGACGCGGGTAGTCGTTCGTGTAGGCGTTCCAGCCCTCGATGCCGAAGATATTAGTGATGCCGAGGGTGTACATCTGGTTGGTGCGCCAGTTGCGGCTCATCGCCGGGCTGACGTTGGCCAAGGTGCCCTTGTTGACCTCGAGCCTGCGCGACACCTGCACGATCGATTCCACCGAGTATTCGTTGAAGTTGGGCAGACCCTTCTTCGCGCCGACGATCCACGGCACGCCGTGAATGTTGATGTGCAGATCAGTGTCGAACGCGAGCTGTGGGTTGAGCACCACAGTGGCGAGCTTCATGAAGCTCTGCCGACGAATGCGCTGCCAGTCATTGGTCACCTCGGTGTAGCGGGAGATGAACAAACCGGGGGCACTGCCCGGGTTGGCGTACTTGCGGAACACCGGCCGCATGACCGTCGGCGGGTGGGGATAATCCAGCTGATTGGTGGTCGCGTCGAAAATATTCGCCGCGACCTGCAGCAACCGGTGCACCTCCGGCGTGTAGGCGTTTGCCGGGAAAAGCTGGATGCCGCTCGAGTCGCCGTTGAACAGCGGATGCTGCAACCCGGCGATGCCGATGTCCGGGTTCACTACCTTGCCGCCGATGAACCCGGCCGTGTAAATGTTCCCGGTGACGGGATTGGTAGCCAAGCGCGACACGAGGCTGGCGCGGAGCATCGCGTGGGCGGCGTGGTTGATGAACTCGTCGGCGGTCCAGTTGGTCTGCGTGTTGTGGCCGGTGAACCAGTCGTTGGCGTAATTGATGTTCAGCTTGCCGCGCAACGCCGGCTCGGAGTCCACGCCCATCTGGCTCAGCAGCCGGTAGTAGGTGCGGCGGTCGTACGAGTCGAGCCGCTTGCGCGTGTTCATCGACTTGGGCCGGGCATTCATCGCTTGACGAAGGCGCGACACGAAGTTGTTCGCCCGCTGCGGCCGCTCGGCATACGGCTGGAAGGAGAGCAACTGCTGCACGTCGGTGAAGCGGCGCGGATTCTCAGCGCCGGGCCAAGGGGCAATGACCGGATCAACGCGCAGCCCATCCTCGCTGTCCATCGTCGGGGTGCTGTTCAGAACCAACGGCCCGTCCGAGTAGTCGTCAATTAAATTGTCCTTCAATCTTGACCTTGACGCCTTGTTATAACCAAGCGCGGGAACCATGCCGGAGAGGTTGCGCCGGGAACCGTAGTAGCGGTGCATCATGATGTCCCGCGCATCGGAGAAAGCCCAGCGGTCGGCTCTCGGCAAATCCAGCCCTTTGGCGTTGATGGGGCGCGAAATCCAGTCGTAAAAGTATTGCCACTGGATCGGGTTCAACTGGCGCAGGAAGCCGGCCATGTTCAGTTCCCACGAGCCGACCCCTTGGTTGCGCATGTAGAGATATTGGTTGCCCCGGCCCTTGGGCGTGTCGAGCCTTGGGTTCATCGGCTCGCGCGCTTGGTTGTGTATGTGGTTGATGTCCAGCGAGCGGCCGGTCGGCAAAATCATGTAGGCGTAACGCCCGATGAAGCGGTTGGTGGGGCCGTGCGCGAAGGCGGGGCTTTCCAGTTGGCCGACCCACTCGGGGTCGCCGATGAAGTGGTCGGTGGCGAACCGGCCATCGGGAGCCACGACCGGACGGCCCTGCCAGTTGGTCACCACCAGAAATCCGCTTGGCTCGTAGGCCCGGTTGCGGTTCAGGTCGAGGTAGAAACGGAAGTCCTCAATCGCAGTGTAGTTCCTGGGCCGCCAGCCAAGCGCGTTGGTGTCCACGAACACCGGCGGCCGCGCAAGTTTGTGCAGGTTGGCCAAGTTGATCAGCAAGTCGTCCCGGGTGAGCGACCGACCGTTCCGGTACACGTAGCTGACGTTCGTCGGCGAGACTTGGCCCGGCACGAAGCCGTTTTGGTTGAGATAGTTCGTCGAGACGGAGAAGTCGTAGGCCAACGGATCCTGCGTCGCCACCATCCGGCCGGCCACCTTGGCCAAGGCGGTGGCGGCGGCGGTCTCGGCCATGAGCTTGGCGCTGATCTGGTCGGACACCACTGTCACCGAGGCGCGCTCCCGGCTGCTGATGCCGAGGAACACCACCGTCATCGCGGTCACCATCCCCAGCATGATCAGGGTGATGACCAGCGCCGCGCCTTGTTGTGTCCTGAAACGATTCACTTTGTGTCTCTGATGGGAACCCGCTGCCGGAATAGGGTCACCTTGCCAATCTGACGGCCAAGGAAGTTGGCCCGCACCTCCGGAATCGGTGGCAGTGACCGAACCTGCTTGAGTACCCGGGGTGTGATCAACGCCATTTCCACGTCGAAATAACTCGGCAACGCCCCGTAAAACTGGGCTTGGCTCTGGGCGTGGCGATCCTGCATCAGTATCCCGTCCACGGGCCGGTTGGTGTTCACCTTAAACAGCGCTTGGCCAGCCGCGCCGCGCCGCTCGAGGTTCAGGCCAAGCGGATCGTAGAACATTCTGCCGTGGCCAAGCGGACGCCCCAACTGGTCGTACGGCGTGATGCGAAGGTGGATCACCCCGTCGGTGATCGGCTCGAACGCTTCGGCGGAAGCGTTGGCAACCGGCTCGAAGAAAAAACGGTTAAAAATCTCGGTCTTATTGAGCAGCGCTTGGCCGGGCGCAGTGACTCGCAGCGTGCCGTTGGTGCGGTAACGGGCGAGGATGCCGACGCCGCTGTCCACTTCGATCACCCGGTAACTGGTGACATGGAATCCGGAATCGCCTCGGCCGGTAAAGGTGAAGTCCTGCAAGATGTTCGTCCGGAACCCCTGCTCAATGGCCCAAGCATCGCTCTCGGGCGGCATGGCATCAGACTGGTACGCCATCCGCAGCGCAACGCTTTCACCCGGCGTGACGCGTGAAAAGAAACTCTTGCTGCCGGAATATGTGAGCTGCGTCTTGCGGTCGTGAAGGGCCGGGTAACCGCTGACCTCCATTTGCGACAGCTCGCGGACGATCATCTCCATCGCGGCGCGGCCGCCCTCGTTCACGTCCACTTGGGAGGCGTTCTTGCGCAGGGCCATTTGCGTCTGGTCGAACAACGCATAAAGCACGTAGATGACGAGCGTCATCACCGACACGGCCACCAGCAACTCCAGGATGGTGAAGGCCCGGCTTCGGCTGGCCCGCAAGCGGGTGTTGTCGTGTCTGCTGTTCATTGACCTCGGGCGACTCTGGGAACGCCGAACTTGTTCGGCTCAAAAAAGAAAAACGGCGAGGTGACATCCTCCTGAAACTGGCCCGTCCCCGTGTCCAACGGGTTGAGCGGGTTCAGGCTGCGATTGATCAGGCGACCGGCGACGACGGTGCGGAAAACTTTCTTGTTCGGCCCCGGATGCTCCTCACCACCAAAAATGTATTCCGGCCACTGGAAGGTCAGCTTGATCTCGTAAAAGTTCATCTTGCGGAACCGGTTCGCATCGAGCGCGAGCTTGTTGCCGGTGATATCCCCCCAGTCCCCCGCCGTGCGGATCGGCCTCACCTCGGAAGTCAGCCGATAGGAAAAAGCCATCTCCTTGGCGGCTTCGCCCTTGTCCACCGCGCTGCCACTAATCGCGCGAACCTTGGCTCGGATGCGGTTGTACTCGCCGGATTGGGTGTCCACCTGCGGCCAGTTCCTGACCGTCACCGGCCCCACCAAGTCGGCATGCACCGGCATGCTCAACAACCCGATAATCGCCGCTCCCTGCATGCCCCTTGGCAACTCCATGTGACTGTCTCCCGCCGCAGCCGGCAGCGGCTCCCAGCGATAGACCTGTGAGTTGGAATTTCGTATCTCGATGAACGCGATGTGCTCAGCGAGCTCGTTCATGCCTGTGGCGCCGCCCCGGATCGCCTCCATCCAGTACATGCCGTCCTGGTTGATGATGGTTTCCTCGCGGTTATCCTTTTGAACGTTGATGCCGATCGGCAGCACGCCGATGATGGCAACCAGCGCGAAGGCAATGATGCCCAAGCAGATCGCCAGCTCGATCATTGTGAACCCGCCCCGGCCCCGGAGATATGCCACTTTGTTGCTCAGCAGTTTCATTTTGTATCGATCGTCGCCGCCGCTGCCGCCTCCACCCGGGCGCGACCGGTGATGTGGTTTATCACGATCTTGGAGTGGTACCGGTTTTTGCGCCTGAACATATCCCAAGTCGTCCCCTGTTTCTCCGCTGGAGTCATATCATTCCAAACTTCAATAAGTCGCGCTTCGTCATCAAATCCGCCGGTGGCCAGCACATCTGGCCAGCCGGGCCGGTAGTTGCCAAAACGGTCCCGATCATGAAACACACTACCCTCGACGAACGGGATGATTTCGTTCCGACCCGCCGGCACGAGCTTGCCGAAACCGTTGCGCTTGACCAGTTGCCCTCGGGAATTGAAGGCCACATGCGGCAGCCGGGCCGGGCTGCTGTCCGCCAGCGGAAACGGGATCATCGACATCTGCGGCGCGTGGCCGAAAAAATGATCCCTTTGGAATCCGTCGGTGTATTCGTCGCCTCGCCTGTACTGATTCTCTCCCTTGCGCCACGCCATGAATTTATACGGCGCGATAAGCATACCGGCGGGCAGTCTTTTCCACTCGGTGAGATAGTTGGGTTGGCTCTGCCCGGGCTGGTCGCCGACTGATCGCATCGACATGATGGCGTAGCCGCTGAACTGCTTCTCAAGCATATTCGTCAGCGAGAGCAGCCGCGGGTCCTTCTTTCGCGGCGGCAACATCTCGCTGTCCACGTTTTTGATGATGTCCCAGATGTTCGTCGGGGTGAACACAACGTACACGGTCGAGCGGTTGCGAAGCGCGACCTGCCGGGCAAATCTCAAGTCCTCCACCAACTGGCGCGTCGCTCCCTTGTTGGTGGCGCTGCGCCCGAGCCCCTTCATCGCCGGCAGTGTGATGCTGACAAGCACGGCGATGATCCCGATGACCACCAGCAACTCAAGCAGCGTGAACGCCCCTTGGCCAAGCGCGCCGTTTCCTCGTCGGTTGGTTCCTGTATTATTCATGCCCTTGGCCAAGCGCACCCCCGGTTTACTGCCAGCTCAAGATATTGTCCTTATTGCTGCCTTGGGTCGCATTGAAATCCGTCCCTGCATCTCCATCGGGACCGAGTGACCAGACCATCACCGGCGTGTTGGCTTGATAGCCGGCGTTGACCTTGGTCAAGCCCGTCAACCCGGCGTTCCTGTCCGAGCCGGACACAGCGCCTTTGCCATAAAATGCGTCAATCGTTTTGCCGTCGTAGTTCGCGTCCACGGTGACGATGTACGGGCTGCCCCACGGGTCGCGGAACACGCCGTCGGTGCCCACCCCGCCCTGCGTCGTCGAGGTCACGTCCCGGGCGTTGAGAAAACTAATCTTCTTCGGGTTCATCTTGTGGTTCCGGTTCGAGGTCGGCCGGCCGTTGCGGAATTTTTCCTGCGCCCGCAAGATCGCCACCAACTCGGCGTTGCTCACCTGCACCCGGCCCGGCGTGGCGATCTTCGGCAACGCTTCGCCCTTGGGATTTGTCAGGAGTCTGGCCGAGTTGCCGGTCATGTGCATGGTGCCGAAGGTGTAGTCCGGGGTTTTTAACTGCTGGGTGATCTGCGACGGGATCGGGAAGCGGCTATACTCCGCCTCATAGGCCCGCACGGCCCCGGAGATGTTCTGCATCTCGCTCTTGGCCTGCGCCTTCTTGGCCGAGTCCTTGGCCTTGCCCAATGCCGGTAAAATCATGCCCGCCAGAATCGCTATAATGCCAATCACCACCAGCAACTCGACCAGCGTGAAACCGCGCTTGGCCATCACGGTGTTGGAATTTTTTGTCTTCGTTTTCATGTTACGTCAGTTGTTCAAGTCAGTTGCGTTTTTTCTTTTTGTAGTATCTCGAAAGCTGCTCGCGGGGGAAGGTTTCCTTGCGCCAGTTGCTAATGACCAGCACCTCGTCGCCCACGACGATCTCGGCCCACAAGTCGTACTTGCCGATGTTGTGCACCACCGACTGGCCGGCCACGTAACGCCACGGGTTGATGCCCTTGGCCACTTTGCCATGATGCCGGACGGGGTGGTCATCACGCCCCAACGGCCACGGCACCGGTGCGCAGAGGACATGCACTTCATCCGAATGATGCTTTACATGGCCCTCGCCCGCGTCGGTGTCCCCGTGCTCCTCGCTGATATGCCTGACGGTCTTCGGGGTCGGCTCGTAGAACCGTTTCAACTCCCTCTCGGTCCGGGCGGTGTTGATGAATCCCTCCACCCCAAAATGTTCCTTGATCGACTGCAATTTCATCACCGTTCCCACTTTGGGATCGCGAAAGGTTTTTCGTGTGGGACTGTACAGGCAGCCGGTCAACTCGTAATAGAGCGAGTTCAGCGCCGGGTCTTTTGGGTTGTCCGGCGGGTAATGGCCGAACTTGGCCTTGTACGACTCGATGGCCGTCCCGATCGCTGTCAACTCCGCCCGGGTGCGGGACTCCCGCATCTTACGGCCCGCCGTGCCGCTCAACCCCACCACCAACGACGCCAAAATGCCGATGATCACAATGACCACCAGCAACTCAACCAGCGTGAAACCGCACCGACCGCCGCTCTTCCTCGTCAAATCTTTCATTAGTCTTTTGTCTCCTGTTCCATTCGCTCGCTCAACCACTGCTTGATCATGCTTTGATAGCCAAGGTAGCGAGACCGCGCCAGACGCTTGATCTTGGACAACATCCGCGGATCCATTCGCAACGAGATGGTGACCGACTCGATCCCCTCCCCGCTCAGCGCCAGCGCCAGTTCCATCAATCGGGGCGCAACGCCGGTGTTCACCCAATAGGCGGCTTCCGCCGCTTCGTCGTCGAACTGCGGCACTTGTTCCCAATCGCTGATCTGGTTCATTCCGGTTTTGTTTCATGCGCCGTCTCATGCTTCAACCAATCTTTTGGTTCATTTTTCGCTGATAGAAAAAGGTTTCATCCTCCGTGAAACCCCGAGCCATCACCACGCGAATCTGTTTGCCGTTGGTTCGGTAAACGCTGAAAATCCCGTACCCCGACGCTGCCATGCCAAGGTTGAAATATCGCGACTCACCGGCGTAACGCGGTGAGTCGGGCATAAGTTTGCAGGAAAACGGATCCTCAAAAGATTCCTCCACATCCTTCGGAACCAATCCTTCCCACTCAAACGGCATGTTAACCCAGTCGAATTCCATCTCCGCTGGCCGAAAAATACGCCATGCACATACATTGTCAATACATTGTAAGTACATTTTTGAAAAAAGTTTAACCCGCTCTTTCGGCGAAAAACTCAATGAATCCAACTGTTTTCACAGCTTTTGGCGGTTTCGGTTGACTCATCCCCCGCTGCGCCCCAACCATCCGCACCCCAAGCCAAGCGCTTGGCACCGTGATGCGCCTCTCTCATTTCTTCACTTACTACCGATCCTTGGGCGGCGTGCAATCCATCCTCAAGCGGCATCACGCCTCCGATGCCAAGCGAGGCCACGAACCCGGTTTCATGTTCGCATTTGAGTCGGACGATTTCGGCGAACCCAACATCACCGGGCTTGGCTTCGGCGGCGGCCACTCCATCCGCTCAATGCGCGCCAAGTTCGCCAACCACTCCCGCCGCTTCACCGGCTCGGTGGCAGTTTGTCACAACATGTGGGGTCTGCAATTCCTCGCCGACCTCATGCCGGCCAAGCGGCGCGTCGGACTGCTGCACTCGGACTGGCCCGAGCTGCGGCCGCACCTCGAATCCCAGCGCGGCCTGCTCGACGGCGTGCTGTGCGTGAGCAACGCACTCGTCGATCTCGCGTCCGTCTGCCTGCCGGACTTGGCCAAGGCCAACCGCGTCCAGTTGATCCCCTACCCGATCGACGGCTTGGCGGCGATGCCGGAGCGCCCGCCCTTGGCCAAGCGCACGGTGGTGATCGGCTGGGTCGGCCGGATGCAGTCCGAACAAAAACGGGTCGAGCGTTTGCCGGCGTTGGTCAAGGCACTCGAGTCGGCCGGCATCGACTTTCGTTTCGAGTTGCTCGGCGACGGCCCGAGGCAAGCTTGGCTTGAGCAGCAGTTGCCAAGCGGCCGCACGATTTTTCACGGCCGCAAGTCGGGCGACGAGTACGCGTCAGTCTTGCGCGGGTGGGACTTCATCACGAGCGTCAGCGACTACGAGGGGTTGCCCATCTCGATGCTCGAGGCGTTCAGCGCCGGGGTGCTTCCGCTTTGCCCGGCGATCGGCAGCGGCGGTGACGAGTACTCGGCCAAGCTCGGCGACGAGTTTGTCTGGGGCGCCTTCGACTTTGCCCAAGCGGCGGCCAAGTTAAAAACCATCCTAGCCAAGCCCGACTCCGAGCTTGGCCAAGCGCGGGCCAAGGCCCGCGCGCTCACCCAGCGCCACAGCGAAGCCGAGTACTTCCGAACGTTCGACGAGTTTGTTCAGCGCATCGCCGACGAGCCGCGCGCGGCGGCGGAGGGCTTGGCCAAGCGGCCGTTTTACTTTTCTGACCGGCTGCCGTTTGGTTTAATGACGCGCCTTTGGCCAAGCGGCTGCACCAGACGCAATGAATAACCGATCACAGCAGACCGATGCGGCGGTGGAGCGGGAGTTTCTCCACCCCGGAAAGCACCGCCCGCACTACCTCGAGCGGGTGAGTATCGTGCAGGCGCTCAGGGAGTTGCGTCACCGTGTGAAACCGGGGAGGCTGCTCGACGTCGGCTGCGGCATGAAGCCTTACGAGAGTCTGTTGACGCAGCGCGGCAGCCGCTACTACGGCACCGATTGGCCGGTGACGATGGCAGGCTCGTACGGCGACTTGACCCGCGCCGATTTTTTCTCGGACAGCATGGTGCTGCCGTTCCGCGAGGGGACGTTCGACACGGTCGTCAGCACGCAGATGCTCGAGCACGTGCGGCAGCCGGAAATCGTCATCCCGGAGATGGCCCGCGTCCTCAAGCCGGACGGCATCCTGATTCTCTCCGCCCCGATGACGTGGCCGCTGCATGAGGAGCCGCACGATTATTATCGGTACACTCTCCACGGCCTGCGGCATCTGCTCGAGGATGCCGACTTCGAGATTCTCGACGAGATTCGCCGGGGCAACAACTGGACGACGATGGCGCAAATGTTCCTCGACACGCAGCTCGGCAACCTTGGCCAAAGGGTGCCGGAACGAATCTATTCGACGTTGGTGAGCCTCGCGGTCAACCACGCCTGCTCGGCGATCAACCTCTTCAAACCGGTGCGCCGCCTCTGCCTTGGCTGGGTGGTTGCGGCAAGAAAAATGTCCGCCGGGGAAGCTCCCCCAGCGGACATCAAAAGCGTTTTGTAACGACGGGCCGACTAGCCTTGGTAAACGCCGGTCTTCCAGTTTTTCCCGCCCATAGTCCGCTCGATGGACTTGAGGTTGCTACGGCGGCGGGTCAGCGCATTGTTCACCTCGCGCGATGCCATGGTCCAGTTGATCTTGTGCAGGCTCTCCACGAACCGTTTCTTGTCTGTGAACTGGGCGGTGGCGCTGCGCAGCGAATAGCCGTTGGCCTTCAGCCGGACAATCGACATTTTGCGCAGCATCGTCAGCGGCTGCCTTGGCTTGCCCAGCGCCGGCTTCCTCAAGAGCCGACCACTCTTTTCTTGAGTGTCGAGCCAGTTGCCAAATTGGCTCATCAACTCCTCGCGCGGCTGGGACCAGTCGATCAGGAAGTTGTGCGACTCCTCAAACGGCATCGCCTTGCCGCTGGCTTTGCCCAGTTCGATAACGCCCGAGGCACTGCCCTTTTGGCTCTTGACACCGGCAGCCAAGGCCTTGCGGCACTCGGCAGATTTCAGAAAGGGCTCCTTGCCGCTTCCAAGTTCGCGATCCAATTCCCATTGCATGGCTCTATGGACCAGGGTGCGGGGCGCTTTTTCCAAAACGGAAAAATCCCACTCTTCACTTGCGAGTTCCTTTTTCTTGCTCATTGCTCTGTTTTTAGTCGATTTCAGTCAAAGTTAGAACTACGTGAAAACATGCAGTCCAGTTCGGGGCGGGATTTATTGCGATTTATTCGCAGTCCGTCAACCCTGTAAACGATAAAAAAGTAGCATCATCCTGTAATTACACAAATACTTTTTTCTAATATCTCACTTGTTACTCAATCCGCTTGATTCCCCAACCGCTTGGCCGTAAACATTCCCACCGCCGTCTCGGCGACTGGGAGAAATGAACCTTCACGAATACCAAGCCAAGCAACTGCTCGTCCGCCACGGGGTCGAAGTCCCCGGGGGCCAACCCTGTACGACTGCCGACGAGGCACGCTCCATCGCCGAGGGGTTCTTCGCCGCCGGCCAAGAAATGGTCGTGCTCAAGATCCAAATCCATTCTGGCGGCCGCGGCAAAGGCGTGTTCAAAGACGGCTTCAAGGGCGGCGTGCACCTCTGCAAGTCAGCCGACGACGTCCATGAAAAAGCCAAGGCGATGCTCGGCAACACCATCGTCACCAAGCAGACCGGCGAGGCCGGCCGCAAGGTTCACACCCTGCTCGTCGCCACCGGCGAGAAGATTGTCGACGAGTTTTACCTCGCCGTGCTGCTCGACCGCGAAACCTCCCAGCCCCTCATCATGGCCAGCCGCGAGGGCGGCGTCGATATCGAGGAGGTCGCCGAGACCCACCCCGACGCCATCATCAAACTGAACGTCGATCCCCTGCTTGGCCTGCAAGCCTACCAAGCCCGCAACTTGGCCAAGGCGCTTGGCCTAAGCGGCAAGCTGATCCACTCCGGGGCCAAGCTCATCGCCGGCGTGTACAAAACGTGGTGGGAATGCGACGCCGAGATGGTCGAGATCAACCCACTCTGCATCGTCGAGAACCCGGACGGCTCCCAAAAAATCGCCGCCGTCGATGCCAAGATTTCCGTCGATGCCAACGCGCTGTACCGCCACAAGGACATCGCCGAGATGCGCGACCTCAACGAGGAAGCCGCACTCGAGGTCGAGGCCAGCAAGTTCGACCTCAACTACATCAAGCTCGACGGCTCCGTCGCCTGCCTCGTCAACGGCGCTGGCTTGGCCATGGCCACGATGGACGCCATCAAACATTACGGCGGCGACCCCGCAAACTTCCTCGACGTCGGCGGCAGCGCCTCGACGGAGCAAGTGACGGCGGCATTCCAGATCATCCTCAAGGATCCCAACGTCAAGGCGATCCTCGTCAACATTTTCGGCGGCATTATGAACTGCAACACCATCGCCGAAGGCGTCGTCGCAGCCGCCGAGGCCACCCAACTCAAGTTGCCGCTCGTCGTCCGGCTCGAGGGCAACAACGTCGTCGCCGGCCGCAAGACTCTCGCCGACTCCGGCCTCACTCTCATCGGCGCAGACAGCATGGCCGAGGCCGCGCAAAAAGTCGTCGCCGAGGCCGCCGCATAACCCCGACCCCGATTTCACAACACCATGGCAATTCTCGTCAAACCCGACACCAAACTCCTCGTCCAAGGCATCACCGGCAGCTTCGGTGGCCGCCACACAAAGCTTAGCATCGAGTACGGCACCCAAGTCGTCGCCGGCGTCACCCCCGGCAAAGCCGGCCAGAAATTTCAGGACACCGTCCCGATCTTCGACGGCGTCGCCGAGGCCGCCCGCGAAACCGGCGCAACCGCCTCCGCGATTTTCGTGCCGCCGCCCTTCGCCGCCGACGCCATCTTCGAGGCAGTCGATGCCGGACTCGAGTTGGTCGTCGCCATTACCGAAGGCATCCCCGTGCGCGACATGATCGAGGTCAAGGCTGCGATTGCGGGATCGGCCACCCGGCTCATCGGCCCGAACTGCCCCGGCGTCGTCACCCCCGGCACCGGCAAAGACTCCCACGGCGGCTGCCGCATCGGCATCTCCCCCGGCTACATCCACAAGGCGGGCGACATCGGCGTCGTCAGCCGCAGCGGCACTCTCACCTACGAGGCCGTTTGGCAACTCACCTGCAACGGCCTTGGCCAATCGACCTGCGTCGGCATCGGCGGCGACCCCGTCCCCGGCAGCACGCACCTCGACATCATTAAACTCTTCAACGACGACCCCGACACGCGCGGCATCATCATGATCGGCGAGATCGGCGGCTCCGCCGAAGAGGAAGCCGCCGAGTGGATCAAGGCAAACTGCAAAAAACCGGTCGCCGGATTCATCGCCGGAACCACCGCCCCCCCGGGCCGCCGCATGGGCCACGCCGGAGCCATCATCAGCGGCGGCAAAGGCACCGCCGAAGCCAAGATCGCCGCCATGGAAGCCGCCGGAATCAGCGTCGCCGAGACCCCCTCCCAAATGGCCGAAGCCCTGATCAAGATTCTCTAAAAAACCAAGCGCTTGGCCAAGCGCATCCCGGCTTTCGCGGCTTCGCGTGAGTTACTCAAGCCGACTTGGCCAGTTCTTCCTCGAAGTCGACGATCTCTTTTATTTGGGTGAGGAACCAGCGGTCGATTTTTGTGAGGTCGTACATCTCGTCGATGGTGAAGCCGGCTCGCAGTGCGTGCCGCAGGAAGAAGATTCGCTCGGCATTGGGCACGCTGAGTTTTTGCGTGATGACTTCGCGTGGCAGGATGTCGCGGTCGCCGTACACGTCTTGGCCGATGCGCCACGGCTTGCCGTCGCCACCCAAACCGGACCGGCCGACCTCGAGCGAGCGCAGCGCCTTTTGCAGCGACTCCTTGAATGTGCGGCCGATGGCCATCGCCTCGCCAACCGATTTCATCTGCGTGTTCAGCGTCGGGTCGGCGTCGGGGAATTTCTCGAACGCGAACCTCGGCACCTTCACGACGACGTAGTCGATGGTCGGCTCGAAGCAGGCCGGTGTCTCGCGGGTGATGTCGTTGCGAATCTCCTCGAGCAAATAACCGACGGCGAGCTTGGCCGCGAACTTCGCGATCGGGAAGCCGGTCGCCTTCGACGCCAGCGCCGAGGAGCGCGACACGCGCGGGTTCATCTCGATGATCGTCAGCCGCCCGTTGTCCGGGTTGACCGCGAACTGGATGTTCGAGCCGCCGGTCTCGACGCCGATCTCGCGGATCACCGCGAACGACGCGTCGCGCATGATTTGATATTCCTTGTCGCTCAGAGTCTGCGTCGGCGCCACGGTGATCGAGTCGCCGGTGTGCACGCCCATCGGGTCGAGGTTTTCGATCGAGCAGATGATGACGCAGTTGTCGGCGCGGTCGCGCATGACCTCCATCTCGAATTCCTTCCAGCCGAGCAGCGACTCCTCGACGAGCACCTCGGTGACCGGCGACAAGTCGAGGCCGCGCTTGATCATTTCCTCGAACTCGTCTCGGTTGTACGCGATGCCGCTGCCGGTGCCGCCGAGCGTATAAGCCGGCCGGATGATGAGCGGGAGTTTCCCGATCTCATCGGCAATCTCCAGCGCCTCATCGAGCGTGTGCGCCACGCCGCTGGACGGCACGTCGAGGCCGATCCGGATCATAGCATCCTTGAAAAGCTGACGATCTTCACCGCGCTCGATCGCCTCGGCGTTGGCCCCGATCATCTCGATGCCCAAGCGCTCGAGCACGCCGTCGCGGTGCAGCGACATCGCGATGTTGAGCGCCGTTTGCCCGCCGAGCGTCGGCAGCAAAACGAGCTTCCCGCCCGCGCCGCCCTGCTCGATCGCGTCGAGTTCGCGGACGATGATTTTCTCGACGCACTCCGGAGTGATCGGCTCGATGTACGTGCGATCGGCAAACTCCGGGTCGGTCATGATGGTGGCCGGGTTGGAGTTCACGAGCACGACGCGGTAGCCCTCCTCCTTGAGGGCCTTGCACGCTTGCGTGCCGGAGTAGTCGAACTCGCAGGCCTGCCCGATGATGATCGGGCCGGCGCCGATGATTAAAACTGTGTTGATGTCAGTGCGCTTCGGCATCCAAGTGGCGGCACCGTAAACCAAGCCGCGCCCGCCGTCGAATCTTCACACAAATTACCGGGTCAGGCAGTTTTACGGAGTGATTGGCCGAGCAGGAAACCCAGCCATGTGCCGAGCAGGCACAGCGCGACCGACAGCAGCATATTCCCACCGGCCTTGAGCCAGGCCTGTTGGTTCATCAACTCAAGCGTCTGCAGGCTGAAGGTGGAAAACGTCGTGAAGCCGCCGCAGAAACCGACCATCAAAAACAACCCCGCCGGCCGGCTTTTTTGCTCCGCATCGAACAGCCCGGCGCAAATGCCGATGACCAGCGAGCCGAGCACGTTGGCCAGCAGCGTGCCGTACGGGAAGGCATCGAACCTCGCCAGCGCCTGCCCAATGCCAAACCGCCCCACGCTGCCCAGCGCGCCACCCAATGCCACCATCAACCAAGTCATCGCGGCACCGACTATAACAACTGCTCCCGCAGAAGCATCTCCCGAATTTCGTCCGCGCCCGCGCCGAGCTTGGCCGCCGCCGAGAACAGGTCACCGGTCGCGACCGGATACCAGTTGCGCTTGGCCGGGTCGGCCAGCCCGGCGACGTTGAACGGCTTGATGATTTCGCGGATGCGCGCCAACACCTCGTCGCGCTTGGCCAAGCGGACAACCGACTCGCAAATCTCGCGCGTCGCCGGGCCGAACTCCGGATGCTCGCAAAGCAAAAACGACTCCGCCAACTCCGGCTTGCCCAAGCGATGCGCCGTCTCCGAAAAACTCACCGACGCGAAGTAAATCTGCGTGAGCGCCGCGAACAACTCAAAGTCGCCCATGCTCGCGTACAGCGCGCCGACAAGCCGCGACACTTGGCCCAGCTCAGTCGCTGTTCGACGCTCGTAATCAGCCATGTCGATCCCGCCGCCGAGCAGCTTGGCCAAGCGCTGAATGCCGAGCAGCGTCAGCGGGAAACCACTCGACAACAGCGGGTCCACAAACCCCGCCGACGACGGCAACATCGCCCAGCGTGCGCCGGTGATTTGCCCGCTGCAAAACGACAGCTCCGGCGCGAACACAAACCCGCCCACCGGCTCGGCGGCGGCGAACTGTTTGGCCAGCGTCGGCAACTTGGCCAAGAGCCGTTGCCAGCCGAGCGCGCCCTCGGCCAAGCCCAACTCGACGGCGCGCTCGCCCGTTGCCGCCACCCCCGCGCTGGTGATGCCGTTGTTGAATTTCAGCACCCAAACCCAGCCGCCATCGAACACGTGATGCACCGCCGCCGACTCCACCGGGTACGGCGCGTCCGCCGGGCTTGGCCAAGCGCCGACGTTTTTGAAATGCGCGAACAACCCGCTCGTCGCCGGCATCAGCGGCAACTCGCGCTTGGCCAAGCCGAGCGTGCGATGCAGCCAACCGCGAGGCCCGGTGGCATCGATCACGAAGCCGGCGTGAAACCGCACCGGCCCGCCGTTTCGCCGGCCGCCAAGCGTCACGCCGTCCGGTTGCTCGTCAAAACTAGTCAGCTCGGTTTGGTCGAAATACTCGACGCCGAGCCGCTGTGCCTCGTTGACCAAGTGGTGATCGAAGTCGGCGCGAAACCAATGCGTGTCGGCGACCTCGGCGCGAGGGCTGGCGGCGACGAGCAGTTGGTTTCGCCGCTGCTCATCGTCGCTGAAAGCTTGGCCAAGCGCGTGATGAAAAAAGGAAAAACCGCGCTTGAGGCCGCAGCCGATTTCCGGGTGTTCGCGCTGCCAGTCGCCCCAGCGGCGAAACGGCAAAAGCCGCGGCAGGTCGTGTTCCTCGGCGAGTTGCTGCAACAGCAGATTGGCCAACGGCGTGGACGACTCGCCGATCGCGAACCGCGGATGCGAACCGCGCTCAATCAGCACAACCGACCGACCCAGCCGCCGCGCCACCATCGCCATCAACGCCCCGCCAAAACCAGCGCCGACGATCGCAATGTCCGCTTCTTTCTGCATTTGTACTTTTACGAACCCAGCCCCAACAATACCGAGTCAAACCATATCCCCTCTCCCAGCGGGAGAGGGTTAGGGAGAGGGAGAAAACACATCAACACAAACCGCATCAGGCTGAACTTTCCAGAGCAACGCTTTTGTCCGAGCAGTTTCGAGTTGGCGTATGTTTGTTCATTTCCGCAACCGCTCTCCCTCTCCCTGCCCTCTCCCGCTGGGAGAGGGTGTTTGCTGGGAGTTTTTCGGCATCCGGCGTGTGAGAGCGTCCCAAATCATCCTCCGCACCATCTCTTTGTCCGTCCGAATCCGACTGTTCCAAATCCGCAAGACCTCAATTCCCCGTTCCTCCAACCAATCGTCGCGAAGCTGATCCTGTTTTTGTCTTTCGGGATATCCATGCCCCGAACCATCCAGTTCAATCGCCAACTTGGCTTCGTTGCAAAAGAAATCGAGCACGTAGTGCCCAACGGGATGCTGCCGTCGAAACTTGAATTCTGAAAACCGCTTTGCCCGGAGCCAACTCCACACTTCATTCTCAGCCCAAGTTTTGTTTTGGCGCAACGCCTTTGCCCGGGCGGTTTGAGTTGGAGATTGTTTGTTCATTTTCGCGACCGCTCTCCCTCACCCTACCCTCGCCAGTTGGGAGAGGGAATACTTGATCCTGCGTCTGGTTTTGTATTGGGAAAGTGAATGCGCGTTGCGCTTGGGCGGGCGGGGGGATAGCGTTCGCGACCGCATGATTCAACTGACTCGCACCGTTTTTTTCGTCACCGTTTTTTCTCTCACGCTCGCGCTTGGCCAAGGGGCCGGGGCGGAGGCCAACCGCAACGTGAATTTGCGCGGCGGACTGCAGAACTCGCGCATCCGGTTTGAGCAAAAACAGACCGGGCGCGTCGCGTTCATCGGCGGGTCGATCACGCAGATGAACGGCTACCGGCCGATGGTCAGCGACTGGCTGCAGGCACGGTATCCCGACACCCAGTTTGAATTCATCAACGCCGGGATCTCTTCGACCGACTCGCAGACGGGGGCGTTCCGGCTCGGCGACCATGTGCTGGCCAAGGGGCGGATCGACCTGTTGTTCGTAGAATTCGCGGTGAACGACGATCAGGACGCGCGGCTCTCTCGGCGCGGCTGCATCCTCGGCATGGAGGGCATCATCCGGCAGATGCGGCTCCGGCAGCCGTTGTGCGATCTTGTGGTGACGCATTTCGTCAACCCGCCGATGCTCGAACAGATCCAGTCCGGCAACGTGCCGCCATCGATCGAGGCGCACGAGGGTGTGCTGCGGCATTACAACGTGTCGTCGGTGTATCTGGCGCGCGAGGTGGCCGACCGCATCGCCGCCGGCAAATTGACGTGGGCGCAGTACGGCGGCACGCACCCGAAGCGCGCTGGCAACGCGGTGGCAGCCGAGTTAATCGGCGGGTTGCTGGATCGCCGCTGGGCCAAGCCGTTGCCGGCGAATGTGGCCAAGGGCGCGGCGCTGCTCCCGGCCAAGCCGCTCGATGCGGGGAGTTTTT
>Ga0208879_1000876_pt1 | contig 29845 bp, 34 predicted proteins | sample Knorr_S15_td_Bot_FD_185605 | JGI IMG/M metagenome (GOLD analysis project Ga0208879, IMG submission 185605) | Marine microbial communities from Southern Atlantic Ocean transect - Knorr_S15_td_Bottom_ad_5009_LV_A (SPAdes) (version 2) | ecosystem: Environmental > Aquatic > Marine > Oceanic | place...
CTGGAGAAAAGACATTTAAAATCAGGGATGTAAAATATATTTAGTTTTTAGCCTAATTTTAGAATATTTTTAATTTCTTTTTTATCAATAATAAAATCATTATCTATCCAAGATTGCTCTAACTTTTTTAAAGCCAAACCAAGTTCTTTGCTTTCAGAAAAATTATATTTTAATTTTAAATAATCTGCTGTAATCGGAAAAACTGGCAATCTTAATTTATCCAAAAAGGAAATGCATTTTTCAGCTGTGTTAACATCTATTTCTTCTGATACAAAGGCTGAAAAAACTAACAAGTCAATAATTTCTGCTGTATTATCTAAATAAGCTAATTTAACTAATTTTTGTTCATCTAATAATTCTTTGAAATTAATTTTTTTATATTTATTAAGTAAAAATAAAATTCTGTTTTTATCTCGATTTGAAAATTTAAATTTATATAAAAAAAATTCACAATCATCTGAATTATCAATTAATAAAATTGAGAAAATCAAAGGGATATCAAGCCTACTAAAAATCTTATTGGGTATATTTTGTATAACTTTTAAACGATCGTAATGCCTTAATTGTGGAAAAATGGTCAAAATTACCGAACAAGAAAACTCATCGTTAAATAACTCGTAAAAATTATTCAAATTTAAAATTTTGAAAAGTTCATCAAGAATTCTTTCTTTTGAAATTTTCCTTATTCCATTTAAATTCTTTTTGATAGCTTGAATAATTTCAATATCATGTTGATGATTACTGTACTGAGTATAAAATCTAAAATATCTTAGAATTCTTAAATAGTCTTCTCTAATTCTTTTATTGGGATCACCAATAAATTTGACAATTCCATTTTTTAAATCTTTTAAACCATCTAAGGGATCGTATATTGCACCTTTTAAATCTGAATAAATTGCATTAATTGTAAAATCTCTTCTTTTAGCATCCATTTCCCAATCTGAAATAAATTCAACATTTGCATGTCTGCCATCAGTGGACACATCTTTTCTTAAAGTAGTTATTTCAAATTTTATCTCATTAATTACAACAGTAATTGTTCCATGTGCTATGCCTGTTTCTATGAATTTTATATTGTTTTCTCTAAGAATATTTTTTAATTCATCAGGACTTAAATTTGTTGCAATATCAATATCATTGACTGACTCTTTATTTAAAAGTTTTCTTACACATCCTCCTACGAACATTAATTTATTACTTTTATCTTGATTTTCTAAAGCTGAAAAAATTGATTTTGCCTCTTTAAAATTTTTTAAATCTTGTAAATTTTTTAAATCTTGTAAATTTTTTATGATTTCTAAAGAGCTAGATTCTTTCTTAAAAGAAATATATGATTTAAATTTATCAAGCATAAATGGCTGGGGCGCTAGGATTCGAACCTAGGATCGCGGTACCAAAAACCGCTGCCTTACCGCTTGGCTACGCCCCAAAATACGTTTTGATATAACATAAAAACTTTATATTATATAGTCTCTGCTTTTTCACACCAATAATTTGGAAATTTTTTTATTATATTTTTTTTAGCTTTTTGAGCACTTTTCAAATTTTTAAAATATCCTACACACGTTGAGCCAGAACCAGTTAACCTTGAAAAGATACAATTTTCCTGCTCTTTTATAAAAGTATTAAGATTTTTTATCTTCGGATACAGTTTGAAAACTACCTGTTCAAGGTCATTTCTGTCTAATTTAATATTATTTAAACCAAATAGTTTTTGAAAATTTGAATTAATTTTTTTTTGATAAGAATTAGAGAATTGTTTGTTCTTTGAATAAATATCCTTAGATAAACATTTTATTCCTGGATTAGCCAGTACAACATGTAATTTTAATTTACCTTTGAATCTTTTTAGATATTTTTTATCTCCCATCAAAAAAGTATTTCTAATTTCAAATCCTAGTGAAACATCTGATCCTATTTTGTTTGCAATTTTATATAATTTTCTTTGATTTATATTAAGTTTATAAGTTGACAAAAAGAATTTTATTAATGCAGCTGAATTCATTGAACCTCCACCAAGTCCGGCACTATGTGGTATATTTTTCTTAATATAAATTTTAAACTTTTTTTTTTTTAGATAATTATTTTTTCTTAAAAGATTTAGTGTCTTTGAGATAGTATTGTTTTTTAAATTAATATTATGTTTAAACTTACCGTAAAATTTTATTTGATCTTGTTCCGAATTAATTTCTTTAATTTTAATAATATCAAATAAATTGACAAAAGTTACTATAGATTGAATTTTATGTAGTCCGGTACGTAATTTTTTAATTACTCTTAATGATAGGTTTATTTTGCAAAATGAATAAATAAGAAATGTTTTCATCTCTTATTTAAGAATGATCTTGAATACCAAAAATTAATTTTTCTTTAATTTTGTCTTTTACTTCATTTTCTGTAGTTTCAAGATTTAAAACATAGTTCCAAAAATAATTTGCCTGTAAATTCTTATTTAATTTCCATAGTATATCTGCGTAATGATCATTAACTATGGGATCTAAGGGCATAAGTTTAACCGCCTTTTGTAAAAGCTTTTCTGCTTCTTCATATCTTCCAGTCAAATACATGCCCCACCCCAGTGAGTCTATAATATATGGATCTTCTCTTTTTTTGTTAAATGCCACTTCTAACATCTCCACAGATTTATCTAGATTAATGTTTCTTTCAAGCCATGAGTAAGCTAAATAATTTAATACATAAGGTTCTCCTGGAACTAAACTTAATGATTGAATTAAATCGTCTTCAGACTTTTTCCACAATTTCAATCTTTCATAGCTCATCCCTCTTCTATGTAAAATTTTAGAATATAATGAGTGGTCATTGCTAATATTATTTAAAACCTTGGTATAATATTTAATGGAATCTTCATATTTTTCAAAATCTTTGTAAAAATTTGCTAAATCATAATAATTTTTAATAGTAGGATTTTCTAATTCGTTAAAACTTTTATTTAAAAAGTTGATCGCAGATTCATTGTTTTCTATTTTGCTCTTTATCTGTACAAGACTTTTTTTAGCATGCCAACCATATATTGGATTTTTAGAATCGAATTTTAAATAAATTTTTTTTGAATTTTGATAATCTTTTAAGTGAAAGTAATTTTCCGCTAATAGTACATTATTAAATATAAAATCAGAGTTGAGATAAAGAGATAAATTCAAATAAAAATTTGAAAGTGCATAATTTTCTTCCCTAGAATATAAATTGGCTATTAAATAAAAAAACTCACTAATTAAATGATTGGGATTTCTACAATCAAATATTTTCTTAACCTTATTAGTTTTTCCTTTTTTAAACCATAATCTGGTTTGAGCTAAAAGTAAGTTAGTATCTAATATGTCGTTATCCCTTTCTAAGATTTTTAGAGCTTCGTTTTTACGATTTTTTGATACAAGAAAATTAACATAAAAAAAATTGTACCTTGTAAAATTTAATGTGTTGGGATTAATTAATTCTAAAAACCCTGAGTCAATTTTCTTGTTATCAAGGTAACAATTTGCAAAAGCATCATTGATTAGTGCAAAATTTTTATAATTTTCTGGAATAATATTAAATACAGTTTTGTAATCATGTAACTGATTTTCAAATACTTTAATATAACTCAAAAGTGATTGCGCAATTAATTTTTCAAAATTAGAATATTTTCTAGTTTGAATAATTAAATTAAAGTAGCTTTCAGACTTTGTATAATTTTTTTCTAAGAAATAATTAATGCCTAACAATAAATTAGCATTAAAAAAATTTAAATTTTTTTTTCTTATTTTTTTTAAATATAAAAATAATTCTGAAAATTTTTGTGTTTGCACTAGTGTAAAAACCAGTTCGCGATTATACTGATCATGAGTATTTTTTAAGTGATTTAAGTTATTGAAATATTTTAGAGCTAATTTATTATTATTATTATTAGATGCAATTATTCCTGAAAAATAATTAGAAATACTTTTTTTAGAATATAATATCTTTTGATTCGATGAATGTGCATTAAAATTTGAAAGAAAACTAAAAAAGATCAGGATATAAATAAAAATTTTTGATAAACTTGAATACATAAAACATTATAATTTACGATGAATAAAAAAATAAATCAAAAAATCCTTTCGCTTATTGAATATTATAATTTGTTAAATATAGATTTGTTAATAAATAATTCTCCTATAAATCGATTTAATAACAATGAGAAATTATCAAATAGTCTAAGAAAATCACAGCAACTTGAAGAATTAAAAAAAATGATTGGATCAATAAAAAACTGTGAATTAAAGAATTCAGCAAATAAAATGGTCTTTTCTGATGGAAATATTAATTCCAAGATTATGCTTATAGGTGAAGGACCTGGTGCTCAAGAAGATCAAGAAGGTTTACCTTTTGTGGGGCGTGCGGGAAAACTGTTAGATAAAATGTTAGAAGCAATAAATTTGAATAGAAAAAAAGTATATATATCAAATGTAGTAAACTATCGACCACCCAAAAATAGAAGACCCACTGATAAGGAAATTGAGAGATATTACCCTTTTTTAAAATTGCATATAGAAATAATTAATCCAAAAATCCTCGTGCTTTTAGGTAGCACAGCACTTAATGCTATTATAGGAAATGAGAAAGTAATTTCAAAAGTAAGAGGGAAATGGCTGGAAAAAAAAATTGGAAATTGTGATCCATATATAATAACATCTTTTCATCCTGCTTTTTTAATGAGACAACCTGATCAAAAAAAATTAGCCTGGATCGATTTAAAGTTAATAAGAGAAAAAATGAAGCAACTAAATTTTTAATCTTATAAGTAAAATTTTTTGAATAAAAATAAATTAATTGCTGGGGTTGATGAAGTAGGTAGAGGTAGTTGGATTGGACCTGTTTTTTCAGCAGCAGTAATATTAAAAAAAAATATCAATAAAAATTTACTTAAAGACTCAAAAAAAATTTCGGCTAAAGAAAGAAAACAATTAGCAAATTATATAAAAAAAAATTCTATTTATTCCATAGGCAAAGCTTCAATAAAAGAAATAGATAAATTGAATATTTTGCAAGCAACCTTACTTTCTATGAAAAGGGCTATAAATAATTTAAAACACAAACCAAATATAATTTTTATTGATGGGACACATGCGCCAAAAAATACGAGTTATCATTTCAAAACTATAATTCGAGGAGATGAAAAAATTCCTGCTATTTCAGCTGCTTCGATTATCGCTAAAGTGGCAAGAGACAGATACATAACAAGATTAGCAAAAAATTACACATACTACGGCTGGCATACTAATTTTGGATATGGAACAAAAAAACATCTAAAAGCGATTAATAAATTTGGTGTCACCATTCATCATAGAAAATCTTTTAAGCCGATGTACAACATCTTGTTAAGCAAAAAAAAATAGACACAATTTAACCAAATAATTTTCAATCGTAAGTTGACCCGGACTCTTGTTTGAAGTCTAATTATTCACGTGAAATCATCATGGGTATAGAGCAATTTAAAAATCAAATTTTGAACGGAAATTGTATTGATGAATTAAAAAAAATCCCTGATGAAAGCTTTGATTTAATTTTTGCAGATCCTCCTTACAATTTGCAAATAGGAAAAGAATTAAAAAGACCTGATAACAGCAAAGTTAATGGTGTTAACGATAAGTGGGATCAATTCAAAAGTTTTGTGCAGTATGATAAATTTTGTAAAGATTGGTTAAATGAATGCAAAAGAGTCCTAAAAGAAAATGGTACCATTTGGGTAATTGGATCGTACCATAATATTTTTCGGATGGGCTATCACATTCAAAATATAGGCTACTGGATACTTAACGATGTTATATGGAAAAAAAATAATCCTATGCCAAACTTTAAAGGTACAAGATTTACCAACGCTCACGAAACATTAATTTGGGCTTCAAAAAACAAAAATTCAAAATACACATTTAATTATCAATCTCTCAAGTGTTTAAATGATGACTTACAGATGAGATCTGATTGGACCTTACCCATTTGTAATGGTAGTGAAAGAATAAAAAAAGGTGGAAAAAAAGTTCATTCAACACAAAAACCTGAGTCTCTATTATATAGGGTTTTATTAGCTTCAACAAATAAGGATGACTTGATACTAGACCCATTTTTAGGAACTGGGACAACAGTTGTTGTTGCAAAAAAGATTGGCAGAAATTATTTTGGAATTGAAAAAGAAAAAAAATATTTTAATGTCGCAAAACAGAGACTAAAAAAAACAATAAAGATAGAAGATCATTATCTCGATACTATTAAAAATAATAAATCTAAACCTCGAATACCGTTCGGGTCATTGATTGAAATGGGAATTATTGCACCAGGAATGCAAATATTTGATCCAAAGAAAAAAATAAATGCAAAAATTATGGCTGATGGAAGCATTAAATGTAATGGATCGGAAGGATCAATACACAAAGTTGCTGCAAAAATTATTGGTGCTGAAAGTTGCAATGGATGGACATATTGGCATTACAATTTGGGTGGAGCATTTGTTCCCATAGATAATCTTAGACAAAGATTAATTTCTAAAAACGCCTTAGGTTAATAACTTATTTTCATACATATAATTTTTTTACTTTATTAAAAATTATTTTTGTAAACGACGGTATAAATGTAACATTTGGCCTATCTATAGAATACCAAGTGAATCTTTTTGGTTTATTTATTGTAAATTTATAAAACAAATTAATATTCATTTTAATATTTGAAATATTATTTTTATAATTACATAAATATTTCCATCCTTTTATTTTTAAATTGTTATTTGAAATTACCATTTGAACTTCTGGCATTTTAAAATTAGTTAAAAAACTCATATTTTTATTTTTAGCTAGAGCAATTTTTTTATTTTTTTTATTTAAATAACAAAAAATATTAAATTTTTTTTCTTTAAAATAGTATTTCTTCTTCTTCGAAATATAAATTTTTTTATTATAAAATTTACAATAATTTTTTAAATTACAAATTCTACATAACGGATTTTGAGGTTTGCAAACTACAGCACCAAATTCCATTAAAGCTTCGGCTAAATCCGCATTTCTATCTGTATTAGATAGTTTATTTGTAATTTTTTTAATTTCATTATCAAAATTTTGACTACTTACATTTGTTAAAAATAATCGTGAAAAAACCCTCTTTACATTTCCATCAATTGGAATACACGGTTTGTTATGAACTAATGCGGATAATGAATTGGCTGTATATTCTCCTACTCCGGGCAATTTTATAATTTCTGCAAATTTTTTTGGAATTTTACCATTATAGTTTTTAATTAAAATCTTAGCAGTTTTATGTAAATTTCCTGCTCTTCTATAATATCCCAGACCTTCCCAAAGCTTTAAAACTTTTTTTTCATTACTTGTGGATAAAGTTTTTAAATTTGGAATTTTTGTAACAAATTTTGTAAAATATGGAATTACAGTTTTAACTTGTGTTTGCTGCAACATAAATTCACTTACAAGTACATAGTATTCTTTTTTGTTTTTTGGTGTTTTGATCCTCCAAGGCAAAATTCTTTTGTTATTATCGTACCAATAAAGTATTTTTTTTGGTAAAAGTGACACAAGTCCATGCATATAAAAAACAATATAAAGCAAAAGAGGTTTTATATTCAAGGTTTACGATCATTTAAAAATTCTTTGCCAAAAAACGTAAAAAAAATCTTAAACAAGAAAGGTTTTGTTTACTCTGAAATATTAAACAGATGGAATTATTTAGTGGGTAATGAAATATCAAAAGTATCTTTCCCAAAAGCATTTAAACCTAGTGGAAAAAATGCCCCAGGCACTTTAATTATAAGCGTGCAAAGAGGAAATGAAGTTAATATAGAATTTAGTAAAAACACCATCATAGAAAAGATTAATGGTTTTTTTGGTTATAAAATTATCAATAATGTCCGTTTAGAAACATTTAATAATTTAAAAGAAAATATTAATAAAAAAAAAATATATATTTCCACAAATACCTCAGAGAAATTTAAAGATTCTCTAAAATCTTTAAATAATAAAAAAATAAAAAAATCTTTAATGGAATTAATAAACATAATTCAAAAATGAAAAAAATAATTTATATTCTGCTATTTTTTTTTTTAAGTATAAATTCTTTTGCTGGTGAAAATTATAAATTAAGTGATATTACCGAAGGCAATGAAAATGCAAAAATTAAGATTTATTCTTATGAATCTTTAACTTGTCCACATTGTGCTGCCTTTCATGCTAAAATTTATCCCCTTCTTAAAAAAGATTATATAGATACAGGAATCGCAAAAATATATTTTAAACATTTCCCTCTAGATTTGGCTTCACTCAATGCTTCAAAAATCGCCCAATGTGTAAATAAAGAAAAAAGAATTTCTTTTTTAGAGCACTTATATAAAACACAAGAAAGTTGGATAAAGGGTACAAAAATAGAAGATATAAATCAAAATCTCAAAAAATCTGTGAAACAATTTGGTCTTAATGAAGACGATTTTGATAAATGTTTAGCTTTTGAAGACGTAGAAAATTATATATTAAATAGTAAAATTGAAGCAATACAAAAATTTAAAATAAAATCTACACCAACATTGGTTATAAATGATGAACCATTTAAAGGTACACTTGAATACAAAAGTATAAAAAAAATGCTTGAAAAATTAATATAATAAGATTTATGGAATTTAAAAAAATTCAATTAACAGGTTTTAAATCATTTATCGAAAAGACAACTTTCTTAATCGAAAACGGTCTAACAGGAATTGTGGGTCCCAACGGCTGTGGTAAATCAAATATTGTAGAAGCTTTAAGATGGTGTATGGGAGAAACCTCCGCAAAAAGCATACGAGGTTCAGGGATGGAAGATGTTATTTTTTCTGGCACCGCTAATAAACCCTCAAAAAATATTGCTGAGGTAATTATTAGTTTGGGAAACACTGAGAAAGATGGACCAATACAATTTAGGGATCTTGAAAAAATTGATGTAAAGAGAAGAATTGAAAAAGACAAAGGTTCTAAATATTTTATTAATGAAAAAGAAGTTCGAGCAAGAGATGCTCAAACATTTTTTGCAGATCTATCTACCGGAGCACACTCACCTTCGATTATTGGTCAAGGAAGAATCGGGGCACTTGTAACCGCAAAACCATCAGATCGAAGAGCTATTTTAGAGGAGGCCGCTGGAATATCGGGAATGCACGCAAGAAGACATGAGTCTGAATTAAGACTGAATTCAGCAGAAAATAATTTAAAAAGATCAGATGAACTAAGAAGACAACAAGAAAAACAATTGGAAAATTTAAAGAAACAGGCAAAAGAAGCAACAAAGTATAAAATGATTTCAGAAGAAATTAAAAAATTTGAAGCAGGCCTTTACTATTTAAAATTACAGAATATTGAAAATGATATTAAATTAGAAAATGAAAATATTAGTGAATATGATGATGAAGTAAGTGGATTAACGATTGAGCTAAACCATTGTACTGAACTACTGGAAAAAGAAAACTTAAAATTGAAACCCTTGAGAGACGAAAATATTGAAATACTATCCAAATTACAGAGACTAAATTTAGAAATAAAAAATCTAGAAGAACAAGAAATTAGAATCAAAGGTGAGAAAGATAGCTTAATTGATTCTGAAAAAACATTAGAAATTGATATAGATAGAGAAAAAGGAATAATAATTGACGCTTCATCGAATGAAAAGAGACTAAAAGAAGAAAAAAAAGATTTAATTGATATCGAAACAAAATATTATGAGCTTGAGAAGCAAACTAGCCAGGATTTAAACATAGCAACGGAAAACCTTAAAATTGAGCAAGAAAAGCTCGAAAAAACCTCTCAAGAATTGGTTATAAATTCTGGTTCAAAAGAAAATTTAGAAATCATAAAAAACTCTCTATCAGATTTAGAGAAATGCCAAAAATGTATGAAAGAAGGCAATATTGATGAATCATCTAACTTAATAAATAAGACAATGAGTAGCTTGAAAATATTGGTTTCAAAATTTAAAAACGAAACAAATAACCAAATATTAGAGGAACTAAATAAATTAAATCACAAAATAAAAATTTCACAGGAAAGTTACGCTGCAGCATATAGTAAAAATCAAACAATAAAAGCTGACTCAATAAAAAGACAAGAGAGAATAAAAAATATCGATGAAGAAATTAAGAATTGGAAGAATTTGAATTCTAATTCAGAAAAAATGATGAATGAATTAAAAACAAGAAAAGAAAAGATTGCTCAAAATTTAATTAATTTAGAAAAACTGCCTGAAAATATTGCAGTTGAAAAAGGTCAGACTTTACAATTGATTAAAACAACAGAACAAGAAAAATTAAAGGTTGAGGAAGAAACAAATAAAGCTGAAGTCATTTATGAAGACCACAATAAAAAGCTAAAAACTGTGCAAGAAAAAACTATGCTTGCAAGAGAGAAAAGAGCTAGTGCTTCTGCTAAGACGGAGGGCCTACAAAACAGAAAAAAAGATTTGCTGGAACATATTGAAAGCGATCTTAAACTTAATGAATCCAACTTGTTTAATTCATCTAATTTACTTGGAAAAGATGCTCTTCTAGAGGTTTTGGAACAAGAGGAAGCTTTGGATGCAAAAAAAAGAGAAAGAGATAAACTTGGTTCAGTAAATTTGAGAGCAGATGAAGAGACAAAACAGTCTAAAATGGAAATCACCAAAATACAAAAAGACCGAGAAGATTTAGTCTCGGCAATAATTAAATTAAAAGCAAGTATTAATGAGCTAAATCAAAAAGGAAGAGAAAGATTAATTGAAGCTTTTGAAAAGGTAAATAGAAAATTTAACGAGGTATACACAAAATTATTTAATGGAGGAAATGCTACATTGGAATTAGTAGACTCCGAAGATCCTTTAGAAGCTGGTTTAGAAATGCTAGTAAGTCCTCCAGGTAAAAGATTGCAATCAATAACTCTTCTTTCAGGAGGAGAGCAAGCACTAACTGCTTTATCATTAATTTTTGCAGTTTTTTTAACTAACCCAGCGCCAATATGCTTTTTGGATGAAGTCGATGCACCCTTAGATGATGCCAATGTAACAAGGTTCTGTAATTTACTCGAGGAATTAGTAAAAATAACTCGCACGAAATTTATTATTGTTACACATCATGCTTTAACCATGTCAAAAATGGATAGATTGTATGGTATAACAATGCCTGAAAAGGGAGTTAGCCAGTTGGTTGCAGTCGATCTTGAAAAAGCGGAAGAATTGGTTGCATAAATTTTACTCAAATGAAAAAATTTGACACATTGAGTACTCGCCTAAAAATTGCAAAAAAAAAAGCTAATAAAAACTCCTTTACTAACAATAAAAAGAATGCTTCGTCTTTAGGTGCGGCCCTAAAATTAAGCACTGAAATGGTTGCGGCTGTTTTTGTGGGCTCAATAATAGGGTTTATTTTAGACAATTGGTTTGATAGTAAACCTTGGTTAACAATAATATTTTTTTTTGTCGGCGCTACAGCTGGCATTTTAAATGTCTTTAGAACAGCAAAACTAATGCAGAAAAATAACGATTAAGAAAAATTGAGAAAATAATAATGTCAACAAATCCAATGCATCAATTCAATGTTTATAGAATTGGTCCTGAAATAAGTCTTGGAAATGTTGATATATCGTTTACGAACGCAAGTTTATTTATGATTATAAGTGCGTTGGCAATAATTAGTGTGTTTTTTGTAGGAACTAAAAGAAAGACTATAGTGCCTACAAAAATACAATTACTTACAGAACTTAGTTATACCTTCGTGTCCAAAATGATAAGTGATACTGCTGGATCAAAAGCAAAACCCTATTTTCCGTTTATTTTTAGCTTATTTATGTTTGTATTATTCTGCAATATGCTTGGAATGTTGCCCTATAGCTTCACGGTTACAAGCCATATCATTGTAACTTTTGCATTAGCAGCTGTTGTTTTCATAGGAGTAACAATTATAGGATTTGCTAATCATGGGGTAGGATATCTTAAATTATTTATTCCAAGCGGAGTTCCTGTAGTTTTATTACCTCTGATAGTTATAATAGAAATTATCTCTTACTTGGCCAGACCTGTGAGTTTATCGGTGCGATTATTTGCAAATATGATGGCAGGTCACACAATGTTAAAAGTTTTTGGAGGTTTCGTAATTAGTCTTGGAATAATAGGTGGTTGGTTACCACTTAGTTTTACAGTTGCACTAACTGGTCTGGAAATATTAATAGCTTTCCTTCAGGCTTATGTTTTTGCAATTTTAACCTGCATCTATTTAAGTGATGCACTTAATTTAAATCATTAAATTAAAAAGAAAGGAGAAAATATGGAGTTAGAAGCAGCAAAAATGATTGGAGCCGGTCTTGCAGCGATTGCGTTGGCAGGAGCTGGGGTTGGCATAGGAATTATTTTTGGAAATTATTTGTCGGGAGCTATGCGTAATCCCTCTGCAGCACAGAAACAATTTCCAAACTTGCTTTTAGGTTTTGCTTTAGCAGAAGCTACTGGATTGTTTGGCTTGGTTATTGCATTGATAATCTTGTTTGCATTTTAAGTTTTAATTAATGGTTCGAAATTATTTAAAATTTATTGGATTTTTTACTCTTTTATCGAGTGAGTGTTTTGGAGCTGAGGGAGGTATGCCTCAGCTTAATCCAGATTATTGGGTATCCCAAATTTTTTGGGTAATACTGATTTTTGGAACACTATATGTAATTTTATGGAGAATTATTTTGCCAAAAATTAATGTAAACTTAGAAAATAGAAAATCTCAAATTTTAACCGACTTAGATGATGCTCAAAAATTCGAAGATCAATCTAAAGAAAAACTCTCCGAATACAATCAAATTCTTAATCAAGCAAAACAAGAGGCAAAAAAAATTTTAGATGGAACAAGAAAAAAAATCAACCGTGATATTGAAAGCAAAAAAAATCAATTTAATTTAGAAATTAAGAAAGAAATTGAAAAAGCTGAAAAAGAAATTAAAATAATAAAATTATCTTCAATAGAAGATATTAATAAAATTGCTATTGAAACATCTTCAGAAATTATCAGAAAAATAATAGGCACTGAAGTTAACGCCAGTAGCGTTTTCGCTATTGTTAAAGATATTTCAAAAAAAGAAATTACAAAATATATATGATAATTGATGCAACATTTTGGGTAGCTATTGCTTTCATAATATTTATTGCAGGATTAGTTTATTTAAAAGTTCCTCAAAAAATTAATTCTTTGTTGAACAATATGATAGAGAACATTAAAAATGAACTAAATGAAGCTGAAAAATTAAAAAAAGAATCAAAAAATTTATTAAATGAAAGCCAGGAAAAATTAGAAAATGCTCAAAAAGAAAATGAACAAATAATCAAAAATGCTCGACAAGAGAGCGAAAAGCTTATTATAGAAATAAATAATAAATTTTTTCAAACTTTAGAAAATAGAAAAAAAATCACCGAACAAAAAATTGTACAAATGAAAGAAGACGCTATTAAAAGCATAAAAAATGCTTCTGTAAAAATTGCAATGGAGTCAGTTACAAAATTAATAAAAACATCAATTAATAAATCAAAACTAGACATTCTCTTTGAAGAAAATCTCAATCAAGCTAAAAATACTCTTAAAAAAACTAGAGCTTAAAATACTTTAAGCATATATTGCTAACATATTTGAAGTAAACGTATGAAGAATAAAATCACAATCCATTTAGCCTCACCAAGAGGCTTTTGCGCAGGAGTTGATAGAGCTATAGAAATTGTTAAAAAAAGTTTAGAAAAGTTCGGAGCTCCAGTCTATGTAAGACACGAAATCGTACACAATAAACACGTAGTAGAAAGTTTAAGAAAAAAAGGTGCTATTTTTGTTGATGAATTAAGTGAAATTGAAGATAGAAGTAGACCAGTTATTTTTTCTGCACATGGAGTCCCCAAATCAGTCCCGAAAGATGCAAATTTTAAACAAATCGAATATATAGATGCAACTTGTCCATTAGTTTCTAAAGTACATAAAGAAGCTGAACAGTTGTACAAATATGGTTATCACATTTTACTAATTGGTCATAAAAATCATCCGGAAGTTATAGGAACCATGGGTCAATTACCAGCAAATGCCATTGATTTAATTGAAACAAATGAAGATGCAAAAATTTATATCCATAATAAAAATAAAAAGCTTTCATACATCACTCAAACAACTCTTTCAGTGGACGATACTATTGAAATCATACAAATCTTGAAAAATAAGTTTCCTGATATAAAAGAACCAAAAAAAGATGATATTTGTTATGCTACAACAAATAGACAGTTAGCTGTTAAAAAAATTGCAAATAAGTGTGAAATGTTTTTTGTCATTGGTAGCAGAAATTCATCAAATTCTAAAAGATTGGTTGAAGCTGCCAAGAAATCGGGATGTTTGAAATCAAATTTACTTTATTCCATCAATGCTGTCCCCATTGAAGAAATTTTAAAATGTAAAAATATTGGAGTATCCTCTGGAGCTTCAGCTCCTGAAATCTTGGTCAAAGAATTTATAGCTAAAATAAAAGAAAGAGCTGATATTGAAATAAATGAAGTTGAAGTTGCAAAGGAAAATGTAGTGTTCAGAATTCCCAACAAACTAACATAAAAAAAAACACAAATGGCTGTATACACAAAAATATCAAAAGCTGAACTAAATAATTTTTTTAAAAATTATGAAATAGGCAAAATTACTAATTTCTTTGGTATTAAAGAGGGTATTGAAAATACAAATTATCTAGTTCAAACAGAAAAAAATAAATTTATTCTCACTATTTACGAAAAAAGAATTAATACAAAAGATCTTCCTTTTTTTATAGGATTAATGACCAATTTGTACAATTCAAATTTTAAGTGTCCAAGACCTATTATTAACAAGAATGGAAATTATATTTCTGAAATTTTAGGAAAAAAAGCTGCTGTAATATCATTTCTTGAAGGTTCAGCAAAAAAAAATTTAAGTCCGGAAAATTGTTACGACATAGGTGTTGAAACTGCGAAGCTCCATAAAATTACTAAAAATCTTTCATTTACTAGACAAAATAACCTTTCTCTAGATTCTTGGCCAGAATTATTTAGTAAAGTAGAAAAAGATTGTTCAAAAATTCATAAGAATTTATCCAAAATAATAAAAATAAGCTTAAAAGAAATAAAAAAAAATTGGCCAAAAAAATTACCTTCGGGAATAATACACGCTGATTTATTTCCAGATAATATTTTTTTTAAAAATGAAAAATTTACTGGAATAATTGATTTTTATTTTTCTTGTCATGATTTTTATTCCTTTGAAATAGCAGTTTGTTTGAATGCTTTGTGCTTTGATGGAGTAAAGGAGAATCTAAGTTTTAATGTAACCAAAGCCAGAAAATTTATAAAAGGATATACAAGCGTAAGAAAACTTAACAACGATGAAAAAAAATACCTTAAAGTTTTAGCTCAAGGTGCTTCTATGAGATTTTTGTTAACACGTGTGTTTGATTATTTGAATTTGAGCAAGGGAGCTCTTTTAACCGTTAAAGATCCAGTAGAATATCTGAAAAGACTCGAGTTTCATAATAGTGTAAAAAGCTTTGAGGATTATTGTATTTAGATATGATTAAAATTTATACAGATGGATCTTGTATAGGCAATCCTGGTCCTGGAGGTTGGGCAGCAATAATACTTAATAGTGAAAAACAAGATATTATTTCTGGGAAAAAAAAAAATACAACTAATAACCAGATGGAATTAATGGCTGCAATCAAAGCATTAGTGTTTTTTTCCAAAAAACGAAAAATCATAATTTATACAGATTCAAATTATGTTAAGGAAGGAATTACCAATTGGATAAAAATTTGGGAAAAAAATAATTGGAAAACAGTCAATAAAAAAAAAGTTAAAAATGTTGAGTTATGGATAAAATTAAACACTTTATCTAATTTTCATGATATTGAATGGAAATGGGTAAAGGCTCATTCTGGAGACCCGATGAATAATATGGTTGATAAATTGGCGAGAAAAGCAGCCTTAATTTAAATTCCTTTTAAAAAGTTCTCTGCAGCAGAAACTTCACAATTTCTTGCCACTTTTTCTTCAGAAATTTTTAAAACTTTTAAATTTTCTATCAACATAGCATATCTAGAAGACCTTAATTCTAATCCTCTACTTTCTAAATCTAATTCAGCACCAATACTTTTGGTAAATGACGCAGATGCATCTGCTAACATTTCTATTTTTCCTTTAGCTCCCTGGTTTTTAGCCCAAGCATCCATAACAAATGCATCATTAACAGATACACATATAATTTTGTGAATGTTTTTTTCTTTTGCAAGTTCAAGTGAATTTACATATCCAGGCAAGTGTTGGGCAGAACAAGTGGGCGTGAACGCTCCTGGTAATCCAAATAAAATAATTTTTTGATTTCCAAAAAATTTATTAGTCGAAACTTTTTCAGGACCATCTTTTGTTAAAATATAAGCACTGCTATCAACGAGGGTATCTCCGACTTTTACTTTCATTTAAGCTCTTTCTTGAATAAATTTTTTAATAATATTTAAATCATTGGGCAAGATATCAAATTTTTCTTTTCCTTCTATAATTTTTTTAATTTTAGGGGGCAATTCAGGATGTTTACCGGTAGCTTCCTTTACCACTTCAGGAAACTTGCTAGGATGTGCTGTTGACAAAATGATATTTATGCCATCATTTGAAAGTTTATCTAAAGCACCTATTCCTATAGCAGTATGTGGATCAACAAGAATATTATAATTTTTATTAATTTTTTTTATGACATCTTTTGTTTCATCTTCCGATAAACTTTCAGATATAAAATCATTTCTAAGAATACTCATTTGTTCACCGTTCAATTTAAACTCATTATTTTTTTTTAGCTCTTCCATTTTCTTTAAAGTTATCTGATCATCATTTGAATGAATATAAAAAATTAATCTTTCAAAATTACTAGCTATTTGAATATCCATGCTGGGTGAAATAGTTTGCAAAACCTCTTTAGGTTTATAAATGCCCGTACTAATAACTCTTTTTAAAATATCATTTTTATTAGTTGCAACGATAAGTTTATTTATTGGCAAACCCATTTTTTTTGCAATATATCCTGCAAAAACATCTCCAAAATTTCCAGTAGGAACAGAAAAATTAATTTTTTGACTGCTATTATTAATTTTAAAATAACTAAAAAAATAATATACAATTTGAGCAATTATTCTTGCCCAATTAATTGAATTTACTCCTGACATATTAATTTCATTATTGAATGATTGATCAATAAACATTGATTTAACTAATTTTTGACAATCATCAAAATTGCCCTCGATTGCCAAATTATAAACATTATTTTCTTTAATGGTTGTCATTAACTTTCTTTGTATTTTTGAAATTTTATTGTGAGGGTGAAGAACAAATATATTTATATTCTTTCTACCCTTTAATGCACTTATTGCGGCTGCACCGGTATCTCCAGAGGTTGCCACAACTATATTGATAAATTTATTGTTATCACTTAAGATTTTTTCATACATATTGCCAATCACTTGCATTGCAATATCTTTAAAAGCTAAAGTGGGCCCATGGAATAATTCTAGCAAAATAATATTTTCAAGCTTTTTAATGTTGACTACATTTTTTACTCTAAATTCTTTATAAGATTTATTAACTAAATCTTTGATTTCAGTTTCATTAAATTCATCAGAGCAAAAATTTAAAATAATTTTAACTGCAAGTTGCTCGTAAGAAAGTTCTTTTAAACTTTCTAGTTCTTTCAATGAATAAAATGGAATTTTTTTGGGAATATAAAGTCCTCCATCTGAAGCAAGTCCATTTAAAAAAACATCTTTAAAGGAAAAAATTTTTTGACTATTTCTAGTGCTTATATATTCCATACTTTCTATTAGTACAGAATCTTGATATTATCTAGGCAAAACTACTGCTACTGAATATTTAAATTATTTTTGTTGGAAAATTTACTTTTTATTTGAGGAGTATTTCTTCCAAGCCTAATTTGCAACACTTAAAAGAATTAATGCCAAAATAATTATAAGTAAAGCTATTTTGCCTCCACTACTTTTATCATCAATGCCAACGTGCAAAAGTAAAATTGTTGAATCAGGCTGAAATATCAAAGTCTGCCAGATCATTATATTATTCTATCTATTAAGACAGAAGCAAAAATCATAAAGAGATAAAAAATCGAAAAACCAAATATTTGTTTAGCAATTTTATTTTCTAATCTAGTTTCATTTGCTCTCAATAATCTGTAACAGATAAATACATAATAAAAACCCAGAATTCCTGAAAATAATAAATAAATTAAACCAAAATATTTAAGAAAGAATGGAGCTAAAACAATTGTAAACAGGAGTAAAGCGTAAACAAAGATATTTAGTTTGGTTGTTTTTACTCCAGATGTAACTGGTAGCATTGGAATATTAGCTTTTCTATAATCTTCTGTCTTATATAAGCTGAGTGCCCAAAAATGAGAGGGTGTCCAAATAAAAATAATTAAAAATAATATAACCGGCTGAAGCGCTATATCTCCTGTCGCAATAGCCCAGCCTATTACAGGTGGTAAAGCACCAGCCGCTCCTCCAATAACAATATTTTGAGGAGTTTTTCGTTTAAGCCAAATCGTGTAAATAAACACATAAAATAATATTGTAATCGCTAAGATTGTCGTAGCTACTAGATTTGAAAAAAAATATAAAACAACTACAGAAATAATTGAAGCTGAAATTCCAAAAATCAGAGCTTGATTTTTAGTAACTTTTCCTGTGGGAATTGGTCTAAGACATGTTCTGGTCATTACTGAATCTAGATCTGCCTCATACCACATATTTAACGCACCGGCTGCGCCAGAGCCCAAAGCCACTGCGAAAAGAGAAAAAACTGCATCTAAAAAATTAACTTTTACAGGCGCAATTAATAAACCCACCACACAAGTAAAAATTACCAATGACATTACACGAGGCTTCATTAGGTTAAATAAAGCCTTAAGATAACTAAAGAAATCTAGTTTCAGTGTCTCTGATTTAGCGTTAGTATTTAGCAATTGATGCCTTATATATTATATTAACTTCCTAGAACAAAATAAAATAGTCTTGTGAAAAAAGTATATTTTGACTCTGCAACCATCAATCCAACAAAACATGCAATGGCGGTCATTGGCCATAAAAGAACGTTAACGAGTGCATAACGTTCCCAAAATAAGTGCATAAAGAACGCCATTATCAATCCTGCTTTTGAAAACATAAATAATAAAATTAAAAACCATCTTAGCAGTCCTTGGAAATTAAGGTAGTCAACCATGTATGAAAAGAAACTAAGAACAAATAATAGTCCCCAAATCCATAGATAAATACCAAGTTTATGTGTTGTTGATTGTTTTTCTTGATTTGTAATGTCTGTCATTGTCATATCTTACCAAAGATAGAAAAAAGCAAAAATAAATACCCACACCAGATCCACAAAGTGCCAGTAGAGTCCCATAATTTCAATCGCCACATAGTCAGATTTCATGCTAGTAAAATACCCTTTTCTGTCTGTGTCAAAATCTCCCCGCCAAGTCTTTCTTGCCATAATGAGCAGAAAAATTACACCGATTGAAACATGCGTACCATGAAAACCGGTAATCATAAAAAAGAAAGCACCAAATTGAGGTGCACCCATGGGGTTCGACCAGGGACGGACACCTTCATGGAAAATTAACTTGTTCCACTCAAAAACTTGCATGCCAACAAAAGTGAGTCCTCCTAAAGCGGTCAACAACAAAAATATGGCACATAATTTGCGATTCTTTTCGTAACCATTTTTCACTGCAAGTGCCATTGTTCCGCTACTCGAAATCAAAACAAATGTCATGATTGCTATAAGAAGAAGTGGAACACTGGTACCAAAAACTTCAAGTCCAAAAACTTCACTTGCATTCGGCCATGGAACTGTTGTGGATCCACGATCTGTCATATAGGAAAGTAAAAAACAACTGAAAATAAAGGTATCGCTTAAGAGAAAAATCCACATCATTGCTTTTCCCCAATTTACTCCTTTAAAAGCTGTTTGATCTGAATTTAAATCGCTTGGTATACTACCCCAGCCTTTTGGAAGCTTATCTAATGCTGACTGATCCATTAATTATTGCTCCTTTAAGTAAACAACATTAAACCAAATAACACTAACCAAACGATTAACAAAAAGTGCCAATAAATAGCGCATAGCTCTATGGTATGTTGCATATTAGATGTCTTATAGTTGCCTTTTAAAAATTTTGACGTAGCTCGTCCCCAAAAATATAAACCACCCAATAAATGCAGACCATGTATTGTAGTTAATAAATAAAAAAATGCATTAGCAACATTTGATGTTGCAAAATAACCAAGTTTCATAAGTTGATACCAAACTATTAATTGACCCAAAAGAAACGCGTAAGCTAAAATTCCTACGGTATAAAGTCCATTTCTTATTTTAATGTTATCTTTTCGATCAGCTGCAATTTTAGTATTGTGAAAAAAATAACTGTTCATGATCAAAACTGCAGTGTTTACCCAAAGTAACCATGGTTCGGGCATACTTATCCAGTCATGAACTTGCATTCTGTCAGAATAAGCAACAATAAATAAAGAGAAGATAACCGTACTAACGGCCATTATTGTTTTGACTCCTAGTTTCGCTTTACTTTTCCCAAAAGTTTTGCCATCGTGATCATTATCAACTATTGCTTGGGATGATTCCCAAGGTTTTTGAGAAAGTATTTGAAAAATGCTTTGTTCTTTCTTCACGTTTTTTCTACCTTAGCTCCTGATACTTGGCTTGGAGGAACGGTTTGTGGAATATAATCTTTATCTGCACCTGGAACATTGAAATCGTATGCCCAACGGTAAACCACGGGTAATTCTTTACCAAAATTTCCGTGCCCAGGAGGCATTTCAGGTGTTTGCCATTCTAAAGAGTTTGCTTTCCAAGGATTTTTTTCAGCCTTTTCTCCTGCCCTAGCGCTATAAATCAAATTAAATAAAAATATAAGTTGAGCTGCGCCAACAATCAAAGCAGCTATGGTAATAAACACATTCAAATGGAGTGTTGATGTGGTAATGTATGGACTATCGTAGATTTCAAAATATCTTCTCGGTACTCCTACAAATCCCTGATAGTGCATAGGAAAATAAATTGCATAAGAACCTAAAAAGGTTATCCAGAAGTGGATTTTACCCATTCCTTCATGAAGCATTCTTCCGGTAATCAAAGGAAACCAATGATAAATAGCACCAAATACAACGAGAAGAGGTGCTATACCCATTACCATATGGAAATGGGCAACTACAAAATAAGTGTCAGATAGAGGTACATCTACTGTTACATTCCCCAAAAATATACCTGTCAATCCTCCATTAACAAATGTGACGATGAAAGCTAAGGCAAATAGCATAGGCAACGTTAAATGTATATTTGCTCTCCAAAGGGTTAACACCCAATTGTAAACTTTAATAGCTGTTGGAACGGCAATAATCAAAGTTGTGGTTGCAAAAAAGTAACCAAACCAAGGACTCATTCCACTAACATACATATGGTGAGCCCAAACGAAGAAACTTAAAGCACCAATGCCTACTATAGCCCAAACCATCATTCTGTAGCCAAAAATATTTTTTCTGGCATGAACCGAGATAAGGTCCGATATGATACCAAAAGCGGGTAATGCTATAATATAAACTTCGGGATGACCAAAGAACCAAAAAAGATGCTGAAATAATAATGGATTGCCACCATCATAGGATAGTTTTTCTCCCATTGAAATCATGGTGGGCATAAAAAAACTTGTACCCAGTAAACTATCAAGCGTCAGCATTATGCAACCAACTAAGAGTGCTGGAAAAGCTAACAAAGCAAGTACCGTTGCTGTAAAAATACCCCAACAAGTAAGGGGCAATCTCATTAAAGTCATTCCACGAGCACGAGATTGCAACATAGTAATAATATAATTTAGACCACCCATCGTAAAACCTGCTACAAAAACGCAAAGAGATATCAGCATCAATACAATGCCCATTGAACTTCCTGGCGTCCCTGACGTTATTGATTGAGGTGGATATAAAGTCCAACCGGCTCCTGTTGGTCCACCAGGAACAAAAAAACTTGCAAGCAGAATTATTACTGCTAAAAGGAATACCCAATAACTAACCATATTCAAATAGGGGAAAGCCATATCCCGAGCTCCGCACATGAGTGGAATAAGAAGATTTCCAAATCCACCTAAAAATAATGCTGTAAGCAAATAAATTACCATAATCATTCCGTGCATGGTAATGAACTGATAATATGTCGAAGGTTCAAGAATACCCAGACCAGGAAAAGCAAGCTGTAATCTCATCATCCATGAAAGCACTAATCCTATTAATCCAGTACCTATTGCAGTAAAGGCATACTGAATTCCAATATATTTTGCGTCTTGAGAAAATACATATGTTGTCCACCAACTATGTGAATGATACAGTTCTTGATCTGGTCTTTCATGCGCTGGAACATAATCAATACCAGCTGTTGATCCAGAAGTTACCGATCCCGCATCAGTTATGGTATCTGCCTTTGCTTCTATTTTATTATCCAATTCATCAGGCATAATCTCTAATCTTTATCATAAATAAATGTATCATTAAATTCATTCTGTATTTTTTACTAGTTTCAATGATTTGTTTTCCATTTTATTTTGAGCTAGCATCTTCTCAAAAGTGATTTGTTGAGCTAACCATTGATTGTAATTTTTTTTTTCATCTACAAAAACACGACCGCGCATTGCGTAATGTCCAACCCCACAAAATTCAACACACAGAGCCTCAAAATCTCCAGTTCTTATTGGAGTTAACCAATAGTAGGTAACAAGACCTGGGAGCATATCCATCTTTGCTCTAAACTGAGGAACATAAAAGTTATGGATAACATCTAAAGATCGAAGCAATAATTTAACCGGTTTATCTATCTGTAAATGAAGATCTCCATTATCTACTAATAAATCGTCTTTACCATTTGGGTCATCTAAATTTAAGCCGAAAGGATTTTCATCATTAATAAATTTTATATCTGTCTTACCTAAAATACCATCTTCACCAGGCAATCTATATTTCCAACCCCACTGATAAGCTACGACCTCCACATTAAGTGCATCTTCTGGAACCGTTACGTATTTGTGCCAAACCACAAGTCCTGGAGCCAGCATAGCTATAACACCAAGTGTAGTTAACCAAGTAAGATGAAATTCTAATTTTTTATCTTCAGGTTTATATTCTGCTTTTCTATCTTTCCGATAACGATAACGCCATATGCAATAAGCCATAAACAAACATATTGCGATAAACACTACTCCGGTTACCCAAAATGTAAGAAGGATTGTATCGTCCATCCCTCCCCAATTAGAAGCAACGGGAGTCCACCACCAAGGAGACCAAAAATGAAAGGCGACCGAGGCCACAACTATCAAAACAAAAATAAGTGCGACTATTAACGGAAACATTTTTTTATGTATTTTTTACAATAAATATTGCAAATAAAACAACTCCCATAATTATTATGTGATTACCTAAATCAAACCATCCAAGATCTCTATTTTTTGAATCCACAATGTTTTTCCATCGTCTTGGATTTTTTTTTAAAACTGAATTATCATTATCCTTTATCCATACATATTTTGCTGAAACATATACCCATGACAGATATAGAAATAATAATAAAAGACCAATGACTGATGCCAAAATTGTATACGAAGTGCTCATTCTTTTCCCTATCAGCCTTATATATACCTACTTGAATAAAACTAAAGATATACTAGTTGTTTTGCGACATTTTGTATAAAAATTATAATGAATTAAGCTGAAAACTAACAATGGTGATAGCTGCTATGGCGGCTGTTTCAGCCCGCAGTATATTTGAGGATAAAGATAAAGGATAAGCTTGATTTAGATTAATTATTAATTGTCTTTCGGTTTCAGAAAAATCTCCTTCGGGGCCTACAAGAATACATATTGGTCCTTCAATCTTTTTCTTTAAAATTTCTTTTAAATTTTTTTCATGAGTATTTATATCGCAAAAAATTATATATCCATTTTTTGGAAAAATTTTTAGAAAATTTTTCAGTGATTCAATTTTTTTTATTTCAGGTATTGAAAGTCGATTTGATTGTTCGCTTGATTCAATGATAATTCTTTTAATTCTTGCAGTATTAATATTTTTTACCACTGATCTTTCACATAGCAAAGGAATAAATTTTTGAACACCAAGCTCAGTAGCTTTTTGTATCATAAAATTTAATAGATTTTGTTTTATTGGAGAAAATGCTAACCAAATTTTTTTTTCATTTTCTTTATATAGTAGTTCTTTGCGGTGTCTTTGGTGACCACGTACTTTATCTAAAATTTTTATTTGTGCCTTTCCTTTCTGGTAACTTTCAATTTTTACATTCCATTCACCATAACTATTAAAAATAGATATGTTTTCTCCTGGTTTTAATCTCATTACATTTTTTATATAATGAGATTGGTTTTTATTTAGATACGTTACTAAATCACTTTGAATTTTATCAGAAAAATATAATCTTATTTTAGAAGTCATGAAAAAAAACTTTACATTATTCTATTCATTGTTATTAACTATTTTTTTTTTAAATTATAGTACTTTTGCAGAAACTATGAAAGAACGACCTTATCATCACTTACCAGATGGAACATTTAGAAATCCTGAAGGAAGCCCTTTGAGAGATCCTAACACTAAATGGTCAATGTCAAAATTTTACAAAGAAAAAAAGAAAATTAAAATTAATATACCCGCAGATCATATTATCGATAAAAAAGAAGTACTAAAAAATCTTGAGAAATATAAAAACGATAACTATGTTACTTGGATTGGACATGTTACCTTTTTAATTAAACTCGGCAATACTACAATAATTACTGATCCATTATTTTCTAAAAACGTGGGACCTTTAATTTTTGGACCGGACAGATATGTTGATGCAGCAATTGAATTAAAAGATTTACCTGAAACTAACTTATTCTTATTAACTCACAATCATTATGATCACCTTGATTATAGAACAATTAAAAATTTTCCATACAAGAATACGAAGGTTTTGGCGCCACTCAAACTTGGTAAATATTTCACTAAAAATAGATTCAAAGATGTAAATGAAATGGATTGGTACGATGAAATAAAAATTAATGATATTAAAATAACTTTTTTACCAGCAGTTCATTGGTCGAAAAGAACATTAACGGATACAAACAAAACTCTCTGGGGAAGTTTTCTAATAGAATATCAGGGGAAAAAAATATTTTTTGCTTGTGATACAGGTTATGGAAATATCTATAAAGACTTAGGTGAAAAATACGGCCCTGTTGATTTAACTTTTATTAATATTGGTGCTTATAATTTTAAGCCTTTGTTTGATAAATCTATTTACCATGCAAACCCAGAGGAAGCGCTTAATATTGGTCAAGATCTAAAAAGTAAAAAAGTAATAGGTATGCATTGGGGCACAGTAATACTTTCGCTCGAAGATCCATTCGAGCCTCCCTTAAGATTTAAAAATAGTACAAATAAGTATGGTTACCATAAAGATGATGCCGTTGTATTTAAAATTGGTGAAACACAAAAATTAGAAGATTTATTGCAATAATAAAAAATATAACTACTTGAATTAGTTTAATATTTGGAACAAAATCATTTTATGTCGGCAATAGAAATTAAAAAAATTGTTAAAGCTATTCAAACCTCTGATGGAGCTGGTGTTAAGCTAAAAAGAAGCATGGGAATCCCTGAACTTGATTTTATTGATCCATTCTTAATGTTTGATGAATTTGGTTCTGAAAATAAGGATGATTATATTGCAGGTTTTCCACCTCATCCCCACAGAGGTATAGAAACAGTCACTTATATGCTCAATGGAGAATTTAGACACGAAGACAGCACGGGCAATAAAGGTGATTTGGGTCCAGGAAGTGTGCAATGGATGACTGCAGCCGGTGGAATTATTCATTCTGAAATGCCGATTATGAAAGAAGGAAAATTACACGGATTTCAATTATGGGTAAATATGCCTGCTAAACTTAAAATGGGCAGACCTTCGTATCAAAATATTGAGCCCAAAGAAATCCCTGAAATTAAAGATCAAGAAAAAAAAATAAAAATAATAGCCGGAAAATATCAGGATGAAATCGGTCCTGTAAAAGGTATTTCAGTAGATCCAATTTACATAGATGTTGAATTAGAAAAAGATAAAATTTTTAATTTTAATATTCCTTCTTCACACAATGCTTTCGTTTACTTGGTTACAGGAGAGATAAAAATAGGAAATAATAAACACGACCAATTGCAAAATTCAAACCTAATTTATCTTCAAAATGGAAGTGATTTGAAAATTTCTGCTATTAAAAAAAGTAAATTTTTAGTCATAGCAGGAAAACCTATTGGTGAACCAATTGCAAGAGGAGGTCCTTTTGTCATGAATACTAAAGAAGAAATCCTTAAAGCTGTTCAAGATTATCACAGTGGAAACTTTGTTCAAAAATGACAAGAGTTGTAAAAATTGAAAAAACTGGTGGACCAGAAGTTCTAAAAATTGAATCAATTGAGCTTGGTAAAACAGGCCCGGAAGAAGTATTAATTGAACAAAAGGCAATAGGACTAAATTTCATAGATACTTATCATCGTTCAGGTTTATACCCTATTGAATTGCCATCTGGCATAGGTGTGGAAGGCTCAGGTATCATTAAAAAAATTGGATCAAAAGTTAAAGATTTTTCAATAGGTGATCATATAGCATATTCTGGTGTTCCACTTGGAGCGTATTCATCAGAAAGAAATTATCCCACAAAAAATTTAGTTAAAATACCAGAAGAAATAAATTTTAATGTTGCTGCTACTTTAATGACAAAAGGTTTGACGGCATACTATTTGCTTTACAAAACTTATCCTATTTCACCAAATGAGACTTTATTGTTTCATGCGGCGGCAGGTGGTGTTGGACAAATTTTTTGTCAATGGGCAAAAAGTTTAGGATGTAAGGTTATTGGAACTGTTGGATCAGATGAAAAAATTACCATAGCTAAAAAAAATGGTTGCGATTTTGTAATCAACTATTCTACAGAAGACTTTGCAGCAAAAGTTTTGGAATTGACTAAAGGCAAGGGTGTTCCTGTAGTTTATGATGGGGTAGGCAAAAATACTTTTGAGGGATCAATTGAATGCTTAAAAATGAGAGGAATGCTAGTATCTTTCGGAAATTCATCAGGTTCCGTAACAAATATCGATGTAAAAAAAATGATACAGCCAAAAAGTCTTTATTTTACAAGACCCACTATGTTTCATTACTTAGCAACCAAAAATGAATTAAATGAAGGAGCAGATAAATTGTTCGAAAAAATTAGTTTGGGTAAAATTAAAATAGAAATATTTAAACAATACAAATTAGAGGATGTCGTACAGGCTCACAAAGATTTAGAGGCTAGAAAAATAATTGGTCCTGTAGTTATTATTCCTTAATCTAGGTCAATTTTCATATCTGATAAATGTAACTTTAAAGATTTTGTGGAAAGTTGTATTTCTCTAATAAAAAAAATAATTGAAATTATCATTGCCACACAACAGGAACCAAAAATTATTCTAGCTTCCAATATTCTATTTAAATAAAGTCCAAACACAGTCAGCATATTAAATAAAAAACCAAAACTTGAAAAAAAGATAGCATACCTTAACAGCTTAATTCTTCCATTCAAATTGAGAAGCTGTTTTTCCCATTCCGAAGGAATATGTTTTTCAAAAATATATGCATCGTGCAATTTTCTGATCAAACTACTTAGAGTGTGAAACCGATTGCTATAGATACTCATCGTCAGCGGGATAGCCGGGAACATGAGTGCAGTGACAGTATAATCAATATTCATAACGAATCGCATTGATTATGAATCTACCCTTTGCTATTTACAAGTGAATTGTTGGATGAATAAAATCAAAATTTTTATTGAGCTTACTAGACTAAACAAACCAATTGGTTTTATGCTTTTATTTTGGCCTTGCCTTTGGGGACTAACACTTGGCTTCCATCAAACTAAAGAATTTGGACTGTTTGTAAAATATATTATTTTATTTTTTGTAGGCTCAGTATTAATGCGCAGTGCTGGCTGTATATTTAATGATATCGTTGATAAGGATTTTGACAAAAAAGTAGATAGAACAAAAAATAGACCTATACCCTCGGGAAGAATTTCAGCGCAAGAGTCTTTTGTGTATCTAATTTTATTATATTTCATTGCGTTAATTATATTAATTCAATTTAATTTTTTAACAATTGTTCTTGGTTTATTATCAATGCCTTTTGCCTTCTCCTATCCATATATGAAGCGGTTAACTTACTGGCCTCAACTTTTTTTAGGACTTACTTTTAATTGGGGTATTTTGATGGGGTGGACTGCATTTATAGGAGAAATATCATTAGAACCTATTTTATTGTACATTGCAGCCATATTTTGGACATTAGGTTATGACACCGTTTATGGCTTTCAGGATATTAATGATGATGAAATAATTGGAGTAAAATCAACATCTATTAAATTTAAAGAAAATTATAAAATCTTTATTGGTCTGTGCTACTTTGTCTGTGTTTTGTTTTTAATTATTTTGGGTTTCCTGGAAGGAAATGCAATATATTATTTTACTTTCTTAATTTTTCCCGTTATGCATCTTTTTTATCAAATGTTCCGTTTAGATAGAAATAATTCAAATAGTTGTTTAATTGTTTTTAAAAGTAATAACTTTTTCGGTTTTTTAGTTTTTCTAACTTTAATGGCTACAAATATTTAAATTTTAATAAAAAATATGAGTGACAGAGAAATTATAAAAAGATTATATAATGATTACGTTAATAGATATCTTAAAAAAATTTTTTTAGCATTAATTTTTTCAATTGTAATTGCCGGAAGTACTGCTGCTGTAGCTTGGTTACTTGATCCAGCAATTAAAAAGATCTTCGTGGAAAAAAATAAAGAGTTTATGTTATTAATTCCTATAGCAATAATGTTAGCTTTTATGATTAAAGGAATCTCACTTTATCTTGTAAGAACTACTATGATAAAAGTTGGTGCAGCAATTGAAAAAGAAATTCAACATGACTTGACCAAAGCAGTAATAAATGCTGATACACAAGTGCTTGAAAAAAAACATTCTGGAACATATATAGGGCACTTGTTATTTGATGCAGCACTAATTATTCAATTAGTAAGTACAGCAATATTGAATTTAATAAAAGATAGTTTAACTTTAATTGCTTTATTAGGTTTGATGTTTTATCAAAATTGGAGGCTTTCATTATTTGCGATTATTATGATTCCGCTTGCAACAATTACAGCAAGATCGCTTGGCAAAAGAACGGGAAAAATAACAACTCAGCTTCAAGAAAAAATTGGAATGATCACAACTTACCTTTCGGAAATACTAAAAAATTCCAAAATAATTAAAACTTATCAAAAAGAACAATTTGAATTTCAAAGGGCGGATAAGTTTTTAGAAGAGGCAAAAGAAAAAGGTCAAAAAATGGGAATCGTTCTTGTTAGAGCTACTCCAATTATGGAGGTTTTGACTGGAATCATGCTTGCAGGTTTAATTTATTATTCTGCTATAATGGTCAGAGATGGTGCTCTTGAAATAAACAATTTTTTTTCCTTTCTTGCAGCAATGATGTTGTCATATCAACCTGTAAGATCCTTAGCTACAATTCATATTGGTATAAACCAAGGTCTATCCGGAGCAAGAAGGGTTTTAGCTGTTATTGATGAAGAGAGAAAAATTGATGATAATATAAATGCCAAAGATTTAGTAATTGATAAAGCAAAAATCGAAT